>WNFT01002554.1_pt1 | contig 22162 bp, 13 predicted proteins | sample 5400191 | NCBI WGS metagenome assembly WNFT01 (sample SAMN13153359, study PRJNA577476) | soil metagenome | isolation source: 80 cm saprolite under Madrone tree | place: USA:California | collected 2016-06-14 | reverse complement strand
ATCACATCAGCAACGGTCGGCTCATTCTGGGTATTGGTGCCGGTTGGTTTGAGCGTGATTATCAAGAGTATGGGTATGAATTTGGTACTGCTGGCAGCCGCCTGGACTCACTGGAGAAAGGACTGGAAAGTATCAAATACCACTGGGAGGTGTGTGCTCCCAAGCCGCTTCGCAATCCCATCCCGATTTTGCTTGGCGGTGGTGGTGAGAAGGTCACATTACGTCTGGTCGCACAATATGCGACTATCTCAAATACCTTTGGTGACCCACCCACACTTGCCCATAAAATGCAGGTTCTAGACACTTGGTGTACCAAAGTTGGTCGGAATCCAAATGAGATTGAACGTTCTGTTTCTCTCCCAAGAAGTGTGAGTATCTCCCAGCTTGATGCTTATGTGCAAGCGGGGGCTACACATATCCTTGCAGAAGTCGATCCACCTTGGAACTTTGATTTTTTGCGAACGTTGGTGAGATGGCGGAATGAAAGAAGCTCATAAGAAGTTGGTTCTGTCGCTAGTGGCTCATTTGAGTAGGATAACCGGTCGAGATTGTAGCGATGAAGATTGAGCGCTTCTCGACTGGTGGCCAGAATGCGCAGAGCTGAGCTAATGTTTTTCAACACTGTCATGGTACTCTCCCTTTCCTCTACCCCTCTTGTTTAGGTCGAACCATTGGACTATAATGAGCTTATAGAAATTGATGAGATTTCTGAGTTACGTATCTGGAGGCCAGGCTCACGACTCCTACTTGAGGTTGTAAATGACTACCCCTTTTTCTGGGTCTTCCCCTGTATATTCCACTCTGGTTGAAATCCTGCGCTGGCGGGCGCTCCACCAGCCTGATCGGCTGGTTTATACATTCCTGCCGGATGGGGAAACAGAAGAGCTGCACCTGACCTATGCAGATTTGGACCGGAGAGCGCGAGCCATCGCTGCCCTGCTCCACGGTCTGGGGGCGTATGGCGAACGAGCGTTACTGGTCTATCCTCCAGGATTGGAGTTCGTCGCCGGGTTTTTCGGCTGTCTCTACGCTGGAGTCATTGCTATCCCGGTGTACCCACCTCTTCCATCCCGGTTAGACAGAACGCTACCCAGGTTTCACGCCATTCTTAACGATGCTCGACCAGTAGCAGCGCTAACATCCTCACGACTTCTTTCTCTGCTCGAGCCTATGTTCTCGCAAGCTCCAGACGTGAAGGCTCTACACTGGCTGGCAACCGATACCGCCGAAAGCCTCCTTGCAGAGGGCTGGCAGGAACCAGCCCTGAACAGTGCCTCATTGGCATTCTTCCAATATACGTCGGGCTCCACGGCTGCGCCTCGCGGTGTGATGGTCACTCATGGCAACCTGCTGCACAATTTGTCCTTGATAACGCTCGGTCTCGAGTGGACGCACGAAACCCGGGTCCTGTGCTGGCTGCCGCTCTACCACGACTTAGGGCTCATCGGAGGACTGTTGGAGCCCCTTTACTGCGGAAGCACGGCCGTGCTCATGTCGCCGATGGTCGTCTTGCAGCGCCCTCTCCGCTGGCTGCAGGCGATCTCACGCACTCGCGCTACCTGCAGTGGAGGACCGAATTTCATCTACGACCTGTGCACCCGTAAGATTACTCCTGAGCAGCGCGTGGCCCTCGATCTGAGTAGTTGGGACCTGGCCTTTAGTTGTGCTGAGCCCATTCGCTACGAAACCCTGGAGCGATTTGCAGTGACCTTTGCTTCCTGTGGTTTCCGCCGGGAGGCCTTTTACCCGTCCTATGGACTCGCAGAGGTAACTTTAGCCGCTTCCGGTGGCTTGAAGGCTGCTCCGCCTGTCACCTTTACCATCCAAAGAGCGGCACTCGAGCACAATCAGGTAGTCTCTGTCTCTGAGGGAGATGAAGGTACCAAGACCCTTGTAGGCTGTGGTCAGAGCCTTGGAGACCAGAAGATAGTTATCGTCCACCCCGAAACCTTGACCAGGTGTTTGCCTGATGAGGTGGGTGAAATCTGGATCTCAGGCCTTAGTGTTGCCCAGGGGTACTGGAACCGGCCCGAGGATACCAATCAGACCTTCCGGGTATATCTGAGGGACACAGGGGAAGGTCCGTTTCTCCGCACCGGGGACCTGGGCTTTTTGAAGGACGGCGAACTATTCATCACCGGACGTCTTAAGGACCTGATCATCATTGATGGCTATAACCATTATCCTCAAGATATCGAACTGACAGTGGAACGGAGCCATCCGTTATTACGCCCAAGTTGTTGTGCAGCGTTTTCGGCCGATGTGGGCGGTGAAGAACGCCTGGTGATCGTGGCCGAGGTAGAGCGTCATCAATTGAAGCGTGACCAGTCGCTGGATGTGGAAACGATAGTACAGTCCATCAGGCGGGCTGTTGCGAAATATCACGAGTTGGGAGTTTATGCTGTGCTGCTGCTTAAGCCCGGTACCATACCCAAGACCTCCAGCGGCAAGATTCAGCGCCATGCCTGCCGGGCCAATTTTCTCACTGGAAGCCTGGATGTGATCAAGGAGTGAGCGATGTCACAGCAGTCCGGAGACAACCGGCAAAATCTGAACTCAGATGCGAACTCAGGTGCGAAACCTGGCGACAAGAAAGCGGATTCCCAAAAGAAGATTCCTGGTGCCAAAGCCATTCAGGACTGGCTGGTCGCCCAGCTCTCGGGAGTTCTGGAAGTCGAGCCTCAAGACATAGATATCCGGGAGCCATTCACCAACTACGGTCTGACGTCGCGGGATGCGGTGGGTCTTTCCGGGGACCTGGAAGAGTGGTTGGGACTGCGGCTTTCTCCTACCCTGGCCTATGAATACTCCAACATTGAAGCCCTGGCCCGACATTTAGCGGGGGAGCCAGATGTCCTGGAGTCAGCCGGGATGAACCGGGAGACTGAAACAGAACCCATTGCTGTCGTCGGCATAGGCTGCCGATTTCCGGGAGCCAAAGACCCTGAGGCTTTCTGGCGGCTCCTGCGCGATGGTGTAGACGCCATCAGCGAGGTCCCAGCAGATCGTTGGAACATCAACGCCTTCTACGACCCGAATCCGGGCACGCCAGGAAAAATGAGCACGCGCTGGGGAGGCTTTTTGGAGCATGTAGACCAGTTTGACCCGCACTTCTTCGGTATTGCTCCTCGGGAAGCTGGCCGTATGGATCCCCAGCAACGACTCCTGTTGGAAGTCGCCTGGGAAGCCCTTGAGGATGCAGGACAGGCGCCGTATCGGCTTGCTGGCAGCCCGACCGGGGTATTCATTGGGATCAGTGGTATCGACTATTCTCAACTTCAGATCCGCTACGGTGATTACCCGTTCGACATCGACGCCTATGCGGGCACGGGTAATGCCCATAGCATTACGGCCAACCGCCTGTCTTATCTGCTCGACCTGCGTGGGCCGAACCTGGCCGTGGATACCGCCTGCTCATCATCGCTTGTCGCCATCCACCTCGCCTGCCAGAGTCTGCTGAACAGTGAGTCTACGCTGGCCCTGGCCGGGGGAGTTAACCTGATTCTCTTCCCCGGAACGACGATTTCTTTCTCGCAAGCGCACATGATGGCTGCGGATGGTCGTTGCAAAACCTTTGACGCCAGGGCCGACGGCTACGTACGAGGAGAGGGCTGCGGAGTCGTGGTTCTCAAACGCCTTTCCGCTGCTCTGAGGGACGGTGACCACATCTATGCGTTGCTGCGCGGGTCCGCCGTCAACCAGGATGGACGAACTGCGGGCATAACCGTTCCGAGCGTGCTTGCCCAACAGGCGGTCATCCGTCAAGCCCTGGCTCGGGCCGGGATAACGGCTGACCAGCTGAGCTACATCGAAACTCATGGCACCGGTACCTCCCTGGGCGACCCGATTGAAGTTCAAGCAATAGCGGAGGTGCTGGGGGAAGCATGCTCTGAAGATCAGCAGTGTGTGCTCGGTTCGGTGAAGGCCAATATTGGCCACCTGGAAACTGCTGCCGGAATGGCCGGCCTGATCAAGGTCTTGCTCTGCCTTAAATATGGGGAGATTCCTGCGCAGATCCATTTTGAGAAGTTAAATCCGCATATTTCCTTGGAGAAGACTCGGCTCATCATCCCTTCCGAGCAACAGCCCTGGCCAGCGATGGAGCGACCGCGCTTTGCTGGAGTCAGCAGCTTTGGCTTTGGTGGCACCAATGCGCATATTGTGCTGGAGGAAGCGCCACGACGCGAACCTGCCCACAACGAAATTGAGCGCCCGTTCCACATGCTGGCGCTCTCGGCAAAAAGTGCTCCTGCTCTCGAGAAACTCGTCGGCCGTTTCGAGCATTCCCTTGAAACCTCTGCCAACGGCGCTGGCGCGTCTGAGCATAGTCGTTCGGACAACGAGGTTGGCAACTCTCCGAGGGCCACTCCCCTCACCAGACGTGCTGCGCAGTCAGTCCGAACGAGCGGAGTGCGCTTCGCTCAGGCGGAGGAACAAGTCCTTACGACGCATCCTGCAGAAACACTCGCCGATGTTTGTTTCTCAGCTAATGCCGGGAGATCGCATTTCGCCTACCGTCTTGCGGCCACGGCCGATTCGCTTATGCAGTTGCGTGAACAATTGGCCACCTTCGCTGCCGGGCAGCAAGCCAGCGGGCTACAGAGCAGCCATGTGCAGAGCAGAAGCGCGCCACAGGTGGTATTTCTATTCACAGGGCAGGGTTCTCAATACCCAGGGATGGGTAGACAGCTTTACGAGACCCAGCCTACATTCCACAAGGCCCTGGACACGTGCGCCGAAATTCTCCACCCATACCTGGAGCAGCCGCTGCTATCGGTACTTTTTCCTGAGCCTGGAGGAGCGGAGCGCGTTTCAATTCTTTCGCCCCTGGACGAAACTGCCTACACTCAGCCTGCGCTGTTTGCACTCGAGTATGCGCTGGCCGAGTTGTGGCGGTCATGGGGGATAGAGCCCGGTGCTGTGCTGGGGCACAGTGTGGGTGAGTACGTGGCAGCTTGCGTAGCGGGGGTGTTCGGCCCGGAGGATGCACTCAAACTCATTGCCGAACGCGGTCGCCTCATGCAGTCCCTGCCCCAGAATGGGGAAATGGCAGTGGTGTTTGCCGATGAGGCGCGAGTGTCAGAGGCCCTCTTTCCTTTCCGCGAGCATGTTTCTATCGCAGGGGTCAACGGCCCTGAAAATACGGTGATCTCAGGAGCACGGGAGTCTGTACGCACCTTGCTAAAAAGCTTTGCATCCACAGGCATTCACACTCAGGTCCTCAATGTTTCTCATGCATTCCACTCGCCGCTTATGGAGCCTATCCTCGATGCCTTTGAGCAGGTGGCGAGCCAGGTGCGTTTTGAGACCCCACGTATTCCGCTAATTTCTAATCTGACCGGGCAGGCGCTGGAGGAAGGGGCGATTCCCGATGCGCACTACTGGCGTCGCCATATTCGGGAGGCGGTGAGATTTGCAGCGGGAATGAGGACGCTTTCCGAGCAGGGCTATGACCTATTCCTGGAACTGGGCCCAACTCCCACTCTTCTAGGAATGGGAAAGGCATGTTTGCCGAAGGGGACTGGCACATGGTTACTGTCTTTGAAGAAAGGCAAGGCCGACTGGCAGTGCATGTTAGATAGTCTGGGCGCGTTGTATACGCGCGGCGTGGAGGTGAACTGGGTCGGCTTCGATCGGGATTACCGGCGCCACAAGCTGCCGCTGCCTACCTCTCCTTTCGAACGAAAACGATACTGGTTGGACCTGGCTGGACCCAGGTTACCTGTCCCCCAGACAGGATTCCACAGAGAGAGCGTGCAAAGCTCTTCGCTGCATCCCTTGCTTGGGAGAAGGCTGCGCTCTGCGCTCTCGATGATTCAGTTCGAGTCCACGATCAATGTGTCTGCTCTCCCTTACCTGGCGGATCATCGCATTCATGGGTCGCTAGTATTGCCCGCTACGGCTCATATGGATATGGCTCTGGCGGCAGCCGAGGAGGCTTTTGCGCATACCGGGGCCTCTATCCAGGTACTACCTTTCGAGCCTGCTGACCCGCAGGGTAGGAGCGCCAGCTCCGTTGCAGGCTCGCATTTTCAGGTACTACCTTTCGAGCCTGCTGACCCGCAGGGTAGGAGCGGCAGCTCCGTTGTAGGCTCGCCTTTCGAGGTAGAAATGACCTTTCAGCAGGCACTTTTTCTACCTGAAAACGGGGGCAAGACAGTGCAGCTGGTTCTTTACCCTACGACCGCCGGGGAGACGTCCTTCCAGGTCTTCGGCCTACTAGGAGATGAGGGAAATGAGAAGGGAGGATGGACACTGCACACCAGCGGTAAGATTCGTCTTGTTAACACGACCCGGTCGGCACAGGGACGACCATCCCTCAAAGAGCTTCAGGCAAGTTGCCAGGAAGAGGTCCCCGCATCAGAGCTGTACCAGCACTTGCGAGAGAGCGGGTTGCAGTATGGCCCGGCCTTTCAAGGCGTGAAGAGCCTCTGGCGGGGCGATAGAGAGGCTCTGGGGAAGGTCGAGCTTCCTCATACCTTCGCGTCAGAAGCGAACGCCTACTCCAAAACGGGCTACCTCGGTCAACCTGAATGACTGGCTTTACAAGCTTGAATGGCAACCCAGGGCGCTGGATAACGTAGGGGCCGAAGGAATTGAAACGCGCTCGACTCTCCGAGGGCCACTCCCCACTCCAGATGCCGCTGAGCGCCCAGCGCCGATTTATCGGCCAGGTAGCTGGCTGATCTTCGCAGACAGCAGCGGTGTTGGTCGGGCACTGGCGGAACGTCTCAGGGCACGCGGAGAAACGTGTTTTATCGTTTCTCCCGGGGAAACGTATAAACAATCGGAGCAAGATCACTTTTGGATCAACCCGACCAGCCCGACTAACCTGCGGCAATTGCTGAAGGATACTCTGTATTCCAGCAGGCTCCCCTGCCGAGGGGTTCTCCACTTGTGGAGTCTTGAAGCTGCCAGGCCAACGGAAGAAACTACACCGGCTTCCTTGCAGACAGCGCGGGACCTCGGCAGTGGCAACGTTTTGCTCCTGGTGCAGGAGTTGGCTAAGGCGAGTTTGCCGGATCTGCCCCGTCTCTGGCTGGTGACTCGAGGGGCGCAAGCAGTAGGAACGGAGGCCGTATCCGCTGCACAAGCGCCTTTGTGGGGCCTTGGGAGAGTGATTGCCCTTGAACACCCTGAACTTCAGTGTATGCGCATAGATCTCGAGCCCGGCGATAGGATAGATGAGGTTCCATTACTTTTTCAAGAACTCTGGCCCCAGGATAACGAGGACCAAATTGCTTTCCGCGGCAATGTGCGTTATGTCCCCAGGCTGGTGCGTATGGCAGCGGATTCCTCCGGTACATCGATTCCGGGAGCACGCGAAGACCGAGGGAGGCTCAGCATCCCCGCAACCTCATCGTTCTACCTGGATATTGCAAGGCCAGGTCAACTGGATACGTTGAAGCTCCAGCCTACCGCTCGCCTGGAACCAGGCCCCGGACAGGTCGAAATCGAGGTCTACGCAGCGGGCCTCAACTACAGGGACGTTCTGAATGCGATGGGCGTTTATCCAGGGGACCCGATACCCTTGGGGGCCGAGTGCGCGGGCAAGATTGCCAGGCTAGGAAAAGACGTTGAGGGTTGCCAGGTAGGCGAGGAAGTTGTCGCCATCGCCCCGTCTAGCTTCGGTAGATTTGTGACGACGTATGCTGACCTTGTGGTACCGAAGCCGGGTCATCTCAGTTTCGAGGAGGCGGCAACGATTCCTGTCACATTCTTGACGGCCCACTATACCCTGAACTACCTGGCGCGGATGAGTAAGGGTGAGCGGGTGTTGATTCACGCGGCGGCGGGAGGTGTTGGGCTCTCAGCAGTGCAGCTCGCCCAGAGGGCGGGCGCTGAGGTCTTTGCGACTGCCGGCAGTCCCGAGAAACGGGCCTTTCTACAGTACATCGGTGTGAAGCACGTGATGGATTCCCGGTCGTTGGCTTTTGCCGAAGAAGTAATGCGACGTACAGAAGGCAAGGGCGTGGACATCGTCCTGAACTCTTTACCTGGAGAATACATCCCAAAGAGCCTCTCGATCCTCGCGCCCCACGGTCGCTTCCTGGAAATTGGCAAAATGGATATCTACTTGAACAGGACACTGGACCTGTATCCCTTCTCCAACAACCTGTCCTATTTTGCCATCGACATGGACCGCCTATGTCGCGAGCGTCCTGCCTTGATCCGGTCCCTGTTTCTCGAACTAATGGAATACTTCAAGGATGGTACGCTCAAACCACTTCCGCGCTATGTGTTCCCCATCTCGGATGTTGTGGGAGCCTTTCGGTACCTGATGCAACGAAAGAACATTGGTAAGGTCGTGGTCTCCCTGCAAGATGTGGTGTCCCAACCTACATCCGAGACACCGATTACACTCCGTTCAGATGCGACGTACCTCATCACGGGGGGTTTTGGGAGCCTGGGCCTCCTAATGGCTCAATGGATGGTCCAGCAGGGGGTACGACATCTGGTTCTGATGGGACGACGGGATGCCATCGGCTCGACTCACGTTGCAATAGAGGCAATGGAGAAGGCCGGTGCTCAGGTCGTAGTAGCCAGGGCAGACGTAGCGCAGAAGGAGCAAGTGGCCAGCGTCCTTGCCAAAATCAGCGACTCGATGCCGCCGCTGCGAGGCATCGTCCATGCTGCCGGAGTCCTCGACGATGGCCTGCTGCTCAACCTCGACCAGGAGCGCCTCGCCTCGGTCATGGCTCCCAAGGTAGAGGGAGCCTGGAACTTGCACGCCTTGACATTGAACAGGCCGCTGGACTTCTTTGTGCTCTTTTCTTCGGTTGCCTCCGTACTCGGCTCGCCAGGACAGGCATCCTATGCCGCTGCCAACGCTTTCTTAGATGCCCTATCCCAACATCGCCGCACGCTCGGGCTTCCCTCACTCACCATTAACTGGGGGCCCTGGGCCGCTGTAGGCATGGCGGCTCAAGCAAATGGGAGTCGGCGCCTCGCCATGCGGGGCATCGATGCCATCCCTCCAAAGCAGGGACTCCAGGCATTGGAGCAACTGTTGCTGCACACGCAGCAGGAGACTGCTCAGGTTGTGGTCGTGCCTGCGAACTGGCAACAGATGCTCCACTCTTTCCCGGCCGGGAGAGAGCCAGTATTGCTTTCTCATTTGATCCAGGGACGGGAGGACCTCGCGGCAAACCAAAGCAATGGACACAAGCAGGATGATCTCAGCATAGCAGCACTCTCTGCGATAGAACCAGATCAGCGCCAACCGCAACTCATCTCGCACCTGCAAAAAGAGCTGGCCATCGTGCTCGGAATTGAACCGACCGAGGTAGATCCGCAGGAATCCTTTAACAATCTGGGTCTCGACTCCCTCATGACCCTGGAATTGAAGCAACGCCTGGAAAACGGCCTGGGTATAGAATTATCAATGGAGAGCTTCATACAGGACCCCAACCTCGTCGATCTTTCGGCCCGACTGCTGGCTCAGTTTGGAGCCTCTTCCTCACGAGTTAGATAAAGGAGGAAGGCTTATTAAACGATGTACCAATCAGCGCGGGTCAGTGGCAGCCCGCTCCTCCCCTTATCGGCCTTCACCAACAAGGTTTGATACAGGTTCCCCCTTCCCACCTCAAACTCATGTAGTCCCAACGAGATGAACAAGCGCCAGATACGATAGGTCATCTCACCTGCTATCCTCTTCGCTTCGTCGGCGTGCTCATCTAAACGACGCAGCCAATGCTGCAACGTATACACGTAGTGCTCTCGCAGGCTCTCCACATCACGCACCTCCAGGCCACTTGCTTCCGCCGCTTGCAGCGTTGTGACGAGCGATACCAGTTCCCCATCAGGGGCTACGTAGCGATGGATGAAGTCGCGTCCGATTGTGGGCGCGGTGGAGTGAACGTTAATGCCATGGTTGAGGAAGACACCCCCCGGACGGAGCAACTTCCATGCTTGTTTGAAGTAGACCGGTAAGAGAGGTTTCCCTATGTGTTCGGCCATGCTCACGGAGACGATCTTGTCATACCCTTGCGGTTTGTTCAGCTCGCGATAATCACAGATATCGACGTGGCAGCGATTCTCCAACCCGGCCTCCTTGATCCGCTCACGCGCCAGCTTTGCTTGCTGGGGACTGAGGGTGATGCCATCCGCCTCCACACCGTAATGCTGTGCGGCATAGATGAGCAACCCGCCCCAACCACAGCCGATATCCAGCAGATGGTCCCCTGGTTTCAGACGCAGCTTGCGGCAAAGGTAATCGAGCTTTTGCTCCTGTGCCTTCTCAAGCTGGTCATCGGGGGTTGCAAAGTAGGCGCAGGAGTAGATCATCCGCGCATCCAGCCAGAGTGCATAGAATTCGTTGGAGCGGTCGTAGTGATAGTTGGTGGCCTGGCGATCGCGCTCTTTCGAGTGGAGTGCACCGTGCACTTTCGCTGCTGTGTTGCTGGGGCGAGGTTGGCCCATTTTCGGCAAGCTCAACAGGCTTCTCGCAAAACGCACCTGTTCCATCTTTCCCCAGGGCTTCTCCAGGAAGTATTCCATAAGTGGAAGAAGAGCTTCGATATCCCCTTCGATGTCGAAATCGTTGTAAATATACGCCTCACCCAGATTCAGGTCGCTGGGAGGCAGGAACATCTTGCGCAGCGCACTTGGGTGTTGAAGCACCAGTGTGCAGTGCGTTGGACCCGCGAACTCTGGTTTCCAGGTGGTGCCATCCCACAAGCGCACAGCAAGATCGTGCTGTGGAGCAGAACTGAAGACGTCCTGTAATAAGGACAGGGTGATCTGAACTGCCTGGTCGGCAGTCTTCGTTGCGAGTCTCGCCATGGTGTGTTCCTTTCTCTCTCATTGCTTCCACTGATATTGACCATTGCTCCCTGACCGGGGAGTTCTCTGTATGTCTTAGATCACTTCATCCTGAGGTTGAGAGATGCTTGCTACAGGACCTGCCTTGCGCGAGGAAGAGCGTGCAAGCAAGGCAGGTGAGACGCGATACACGTCGTATGCCAGGCCAAGGCGTTCAAGCGTCCAGATGAGATAGCCGGAAAGATCAAGCTGCCACCAGTGGAGCCCGTGGAAGGCTGAGCGCGGGAAAGCGTGATGATTGTTGTGCCAGCCTTCTCCGAAAGCCAGCACTCCCACAAGCCACTGGTTGCGACTGCGATCGTTGGTCTCGAACTCCCGTTTGCCAAAGGTGTGGCAGATCGAATTGACACTAAAACTAATGTGGTGCCCAAGGAAAATGCGCACCAGGCCACCCCACAGCAAGCCGGTCCAGCCACCAATCACGAACGGGATCACGAGTGACAGGGCCATCCAGAACAAGAAGGTGTGGTTAACAAAGACCACGATTTGATCTTTGAGCAAATGGCGACAGTACATCTGGGGGTCGGCGAAGCGGTCTTTGAAGAGCCAGCCCATCTGCGCGTGAAAGAGGCCCTCAACAGGGCTATGTGGGTCGCCCTCGCGGTCGGACTGCGCATGATGCTTGATATGCGTCGCAGCAAACTCAATTGGAGGCCCCTCTACTGCCATGGAGCCAAGGACAAGCAAGATCACCTCCAAGGCAGGATGGGCCCGGAAGCTGCGATGAGTCAACATGCGATGGAAGCCAACCGTCAAGCCAAACGCGGTGATCGTATACATCGCTGCAAGCAGTGCTAGGTCGGACCAGTGGATGGCCCGCTGCCAAAGCAATCCCATTGCCAGAACAGTCCCCAGGAAGGGAACGATCACAATCACAAGGACAAAAGGTTTGGAATTCGCCATAGGTCTCATACAACCTCCGCCGGAGTAGCTACTCTGGCACCTTTCGTAGTCCCAATACAACGTTTGCGCCGCCAATGCTGCGTCCACCAAGAAGGGCTGCGGGTTGAAAGAGGGGACGCGCCTCATTTTGCACCAGATTCAAGCCATAGCGCGGGTCTAGCTCCTCACAATTAATCGTCGGGGGAATCATGCCTTGCTGGAGCGCTAGCAGGGCAGTAATCACGTCGAGCGCTCCTGCAGCACCATAGCTGTGGCCAAGCATGGTCCGTGGAATGCTCACCGGAAGGTGTGCAAGTTCAGTGCCAAAGACCATACGTAATGCCTCCGCTTCACCCTGATCGGAAGACGGAATGGCCTGCCCATCAAGGCTGAAGTACCCAATATCCTGAGGTTGGAGTTGCGCTTCCTGCATCACGAGTTGTATAGCACGCGCATACTGGCGGCCATTGGATGAAGGGGGCAGCAAGCCATGGGCGTCGTTGGTCTGACCGTAGCCAACAATTTCTCCATAGATGGCGGCGCCTCGCCGCCGCGCATGTTCGTATTCCTCGAGGATGCATATTCCCGCTCCCTCTGCCATAAGCAAGCCAGCAGCACGTTGATCAAATGGGCGATAAGCGTTGGGATCATCACCCAGCGCAGCAGAGCCACTATGAGCCAGCACAAAGAGGATGAAGGGGTATAAGAATGCCTCACACCCGCCTGCTATGATGATATCTGCTGCTTTCCGTCGAATAGCCCTGTATGCCATACCCAATGCATTCATGCCACTGGCCGTGTCGTTGACTGGTGTCTTGCAATATCCTTGAATACCGTGACGAATGGATATCTGACCGACATTTGCTACCTGCAGCCAGGCTATCGCTGAATAAACGCTCATAAAGCGTGGCCCACGAGTATACAATGTACGCGCTTGCTCCAGCAGATACTCCACGCCGCCCATCGTGTTGGCAATCACTGCTCCCACACGTTGCGGATTCTCCTGCTCCAGCACTATTTTTGCGTCTTGTAGTGCTTCCTGAACAGCAATGAGGACGAAATGGGTCATGCGGTCGGTTCGGTTTACCAGCTTGCGTTCAATGTAATCATGCACCACAAAATCACTGACCTCACCGGCTACCGAAATTGGCAGATCTGAGGTGGGATAGCGTGAAATAGGCTTGATACCTGAGATTCCTCTGCTGGTTGCACGCCAGAATGCTTCCTTGCCAATACCGTTTGCCGCCACTACACCTAAGCCTGTAACAACCACACGTCGCTCTGTATTCTGTCCCATACTTGTTTTCCTCACGTGTCTGATTTACGTTTGTTTCTCGCGCCAATCGGCCCGCGAAAGTATGAGTAGATTATTAACACCGCCAAAACCGCTGGAATGTGTAAGTGCCACATCGATGGTAGCTCGCCGTGCGATGTTTGGCACGTAATCGAGATCGCAGAGCGGATCAGGATACCGTTGGTTAATCGTTGGTGGAATTACCTGGCGCTCCAAGACCAGGGCGGTAACAACCGTTTCGATAGCGCTGGCTGCACCTTGCGTATGCCCTATCATCGATTTTGTTGCACTAATCGGAATACGGTAGGCGTATTCGCCAAAGACTGCCTTGTATGCCGCCGTCTCCACGATGTCATTGGTGGGTGTTGAGCTGCCGTGCGAATTAATATAGCCGAGTTGCGTGGGCGTGATTCCTGTTTCGTCTAGTGCCTGCCTGATGAGCTGCTGGAGGGGAGCCCCATCCGGCGGAAGGGCGGTCATATGATGCGAGTTACTGTTAGAGACGAAGACGATCATCTCTGCGTAGATGCGTGCGTTACGGGCCAGCGCTCGCTCTCGTTCCTCCAGGACCACCACACCTGCACCTTCGGCCATGACAAAGCCGTCTCGCCTCCTGTCATATGGGCAGGATGCGCTCTCCGGTTCTTCATTGCGTGTGCTCATCGCTCCCAGCACGCAGAAGGCTGCGAACCCGCCATAGTTAATAGCCGAATCGGCCCCCCCGGCTAGCATACAGTCGGCCTGTCCCTCCTGGATAGCCCAAAAAGCTTCGCCTATCGCATCGGCTCCGGCAGAACACCCTGTTGCAATGACCAGGCATGGCCCATGCAGGTGGTGGTGTGCGGCAATGGCAGCGGCAGGTGCATTGGTCGAAAGCAGTGTAACAGGGACCATACCGTTCATAGTATCCCTTGGGGAATGCGCGCCACGACCCGTCACCTGGCGCCAGAGCTGCTCCCCCGCCGTGATAGAGGCCATCGCTGAACCTATATACACACCCATCTGATCGCGTTCTGCCTCGCGTAGCGGCGGGAGCGGGGTTGAAGTGGAGTAGGGACCCTTGCGGTCGCCCGTAAGCAGAAGTCCAGCGTCCTCTAAAGCAAGGTTGGCCGCCGCAAGAGCAAATTGCGTATTGCGATCGGTATGGAGAACATCGCCGCGCGTGATGCCAAATGCTTCCGGGTCGAAGTCCGCTACTTCCCCAGCAATGCGTGTTGGCAGAGGACTGGCATCGAAGTGGGTAACGCGCCGAATACCAGAGCGGCCAGAGATACAGGCGCTCCAAAAGTTCTCTTTTCCTATACCATTGGGGGCCACAACCCCAAGTCCAGTAATGACCACTCGTCGCTGCATGTAATGCACCTCACTTCTCGAAGCGAACAACGGGGAGAGGTACTTTTGCAGTAGGCTCCAATCTTACGTGGAGGCCATACTTTGAGCGCAGCGTGATAAGCGGTAGTGGCACCACTGGATGGCCTGGTACCAGGCGAGGTATATAGTGCTGAAGAATAGTAGCCAACACCAGCCGTACCTGTAGCTGGGCCAATGGCATACCTATACAAATACGTGAACCCCCACCAAACGGGAAATAAGCCCACTGCGGTACCTTCTGTCCATTCACCGGGTCCCAACGCTCTGGGCGGAAGATTTCTGGGTCTCCCCAGATATCGGGAAGGCGATGGAGCACCCACTGGCTGAACATTATCATCGTGCCTGCAGGAAAGTGGTAGCCATCGAGATCGAATGCCCCAACCGCATACCGACCCTGCGTCCATGCCGAGGGATACAGACGCATAGACTCCTTGGCAGCCCAATCAAGGTATGCCAGTTGTGAGAGATCATCTACCCGTGGGTCGCGTCCAGCAAGCACAGTCTGAAGCTCGGTCAGCACTTTCTTGAGGACGGTTGGATGCTCCGAGAGCAGGTAGAAGGTCCAGGCAATTGTGTTGGTAGTGGTTTCGTGACCGGCGGCAATGAGTGATGCCAGTTCGTCACGCACTTGTTGCCTGGTCATTGTATCGTCAACATGCCCATCCTGGGTCGAGAGCAGTATTGAGAGTATATCGCCCACGTCATGCTTATCGGCAAGTCGCTGGTCAATGAGGTTGTAGATGAAGCTGTCTGCCTTGCGTTTGGCAGCCATACGCTTCCCGTAGGGAGTAATAGGGAGATCAATTTGCAGGTTCAGGAGCCCTTCGATGACCCCTATGGGATGGCCGACCAGGTCGTTGATGATCTGGCTGGACGCAATGCTCTGGTTATCCATATCGATGTCGACGAGCATTTTCATCGTCATACGCAGAATCAATGCTTGCATATCGTGTACAATGTCAATCTCCGCTCCGGGTTGCCACTTCGCTACGGTCTCTTGTGTGTAATGAACGATCATGTCCGCGTAGTTTTCCACCCGGCGCTTGGAAAAGGCCGGTTGCAGGAGACGACGATGCCACCCATGAAAATCACCATCGGTCGTCAGCAGACCGTCACCAACCAGGTCATGTAGTCCATGCGTGACCTTGTTAGTGAAGTTACGCGCTAACAATGTTAAGACGAGCAGATTGCCAAAAATTAGTCCTCCGGCGACCTCGCGGTTAGTGAAGTTACGTGGATTTTCCGTCAAGGCATAGCGAACATGCTCCGGTCGGAAAAGCAGTACGATGGGCGTCTTTCCTATATAGACAGTAGCCATGCGGCCATAGGTCTGTTCAAGTTTTAGTAAGTAGCCGAGTTGGTCGTGCCGAAACTGCAAGACATTCCCAAGAAAGGGAAGCCCTTTGGGACCAGGGGGAAGGATATGTCTGCTCTGCATAGGATAGCCTCCAGGACACCCTTCAACCAGCGCGACCTTTGTGGTCACGCTGGTTGGGCCAGATATCACACAGATTGCACTACCAATAGTATGCGCCGGCCGAATCTATTATAGACGCATTACACACGGACATCTTTGCGTTTCAAACCAATACAGATCAAGATGGTAAGAACAACAATAATAATTCCCAGGGCAGCCCAGGCAAGCAGCACACGGTTTGTCGCATCCGCCTGGCTAAAGGTTGAGAAGAGCGTCCCGTGATAGGTGCTATCGTTGCCAAAGAGGCTATCCCCACCTACTTTATCGCTATGCACACCTACTGATGATCCCAGGGCTACCATGGCCCAGCGAAATGGGAAAATGGCGGCGGGAATCTGCAAAATCCAGTCCTTGAGTGCTATTTCGACCCCTGCAAAGACGAGTTGTGGAACGAGTATGAATGGCAGGAGACTATTAGCACTGTCTTCGTTGGGAGCGAAGGCTGACGCTGTGAGTCCAAGTAGCAAACCTGCCAGAGCAGTCAGAGCTAACGTAATATAGAGCTCCAGGAGGACAGGGAGAAAGATACTCTGCTGAAAAGGTTCGAATATATCCACGATGAGAAGCAGTATTGCACTTTGGAAGAGGGCAAAGACACCTAAGACGAGTATTTTCGAGAGCACGTAGGGTACGATGCCAAGATTTACCATGCGCTCACGGCGGTAGATGGATACTTCCTTGACAATCTCACGAGTCCCATTGAGAACTCCGAATAGCACTGCAATAAAGGCAATGAGGAAAACCGCTCTTTCAGCGTTGAGGCCACTGCCGGTAACAATAAAATCCTGCAGCGCTGCATTGACACCACCTTTAGCCTGGGCATAGGCTATGCCGTTGGTATCCGTTTTGAGAAAATTGACGATGCGGGTGCAATCCACTGGCCCACTTCCTCCCTGCGTATTTATGCCCAGAGGCTGAGGGCTAGCGGGACTATTAGCGTTCGTCATGACAACGGTTTGGATAATTTGAGGACTGCATTGGACGACCTTATTTTGGTCAAATATGCCTGTACCTACTTCAAACCTGACCAGGAGCACCAGAAGCAGTGCAAGGAGTGGTGCCTGCAAGAGCAGGAGAATGAGGGTGTTCTTATCATTTTTGAGCAACTCAACGTTGCGCCGAGAGAGCAGCAAGAACTGCTTGAACGGATTGCCACGTTTAGGCCGTTTCATCGCCTTTGGTCGGCCATTCAGACCAGGCGTCGCTTCAGCCGGTGTTGCTCGCAAAGGCATTGCAATGTACTCCTGGTACTCTTTGGAAAGCTTATATTTTGCCTCTACCTCCTCGGGAATGTCCGGATTCTCATCGGTCGGCTCTAAACTCGTGTAAATCTCGGCAAAATCGGTCTTCCCGAAATAGGTCTTAGCCTCATTAGGTGGTCCAAAGTAGGCTAAGCGACCACCCTGGGCGAGGAAGCAGACATAGTCGCAGGTATTGATGTTGTTGGTAGCATGCGTCACGAGTACAATGGTATGCCCGGCGTCAGCCAGTTTGCGCAAGAGGTACATCATTTTGCGATCCAGGCCAGGATCAAGCCCCGAGGTCGGCTCATCGAGGAAGAAGAGGCTGGGGTTGGCGAGCAATTCCAGGGCAATGGAAACGCGCTTGCGCTGCCCACCGGAGAGTTTCCTGACCAGGAGCTTGCGCCGTCCTGTCATCTCCACATCTTCCAGCACGTCCTTGATGCGCTGCTCGATTTGCTCGTCGGTGAAGTCACTCGGCAAGCGCAATTTGGCGGCGTAGTAGAGTGCCCGCTCGACGGTCAAATCGCGGTGAACGATGTCTTCCTGCGGCACGTAGCCCAATTGGGTACTGAATGCAGCAATATTCTTGTAGTAATCCTGGCCGTTGTAGAGCACTTTGCCCTCTTGTGCAGGCCGCAGACCGTTGAGCGCATCCATGAGGATTGACTTGCCCACCCCGGAACCGCCCACCAGGGCAACGAATTTGCGTGGGGGAATAGTGATGGAAATGTTATTGAGCAGCGTCACGTTGTTGATGCCAGTTTTCTTCAGATTCTGCGCATCGATGCGGATAAAATTAGACTCATCATATTGCTTGAGCTGGTCGCCTTCAAAGATAAGCCTGTATGGTCCAATGCGGATCTCATCACCTAGCCTGAGAAGATGATTTGTGACCAGTTCCAAGTTGACATAGACGTGATTCGTACTGTTCTGATCGAGGATGCGATAGGTGCCCCCTTCGCGCACCAGCCGAGCATGATATGCAGAAACCTGCGGGTGAGGCAGGACCACATTATTGTCTGGTTTTCGACCGATGGTAAGTTCGGGACTACCTAATTTGATGGGCTGCACCGCAGGCAATAATTCCTGCGCTGTACCGGTCCCATCATTGTACGTGAGCGTGACGAGCGTTCCACTTTCACCGCCGATACGGAAGATATCACCCTTCGTCAATGTCTTGCTAAATTGCTCATCACCCCTGATTTTGCGCCCCTGGTAGAGCAAACCATTGAGAGTCTTTGGTCGATCTGGATGAGGGTGGATGAGAATAAACGCATTACCTTGACGCACAATGCGCAGATGGAGACCGGAGACAATGCGATCATTGATAATAATATCATTTGTGGCATCTCGCCCGATGTTGATGACAGGCTTGGCTAGCACGCATGTCCTCTTATCACTATGGGAATTGCTAGTCACCTCTAGTGAGGGGAGACCTACTTCGGAAAACGATACAATTTGTGTTACATCGGGCCGTGCTGCCGGTTCACCCAATTGTACAGTAAAGGCATCTTCTTGTGGAGGAGGAGCCGCAAAAATTTGCTTCTCATAGGGAGGCAACGTCTGACTTGAAGGCGGGGGTGGTTCCTCCTTCACAGGACGCAGCCGAGGTACCGTTGGTGGGGAAGCGGCTTCTACAAGAGCTGAGGTGAGAAATACGAAGGAGGTATCTTCACCTAGACCAATGATGGTACTGTTCGAAATGAGCACCTGTTGAACTTTTTGCTGATTGACAGTGAGGAAACTGGATTGAGAGAGTTTTTCAATACTCCATTCCCCATCCTTCCATAGCAGGCGTGCATGATATCTCGAGACTTTCAGATCATTCTTGACAACAATATCGTTTGTTAAATCTCGACCAATCGTTGTAATTGGCTTATTTATTGAGAAGGTTTGTCCTACCAGTGGACCGCTGAGGAACTTAATCGAAGTTGAAGTTGGTACATCTTCCGCTTTCATGAACTAACTCCTGCCCAAAGCTAACCCGCTGAGGATACATCAAGCTCTGCTGCCCTGATCTTTCTCCACTAAGGTCAGCCCCAACCGCGGCTTCGTTGTGACGTATAGTCCTTCGCTCGCTCGCTCTGGAGACATCGAGGTTCCGAAGAACACGTTGTTATAGAGGTTGTACAGGGCCGCTGCTCGGTCGGATACCTCTATTGGCTGCGAAGCATCTGTCGGCTCTGCCACCTCCAGTTCACGACGTGGCTTTCCACGGTCCTTCACGTCCTCCATGCCTGATACGACATAGAGCCACGCTTCCATCATAGCGCCACTGTCGTCATAGTCATGGTGGGTAAGCTGCTGTGCCTGCCAGAAGTACGCCTCCTTGCCGTCGTATTGCTGGTACATACCTGATACGATCGCCATCAGACGCAGGTAGACCTGGCGATAGCTCCGCTCAAAAAATGCCCTGGCCTGCTGCTCTGTGACCTCGCCATGCAGGGCACTTGCAATACTCGCAGCGCCCAGCATTGCGCTATGCGTAGCGAGGTGTACCCCAGTTGAAAGGAGCGGATCGATGAAGCATGCTGCATCCCCCACCAGGAAGTAGCCCGGTCCCGTTACGCTGCTGGCGATGTACGAGTAATCTTGCTCGGTTCTCATGTTTGTGACGAGCTTGCCCGGTTTGACGAGATCAGCTATCAATGGGCACGAGTCGATGGCCTCGAGGTAGATCTGCTCCAAGGAGTCGAATTGTTGCCTTTTCTCTTTGAAGGTCGTTTTATGGAGCACCAGGCCGACGCTCATTGTACCATTATGCAGGGGAATGCCCCAGAGCCAGCCGTCTGGAACGGCACCGTTGGCGATCGCACCTTCGGGTGCGAAGGACATCCTGCCTGTCCCCGTCCAGTATCCCCAAATGGCAACATTCTGGAACGCGTTGTGGTAGCGCCGATTCTTCAGGTAGTGCATCGCTATCACCCCTGCTCGCCCGGAGGCATCGACCAGGTAGTCGAAGGATATTTCACCTGTGTCACTGCCTCCAACCACCTGCGACCAGGTAGCACTCCGCGGCCTATCTCCATCAAAGGACAGGCTACGGATCTCCGTCCCTTCAAAGACCTTCACTCCCTGGCTCTTCGCATGCTCTAACATCAACTGGTCGAACTCGGAGCGCACCACCTGGAAGCTGTATGGGTAACGCAGTGGCGCGAAATCCAACACCCACGAATCCGTTCCCCACGAGAAGTACCCTCCACCCTTGCGCTGGAAGCCATATGCCTCGATTTTTTCTCGAGCGCCGGTCATATCCAATACCTCCAGGCACGAGGGCAAGAGTGATTCACCGATATGATAGCGAGGAAATACGTCCCGCTCCACCAGCGTTACATCAAAACCCTCTCGGGCGAGTAGGGTGGCGGCAGTAGAGCCGGCTGGACCGCCACCTATCACAAGAACTTGTGTAGATATATTCATTTCGCCTCCTCTCAAACTATTTGTCGAAGGAGTACCTTACTCATCGCTCACTTCGGAGGTTTCTCCTGGCTGGAGGAGTACTTTAAGGAAATGTAAATAGCGCGACTGTAATTTCATTCTTTGCTCCACAGTAAGTATGCATTAGCATACACCCGGGTGTCAAGGATGGATTTCAGTGGGCGAGAGCAATTGCCGAGGCCTCAGCTTTGCATTGTCTCCTCCTGGTCGGTAACCCGGCTTTCTCTACCACTTTGTTGCCAGTCCTTCTATCGGTATCCGAGCAAAAGTAAGAGCGGCGAAGCCATCATCGTTGTCACCAAGGCCATGATAACCAGCATAGCAAAAAGCGCCGGAGAGAGCACACCTAAATCGAGGCCGATGTTGAGGACGATCAATTCAACAAGCCCGCGCGTGTTCATCAGGATGCCAAGGCTAAGTGCCTCCCGCGACGATTCTCCCATAAAGCGATAAAATCGGAAGCTGATATCCTTCCTGTTCAGTTTAGGAGTTGCCTTAGGTGCTTCCTTCACCGTGGAATCCCTCCTACTCGTCTGCCCGTTCGACTGCCTGTACATATTATGCCACACACCTTATGCCACACACCGCGCGCTCTTGCGAATAACGTGTCAAAAGAGGGTGGATCGGTAACAACAACGGGCAACTAATCGAAATGCGTTCATCCGAGCCTAGATCAGCTGTAAGCTTTTGAACGCTTGGCTGTAGCGCAATGCCCTGGCCCGTCAAAAACCTACGCACGGCTTCACGCTCATTAGAGCGTACGCAGTTTTCACTGTAAATATAAATAACATTCTCTGAAAGCTGCAGAGCAAGCATGCAGTGTAAATTTAATAAGAAAATTTGCTGAACGTGCATGGAATGTTTGTAAATATATCGACTTTCTGTTATACTACTGGTGGAAAAACGCTATTTCGTGAAAGATTTTATAAAAAGGTGGCGACGCTCCCTCAATATGTGATGTTCCATCTGTATTCTTTTGTCCTAGTATAGATATATTGCGCTGTTTGGATGGTTTATCTAGTAGATTGGTTGTGAATCTCATCCATTACGGAGCGGAGAAGGTCCAGGTATGATTAGGATAATGAAAGTTCGTGCCCTCGTTGTAGGCATCGATGACTACAAGGACCCAAATTTACTTCAGAGAAAGCTGAGTTATGCAACCGCCGACGTTCACGCTGTAACCAGAGCAATCAGCAAATCAAATGCATTTACAGTCGAAACGCTTGAAGCTCTCACCAATGAACAGGCGACACATCAGCGTGTCTGGCACAGCTTGAATGCGGTGTTCCCACCGCATTTGAACTTTGATAGCAATACTATTGCCATCTTTTATTTTGCCGGGCATGGAATGAGGGACCCACACGGGGGAGAGCGAAGCTTTCTTGGTTGCTACGATGTAGAAGTGGCAAACCCGATGAAGGGTGGCATCCCTCTTGGCAATATTCACAGCCTGTTGTTGCAAAGCTCGGCGGGCTGCTCCATTGCCATTATCGATGCCTGTTTCAGCGGAGCGGTTATGACGCTTGTCATCGAACGGGAAACAGTCGCAGAACTTGCGCGTAGGGAATTCAGAGAGATGAGAGGGGCAGGTGACAAAACCATTGCGATTTTTGCTGCCTGTCGGCCTGAACA
>WNFT01002255.1_pt1 | contig 22173 bp, 19 predicted proteins | sample 5400191 | NCBI WGS metagenome assembly WNFT01 (sample SAMN13153359, study PRJNA577476) | soil metagenome | isolation source: 80 cm saprolite under Madrone tree | place: USA:California | collected 2016-06-14 | reverse complement strand
GTCGTACTGTCGTAAAATGCTGCCAGATCGGCTTTCATTGCGGTTCGCGAATTGCCGTCCAGATAGACCATGTGACCGGACGGGTAGAATTTTATCGTCAGGTTTTTCCGGATTTCAGTGTCAGTCAGCGGCATATTCTGGAGGTCGAGCATTGTCTGGTAGAAAGGTGTGACCGAGTCGTAGTAACCGTTCGCCGACAACACCTTCAGATCCACATTGAGGGCCATCGTCGCCGCCAGGTCGCCAGCGGTATAGAGTATGACATTCCCTCTCGCGTCCTTGCCCTTCTGTGCGCCGGTCGGATCGATATGGCCGAAATCCCAATGGACGAAAGTCTGGTCGTTCAAATCGGTGAAGGCGGAGGTCGAAATGAATTTCAGCTCGTCGTTCAGGTAGCTGTTCCACATTGCCGTATAGGCGCCGTTGACAGCCGTCATCGTCGGGTCGTTGCCGCCTGACTTGGGATCGATCGAGGCCGCAATGCCAGTATCGACCCCCAGCACCCGGCCATCGTAGGCTCCCAGCGCTCGACCCTCCGCTTGCATCAGCGTCAGCAGGAATAGCAAGGTGCCGGAACTGTTGCTGGCCGCCACGTCAAGGCTCCAACTGGTAAGCACCGTGGCCGAAATGCCAGTGTAGTTGGCTAGAGCCTCAATCGTGGCCGGGTTCGCCCTTGGAAAGGCGGCGAAAGCCGCGGCGTATGGCGTCTGGGCGAATGACATGACGGAGTTCATAAGGGAAGGAAGGTCTGTTGGCGGGGGTGTCACCTTACTCTTCTTGTGATACCACGCGTCGGCAACCAAGGTCGGCAATAGACCGACCGGACTGCCCGCCTGCGAATAGTCGAGAATAGAGGACAGCAATGTCACCCCGTTCAGGTCGACGCCATCCTCGTGCAGCAGATATGCCAGAACCGCGCTTCTGGCCGTGCCATAGGATTCGCCGAACAGAAATTTGGGCGAATTCCAGCGGTGGTAAAGGGTCAGATAGCGTTTGATGAATTGTCGGAGCGATCCTGCGTCCTGATCCACACCCCAGAAATCCTTGTTCTTGTTGGGGGAGATGGCAGCCGAATAACCGGTGCCGACAGGGTTGATGAACACCAGATCACTCTTGTCTAGCAGACTGTCCGAATTCGGCTCCATCTTGTAAGGGGCGGGTGGCGTGAAGCTCGGCAGCGAAGTTTTGATGCGCCGCGGCGCAAATGATCCCAGCAGGACATAAACCGATGCAGATCCTGGGCCACCATTGTAAAAAAAGGTGACCGGCCGAGTAGGGATATCTGCATCGTCCGCGGTGAACGCCACGTAGAACACCTTTGCAGCCGGCCGCGAGCTGCTCGGATCGACCGTCACGAGATGACCTGCGGTCGCCGTGTAAGGAATCGTCTTGCCTCCAATCACAAGCTCATGATGCGTGAGCGCGGCATTCTCGGTCTGATCGGCTACAGAATCATTAGGACCGTTGCCATAGGCCGTTAGGTCGGTAAAGGGTCGATCCTGCGGGATCGAAGCTGAAGGCGGGGTCGTCGTCATTTACCGCTCCTGTATGAAATTTCGGATATGGCTCTGCAGCCCTTCCTCAGGCCGGCAACTGTGCAGTACCGGCGCCGGAGGATTTGCGTTCTGTCGATGACCTCGTTGCGCGCCACTCCGTGCATCTTTTGCTGTTTGCAGCTGATTCAGCCCGCATGAATGCTGCTTGTTGGCCAAAGCCGGCTGATCCCAATTGGCAATCTTTTTTTCTCAGGATTCAGGATACAGATTACTGGTCACTGCCTAGGTTGCTACCTGTCCCGCTGCTCGGTATGTGGCTCCCGCTGCACCTGGCAAGCGCTTTACCGGGGTGGCCAACCGAGTTCCGACGGCCAGGATTCCAACCAGCGTGGTTGCGTAAAACCAAACCGCCGTCGAGGCGTAGTAGGTTGGGTAGGCACGCAACACCCACTCGATATGCTGTGTCTTCATCGTTTGGACAAGATGGTCCGCGAACCAGGTCCAGCCGAGGAGGACTGCGAGCATGATTGTCCAGACACGATCGAGGACATCAACCTCGTTCCACACCTGCATCCGGCTCAGGACATAGAACAGCGGGATAATGAGGACGACCAAGTCATAGGCGAGATGGTAGACGACGGTATAGGCGAATAACGAAAAGAGGCACAGCAGAGACAGATCTGTCTGGGGCCTGCTTCGCAGCGCGGCTGCGAGGACCGCCACAGCGAGAGCGCAGGCGGCAACCAGCGGGACCAGTCTCGAGCCCAGACCGAGTCGCATGGCTAGGCCGAACACGTCCAAATGGCCAGCACGGTGGACCATCTGCACCACCCGAAGCGGGCCTAGCAATAAATCGAGCAGACTGCTTCCCGTCCAGACAGCAGCAAAGATGGTCAGGACGACATGAACCACGGCCGCGGCCAGCACAGGAGTCCACCGAGAGCGAACGACGAAGAGCAAGCTCAAAGGAAAGGTCAGTGTGTACTTGAACCATGAGACAGCGAGGAAGATCGCGGCGAGAGCGGTGTTTCCCCTCCGGTCGGCCCAGAGCGCAGCCACAAACCACCCAAGTGCAAAGACGGCGTGTTGGCCGATTTCAACATTGGTGAGAAACGGGGCTCCCGCGAACAGTGCGATGAAGGCCAAGATAGCGTAGCGCCATCCACCATCGGATAAGAAAAGGCGATATAGCGTGACGATCAGGCCCGCGCCGAAAGTGAGATTGAGTATGGCCCAGGTGGCCTTTGCCGCCGGCCAGGATAGCACTGCGAGAGGCCAGAGCAGAATTAGTCCTGAGGCTGGGTACATGGGCGCGACGGGCGGAAGGAAAGGCGGCTTGGGACAGGAAGCGCAATGCAGGTAGAGCTTGTAGGGGTCCACCCCGTGCAGTAGCGCTCGAGCAGGACCCCAATCATTGTCCTGGCTGTTGTGGAGGGCGACGCCAAATGCCTCAAGCGCCCAAATGGCCGCCGCAATTCCACATAGGAAATAAGCCAGTGCCGCTAGGTGGCTGCGTAGTGCCACTTTCATCGCTTTGAGCTGCTCGGCTTCGCGCGGATATCTGCCGCGTTTTACTGCTTCCCGCCGCCGATCCCGTAGGCACGGGGCTACCGGCGGCGCTTTGGCGCCGCCAAAAAAGCCGGCAAAACCTCCCACGATACATATGCTTGTCGCAACTGAGATGTGATTGCCGCATTAAAGACGCATTACCAAAAGATTAAATAATAACCCCGCGCTGATGCGGCTATGCATGGCGGCCGCCTTCAACTGGGAAGCGGAAACTTGCGGATCGCTATCGGCGCCAAGTTATGTTCACGGCTTAAGCCAGCTTGCGCGAAATCTGCGCCAGTTTGGCGAATGGCGATTCGCCCTCGCCCAGCTTCAACTCGCCGGCCCGCTCCAGGCCTCTGCGCCCGAAACGCTGGCGCAGACTGTCGGCGAGCCACCGGCTAGCCTGCGCGTGGCGCTGGGTGGTCAATCGCCCGTTCGCCGCCAACCAATCCCAGCGACGATCGATCGCCGACGCCAGCGCGTCGACGCCCTCACCGCGCGCCGCCGAGAGGCTCAACACTTCTACCGCAGCTTCGTCCGTCTCGGCCAGGCCGAGCGCACCTTCCACATCGGCCCGGGCGCGGGCGGCGCTGGCGCCCATGTCGGACTTGGTGACGACCACCAGATGGGGAATCTCGACAATGCCGGCCTTCATGAATTGCAGGCTATCGCCGGCGCCGGGTTGCACGCAGAAGACCACCGTATCGGCGCAATCAGCGACATCGGTCTCCGATTGGCCGACCCCGACGGTCTCCAGCAACAAAATGTCATAGAGCGCCCGCAGCACGACCATGGCGGCGATGGTGAGTTCGGCCAGCCCCCCCAGCCGGTCGCGCGCCGCCATGGAGCGGACGTAGACGCCATCGTCCGCCGGATCGGTCGCCAGGCGAGTGCGATCGCCCAGTAGCGCGCCGCCCGAGCGGCGCGATGAGGGATCGACGGCGATGACGGCGACCCGTCGTCCCTGGCGCCGATAGAGGCGGATGAGAGCGCCGGCGAGTGTCGATTTGCCCACCCCCGGCGGCCCGGTCAGGCCCACCACATGGGCGAGCGGCGCCGCATAGGCACCATCGAGCACGGTCAGGCTTTCGGCTGCGTCGGGGCGGCGTTCGAGAGCGGCCAGCGCCGCCGCCACCGCCGGTTTGCCGCCGGATTTCAGGCGTTGAAGAGGGTCGGCTCGGCCGGCGCCGTCAGTCCGTGGCATGCGCCGCGGCGGAGGTATCGGCCAACGCCGCCTGGGCCGCCGCCAGTCTGGCGATGGGTACGCGGAAGGGCGAGCAGGAGACGTAGTCGAGCCCTACCCTGGCGCAAAAGCGCACCGAGGCCGGATCGCCGCCGTGCTCCCCGCAGATGCCGAGCTTGAGCTCCGGCCGCTGGCGCCGGCCCCGTTCCACCGCGATCTTCACCAGCTCGCCCACGCCCTCGGGATCGAGCGTGATGAAAGGATCGACGGGCAGGATACCGCGGCGCTCGTAATCCTGCAGGAAGCGCGCCGCATCGTCGCGGCTGAGGCCATACGTGGTCTGGGTCAGATCGTTGGTGCCGAAGCTGAAGAAGGCGGCATCCACCGCTATCTTGTCGGCCATGAGGCAGGCCCGCGGCAGTTCGATCATTGTGCCCACGAGATAGGGCGTGGTCATCTTGCGGGCGGCGGCGACCTCGCCCGCCACCCGATCGATCATCTCCTTCAGGATCGAGAGCTCGCGCGGGATGGCGACCAGGGGAATCATGATCTCGGTCTCCACCGTCTCCCCCGTCTCTTGCTTCACCAAGGTGGCCGCCTCGAAGATGGCCCGGGCCTGCATCTCGTAGACTTCGGGATAGGTGATGCCGAGGCGGCAGCCGCGATGGCCCAGCATCGGATTCGATTCCTTCAGCATGGCGGCGCGCTGGGCCACGTGATCGGTGGAGACGCCGGCCGCCTTGGCAACCTCCTCCATCTCCGAGCGGCTGTTGGGCAGGAACTCATGCAAGGGCGGATCGAGGAGACGGATGGTCACCGGCAAGCCGCGCATGATGCGGAACAGCTCGACGAAATCGTCGCGCTGCATCGGCATGATCTTGGCGAGAGCCGCCCGCCGGCCCTCGGTGGTGTCGGCGACGATCATCTCGCGCATGGCGACGATGCGCCCGCCGTCGAAGAACATATGCTCGGTGCGGCAGAGCCCGATGCCCTCGGCCCCGAAGCGCCGGGCCATGCGGGCATCCGTCGGGGTCTCGGCATTGGTGCGCACTTTCAGGCGGCGGAACTGGTCGGCCCAGGTCATCAATTCGGAGAAGTCGCCGGAGAGTTCGGGCTGGATGGTCGGAACCTCCCCCAGCATCACTTCGCCGGTGCCCCCGTCGATGGTGAGAAGATCGCCGTCGCGCACCACCACGTCGCGCACCTTCATGATCCGTGCCGCTTCGTCGATGCGAAGGTCGCCGGCACCCGAGACACAAGGTCGGCCCATGCCGCGGGCGACGACGGCCGCGTGGCTGGTCATGCCGCCGCGCGTGGTCAGTACGCCGACGGCCGCATGCATGCCATGAATATCCTCCGGGCTGGTCTCGGTGCGAACCAGGATGACCTTTTCGCCCCTGGCGCCGCGATCCTCGGCCTGCAGCTGGTCGAGGGAGGCAGGATCGATGCGCGAGACCGCCTGGCGGCGATCGATCAACCCCTCGCCCACCATATCGACCGCGACCTTGAGCGCGGCCTGGGCCGTGCGCTTGCCCGAGCGGGTCTGGAGCATATAGAGCTTGCCCCGCTCCACCGTGAACTCGATGTCCTGCATGTCGCGGTAATGGGATTCCAATCGCTTGCGCACCCCGTCGAGTTCGCCGAAGACCGCCGTCATCGCCTCTTCCATCGCCGGTAGAGTCGATCGATTGGCTTTCTTTCCCGCAATCGTCAAATGCTGGGGCGTGCGGATTCCCGCGACCACATCCTCGCCCTGGGCATTCACCAGGAACTCGCCATAGAACTCGTTGGCGCCGGTCGAGGGGTTTCGGGTGAAGGCAACACCGGTGGCGCAATCATCGCCCATGTTGCCGAAGACCATGGCCTGGACGTTGACGGCCGTGCCCCAGTTCTCCGGGATATTGTGCAGCTTGCGGTAGGTGACGGCGCGCGCCGTCAACCAGCTGCCGAAGACGGCGCCGATCGCGCCCCAGAGCTGGCGCAAGGGATCCTGGGGAAACGCTTCGCCCAGCTCCTCCTTCACCTTGGCCTTGTAAGCCTCGATCAGCTTCTGCCAATCCTCCGCCCCCAGTTCGGTGTCGAGGCTGACGCCGCGATCTTCCTTGTGGAGTTCCAACAATTCCTCGAAATGATGATGGTCGACGCCCAGCACTACATGGCCGTACATCTGGATGAAGCGGCGATAGCTGTCATAGGCGAAGCGGGGATTGCCGGTGCGTTTGGCAAGCCCTGCTGCCGTCTTGTCGTTGAGGCCGAGATTGAGAACGGTATCCATCATGCCGGGCATGGAGACCCGGGCTCCCGAGCGCACCGAAACGAGCAGCGGATTGTCGGCATCGCCGAATTTGCGCCCAACTTGCGTCTCGACCGAGCCGAGCGCCGATTTTACGTCGCCTTCAAGTCCGGCCGGATAGGCCTTGGCGTTCTGATAGAAATAGGTGCAGACCTCGGTGGTAATGGTGAACCCGGGAGGCACCGGCAGGCCGAGATTGGACATCTCCGCCAAATTGGCGCCCTTGCCCCCGAGCAGGTTTTTCATTTCCGCCCGCCCGTCGGCTTTGCCCTCGCCGAAGCGATAGACCCATTGAGTCATCTCAGCCCTCGATTTTGGAGAAATCCGCAACCGTATTGAGCGTCGCCCTTATGCGCGAGAGCAGACGCAAACGATTGGCGCGTTGCGCCGGATCATCGTCGTTGACGGTCACCTTGTCGAAGAACTCGTCCACCGGTTCGCGCAGCCGGGCGAGTGCGGCCATGGCCGCGGCGAAAGCCTCACGCTTCAAGGCCGCCTCGGCACGATCGCGGGCGTCGCGCAAGGCCTCCACCAGCGTGAACTCCTCCGGCAGGCGCAAAAGCGAAGCGTCGGGCGCATCGTCGTAACTGCGGCCATCCTTCTTTTCCTCGATGCGCAGGATATTGCCGGCACGTTTTGACGCGGTTAGGAGATTGACGCCATCCTCGCTCGCCAGGAATTTAGCCAGCGCATCCACCCGGGCCAATAATCGGACAAAATCATCCTCGCCCCTGCCGTCTGCCCGCTTCAAGGCAAACACGGCGGCGATCAAATCGTTCCGCACGCCCTTTTCCTTCAGCGCCACCTTCAGGCGTTCGGCGAAGAATTCGAGCAGATCCGCGGGATCGAAGTTCACCAGCATGCCGGACTGCAATTCATTATAGTGGAAGGAGGCTAGTTCCATCAGGCGATGGAACGGCAGGCGAAGTCCGTTTTCCACGACCAGGCGGATGGCGCCCAGTGCCGCCCGGCGCAGCGCAAAGGGATCGCGCGAGCCCGTGGGCTTTTCCTCGATGGACCAGAAGCCCACCAGCGTGTCGATCTTATCGGCCAGGGCCACCGATACCGAAACCGGCGCGCTGGGGCAGCGCTCGCTGGGGCCCAGCGGCGCGTAATGTTCGGCGATAGCGTCGGCCACGGCCGCGGGTTCGCCCTGATCGATGGCGTAATAGCGGCCCACGATCCCCTGCAGTTCGGGGAACTCGCCCACCATGCCGGTAGTAAGGTCGACCTTGGCAAGCTTGGCGGCACGGCTGACCGAGGCGGTGATATCGGCGCCCGGCAAATCACGGGCGATGGCAATGGCCAGCTTCTCCACCCGCTCGACCTTGGCCGCGACACTGCCAAGCTTGGTGTGGAAGACGATGGATGCCAGCGCCGGGAGACGCGCATCGAGGCCGATCTTGCGATCCTGATCCCAGAAGAACTGAGCATCCGCCAGCCTGGCGCGCAACACCCGCTCATTGCCGGCAACGATCGTGGCGCCGTGATCGCGGGTTTCCATATTGGCCACCACCAGGAATCGCGGGGCCAATTTGCCCTCTGCATCCTGAAGCGCGAAATATTTCTGGTGCGTGCGCATCGCCGTGGTCAGAACCTCAGGCGGCAGGCTCATGTAGGCGGGATCGATCTGGCCCATGAGCACCACCGGCCATTCGACCAGACCCACCACCTCGTCCATCAACCCCTCGTCGCGCCGCAGGCTGAGGGATTCCGTGCGCGCCAGGCGCTCGGCATGCTTGCCGATGACATGGCGGCGTTCGGCCGGATCGACGATCACCTGGCGCACGCCCAGGCGGGCCTTGTAGGTGTTGAAATTCGACACGGTGAAGCTCTGTGGCCCCAGAAAGCGGTGCCCGAAGGTTTCCTTGCGCGAGGCGATTCGGCGCGGCCGTTCGGGCGAGCCCAGCGCCACCTCGAAAGAAACCAACTCGCCATCGAAGACGGCCATGATGTTATGGAGTGGCCGAACCCAGGTGGCGCGGTCATAGGCCCAGCGCATGGATTTGGGCCAGGCAATGCCTAGCACCGCGCCGGGCAGGATTTCAGCCAGCACCGGCCCTGTCGGCCCGCCGGGCACGCGCTCCACGAAGAACCAAGAGGCGTTCTTGTCGCTGCCGCGCTGTTCGCAGGCATCCAGGCTCGGAATTTTGCGCGCCTTGAGAAAGGATTCGATCACATTCACCGGCGCGCTGACACGCGGCCCTTTGATCTCGTTTAGGCGATCGGGCTGGTGCTTAGGCAATCCATCGACCCAGAGGGCTAAGCGGCGCGGTGTGGCATAGCTTTCGGCTCTTGTGAACGTCAGCCCCATCTCGCCCAGCTTGTCGCAGACCAGGCGCTTCAGATACTGGGCCCCGCGCGTCTGCATGCGAGCGGGAATTTCCTCAGCCAGAAGCTCGAGCAGGAATTCGGCCATGGGTTCAGCCCGCCTTGGCCGCTTGGCCGCGACTGGCCAGCCAGCCCTCGCAGCAGCCCTTGGCCAAGGCCCGAACCCGGCCGATATAAGACTGGCGCTCAGTCGCCGAGATCACGCCGCGGGCATCCAGCTGATTGAACAGATGGCTCGCCTTCATGCATTGGTCGTAGGCTGGCAGCGTCAACGGCGCCGGGCGCTCCAACAGGATGCGGCATTCCTTTTCCGCATCCTCGAAATGCCGGAACAGGACGGCCGTATCCGCCAGTTCGAAATTATAGGCGGAGAATTCACGCTCGGCCTGAAGATAGACATCGGCATAGGTCATGCCGCCGGCATCGGGCGCTAGACCGTTCCAATCTAGGGCGAAGATGTTCTCTACGCCCTGGACGAACATGGCCAGCCGTTCCAGCCCGTAAGTCAATTCGGTGGAGACGGGATCGCAATCGATGCCGCCCACCTGCTGGAAATAGGTGAACTGGCTGATTTCCATGCCGTCGAGCCAGACCTCCCAGCCGAGCCCGGACGCGCCGAGCGTCGGGCTTTCCCAATCGTCCTCGACGAAGCGCACGTCGTGGTCGCGCAGCCGGATGCCAAGCGCCTCCAGGCTGGCGAGGTAGAGAGCCTGGCTGTTCGCCGGCGAGGGCTTCAGGATCACCTGGAATTGGTAGAAATGCTGCAGCCGGTTGGGATTCTCGCCATAGCGCCCATCCGTCGGCCGACGCGAGGGCTGGACATAGGCGGCGCGCCAGGGATCCGGCCCCAAGGCACGCAATGTGGTCGCCGGGTGAAAGGTGCCGGCGCCGACCTCCATGTCGTACGGCTGCATGATGATGCAGCCTTCGCGCGCCCAGTAATCCTGTAGTTTCAGGATCAGGCGCTGGAAACAGGTTTCTGGATTGGGCATGGGGAGAGGCTCAGCCTTTGCTGCGGTGCAACCTAACGAGCGAATTCCCGAGGGTCAAGCCGACGGGCCGCCCACGGCTAGAGCAAAATCGGTTCAGTTTGAATCAAACTGAACCGTGAATCTTGCTCTGATTCAACAACATAGCGACTGATTCACGTCTCAAGCCAAAGCGGCTTGAGACACTCAGGCGCAGGCATCAATCTAGAACGGACAATCGCTGCGATTGCAGCGGGTTGGTTGGCGCGCCGGCACATAGGCCCCGCAGACGCGGCATTTGACCGTGTCCTCCACATTGGCGACATCGGCGCGGCGTTGCTGGCGAGGCGTCTGTTTGGCCATGCGCTCGGCCTGCCGGCGAGCCCGGTCGACCGCACCCAGCAAGCGAAAGCCGTACCAGACGGCGCAGATGATGGCGATGAGAAAGATGAGCTTCGTCAAGCCCGGCACGGCGAACATTTGGCCATATAGCGACCCGGCACGGGGGTGGTCAAGGGAAGCCGCGCCCGGACGAGGTCCCTCTCTCAAACAGCGTATCTTCGCAGATGCTCCCGAAATCCTCGGCCATGCCGAGACCGATGGCAGGTGCGCCCTATGCCGGATAGAGAGCGATCGCTTTGGCATTGAGGGCCGGGACGGCCTGGCGTTCGAGGCTTGCTGCCTGTTCCATGAGATTATCGCTTGCGAGTTGGGTTCCAAGGCAAGCGCCACCGCTCGAATTCAGCAAGCAGAGGCGCTGCCAAATCGCCGGCCTTCCTGTTAACTTCGCCGCCGCCATGCCTGCGATCGCCCCCGCAAATCCGACGCCCCGTGCGCTGCCCCATCCCGGGCGCGGCATCGCCGTCATCTCCGAACGCGAGAGCCTGGGTGACGGGTTCTACAAACTGCATCTGCTGCGTGCTCTCAAGCGCGCATATCCGGAAGAGAAGATCACCTGGATCGTCTCGGAGAGCGACAGCCCCTATCGCACCCTGATGGCCCGCATCGTGGCACCGCTGGTCGATACCCTTATCGTGCAGGCGGGCCTGCGCCGACCCTGGCTGGCGGCGCGCCGCCGCTTGCACGATTTGCCGCGTTTCGGCCTCGCCATCGACCATCGCAGCAACAATGCCGTGATCGCGGCGACCCGCCTGTTATTGCCCGCCGATATCTATCAGGCGGCTACGCCCGGTTATCTCTTTTGCCGTTACCGGCCGGCTGGCGCCCGGCCGCGCCACAAGCTGGCCCGGCTCATGGCCTTGCTGGAGGCTGTCGCGGGATGCCCCGTGGATGGCAGCGGCGAGATCGATTTGCCGGCCGTCACCAGCGCCGGCGCGGCCGTCCTGCTGCCCGAGGGACGGCGCTATGTGGGGATCGCGCCCGGCGCCTCCGGCCCGCCGCGCTATTGGCCGCTGGAACGCCAGATCGCGCTGGCCGACTGGATCGCAGAGCAGGGTTGGCAGCCGGTGATCCTGTTGGGGCCCATGGAAAGCCATATGTTGGCCCCGCTGCGCCAGGCGCTGCCGGGAGCCCTGTTTCCCGGCTGCGAGGAAGGCGGGACCCTTGCCGATATCGACCTTTGGCTGGCGCTCGGCCGCCGGTTGTCGGCGGCGGTCAGCAATGACACAGGCACAGGCCATTTGCTGGGCGAATCCGGCGTGCCGCTGTTGAGCCTGTTCGGACCCACCGACCCCCGGGTCTGGGCGCCGGTCACCAAGCGTGGGCGCGTCCTCTGGTCGCGCGATTACGGCGGGCCGGAAATGCATCGCATACCCTTGGCCGATGTGAAGGCGGCAGTGGCCGCCTTGATGGCCTAAATCTCGAGTCCCCCGCCCTGGCGCAGCACCGCCTCAGCTTCGAGGCTGTAGCGGCCATCAGGATCGTGCAGGATCAGCCCGGGATGAAGCGTCAGCGCCGCGGCACTTCCCTTCACCGCCCGGAGCAGAATTCGCCGGGACGGCTTTCCCGCGCCGGGCCAGAGCGGAAAAATATCGATGGCCCCGGCACGCCGGTCGAGGGCGGCCAAGATATCGCCGAGGCGTTCCGGCTTATGGATCATCACCAACACGCCCTTGGGGGCGGCGAAGGCCAGGCCACGATCGATCCAGGCCGCCAGATCGGCCTCGCCCTCCATATGGCCTTGGGCGCGCGTCGCCTCCACCGGCACGCTGGCATGGCCCGCGAGATGAAACGGCGGATTGGCCAGGACCAGATCGAAGGTGCCGGCGGCGATCTCGGCCGGCGGGCGCAGAAGATCGCCCTGCAGGATACGAACCCGGTCGGTCAGGTTGTTGAGCGCGGCATTGGCCGCGCCGAGTTGGGCCAGCGCAGGCTGCAGCTCGAGGCCGACAACCCGCAAACCCGGCTGACGCCGGGCGAGACAGAGCGCGGCAGCCGCCACGCCGCAGCCAAGATCCAGCGCGAGGCCCTGGGCGCGGACAGGTGCGGCGGCAGCGAGGAAGACGGGATCGATGCCCACGCGATATCCCGCCGCCGGTTGGCGCAAAGCGAGATGGCCGCCGAGTATGCGATCCTCGGTGATGCCGGCCCCGGGGAGGACCGCGGGCTCGATCTCAGCCCTCGTCGACCCCGGCCTCGCGCAGCAGGCGCTTGGCGCGGTCGTAATCGGCCGAATCGACCATGAGCCGGGGGGCGAGCAGAACCGCATTGCCGCCCTCGGCGATATTCATATTCGTATCGAAGACATCGAATTCGATGCCGGCATCGGTGAGGAGCGCGCGCAGGAAGGACATGCGCACCATGTCGTTCGTTCGGGTGAGTTCCTTCAACTGCCGCGCCTTCCCGCCGGCGTGATCGGGTGGGCCCGCCCGGCGCGCCGGCCGCATCCCGCAACCATGCGCCGCAGCTTGACCCCCTGCCCGGCGCTTCTATGCTCGCTGTTGTGCGGATCGGGGTCAAGGAACGAGGTCGCTCGGTGGCTATCATCGTCAATCTGGAAGAAGAACGGGGTCGCGCGCGCAAGCCCTCGCTGGACGAATTGCAGCGCCTGGTGGCCGAGGATCTGCATGTCGTGAACGCGCTGATCCTCAAGAATATGCACAGCCCCGTGCCGCTGATCCCCCAGCTCGCGGGCCATCTGATCGCTGCCGGAGGCAAGCGGTTGCGACCCATGCTGACACTCGCCTCGGCGCGCATGTGCGGCTATCGCGGCGGGCGACATCAGGCGCTGGCCGCATGCGTCGAATTCATCCATACGGCGACCCTGCTGCATGACGACGTGGTGGACGAGAGCGATTTGCGCCGTGGCTTGGCGACGGCCAATTCGGTCTGGGGCAATCAGGCCAGCGTGCTGGTGGGGGATTTCCTGTTCAGCCGTTCCTTTCAGCTCATGGTGGCCGACGGCTCGCTGAAGGTGCTGGAAATCCTCTCCGGCGCCTCGGCGGTGATCGCCGAGGGCGAGGTGCTGCAACTCGTCACCAGCAACGATACGGAGACCTCCGAACAGGCCTATCTCGATGTCATCCGCTGCAAAACCGCGGCCCTCTTCGCCGCCGCCTGCCGGGTGGGCGCGGTGGTGGCGGAACGGCCGCGGGTCGAGGAGGAAGGCCTGGACAGCTACGGCCTCAATCTCGGTATCGCCTTCCAGCTCATCGACGACGTGCTCGACTTCTCCGCCAAGCAGGCGGAGCTTGGCAAGACGATCGGCGATGATTTCCGCGAGGGCAAGATCACGCTGCCCATCATCCTGTGCTATCGCCGCGGCAATGAGGCGGAGCGCGGCTTCTGGCGCCGCTGCCTGGAGAAGCTCGATCAGGCCGAAGCCGATCTCGATCACGCCATTGCCTTGATGGAGGGCCACGGCGCGCTGCGCGACACCGTCGCCCGCGCCCGCCACTACGGCGCGATTGCTCGCGACGCGCTGGGCATATTTCCCGACAGCCCCGAAAAACGCGCCCTGATCGATGCCGTCGACTTCTGCATCGAGCGAGCGTATTAGCCCACTGCACTGGTTTCTCCCTGAAGTAGGACTTGACGTGGCGGCATCTGCTGGTTGGTCATGCCCGCGCTTCGGCCAGGATATTCATGTCCTTTTGCTAACCGGAAAAAAAGGTCATGGATGCCCGGGCCTCGGCCTCCGGCCGATCTCGGGCATGACCGCAAGAATGTCCAGCCTCTCCACGCCACGCCGGCGCTCGACCATCGGCGAATTCCGCCTCTCCGCCCAGGCGGGAGAGGGAGAAATATAAACGCCCCTGGCCAACAGGCTTTACCCACCGGCCGGCCCCTTGCCTCGGGCCGGCGGTTGGGGCTATAAGGCGCGGCCCGCCGTCGGAGTGTAGCTCAGCCTGGTAGAGCGCTGCGTTCGGGACGCAGAGGCCGGAGGTTCGAATCCTCTCACTCCGACCACCCACCTTCCACCGGCCGTCGATAGCAAGGTAGTATGCCGCCGGCCGACGAGGGTCCTATCAGCGCACCGTTCCACAGCTCCGACTATTTCAAAGGCGTTGCGCTGGTGTTCGCGGCCACCGTCTTTTGGAGTCTGTCGGGCATTTTCGTGCGGTCGATGGCCACGACCGACGGGATGCAGATCGCCATATATCGCGCCTTCTTCGCCACGCTCACCCTGTTCGCGGTCCTTGCCTTGCGTTACCGCACAAGCGTCTTCCAGCGCTTCCGGGCCATGGCCGGGCTGGGCACCATTCTCTGCGGGGGTTTCTTCGCCGCGGCTTCCACGCTCTATATCCTGTCGTTGGCCAATGCGCCGGTCGCCAATGTGTCTTGCGTAGCCGCCACTTCGCCGCTGTTCGCGGCTATCCTGGCGCGCCTGCTGCTGGGCGAACGCACGACTTTCCTGGTCTGGCTGGCGGCCTTGATCGCACTGGCCGGCGTCTACATCACCATGCAGGGCGAACTCGGCGGCGGCAATTGGCTGGGGACATTGACGGCGCTGGGCGTCGCCTTCTGTTTTGCCGGGCAGTCGGTCTCGCTGCGCTGGTTCCGCAACGTGGACATGGTTCCGGCCATCTGCCTGGGCGCGGCGGGCATGACGGTGGTGCTGGCGATCATTCATGGATTGCCCGCGATCGCGCCCCGCGATCTGGGCCTGATCGGCGCGATGGCGGTGGTGCAGCTGGCGCTGCCGCTTTATCTCTTCGCTGTCGGCGCGCGCTATATCCCGGCCGTCCAGGCAACCTTGATCAACCTCCTCGATGTTCTCTTCAACCCCCTCTGGGCCTGGCTGGGGGTGGGCGAGCGGCCGACCATCGATGCGGCTATCGGCGGCAGTCTGATCGTGGGCGCGGTCTTCCTGGCGATCCTCTTTGGCGCGCGAACGGCGGCGCGCGCACCGATGGCGCCGGCCCCGGCCAGCGACTAATCGATCAGGGCATCGAAGCGCTCGGGCGGCAGCAGCCACTGCCGCTCCTCCTCGATACGCTGGAATCCCAGCCGCGCATAAAATCGCGCCGCATCCGTGTTGCTGACTTCCACGGCCAGCAAAAGTCCCTTGCAGCCGCGGGCCTTGCCTTCCTGCGCGGCCGCGGCGAGCAATCGGCGACCCAGGCCGCTGCGCCGTTCGGCAGGATCCACATAGAGATCCTGGATGTAGAGATTGAGCCGCCCGCGCCAGGTCGAGAGCCAGGGAAAGAACAGCACCATGCCCACCGCCTCGCCCTGGCGCTCGGCTATCACGCCCTCGATATCCGGCCGCGGACCCGACATATGGCGCGCGAGTTCCTCGGCCGGGGCCGGCGTCACGGGCGGATTGCCCGAGTGCGCGATTAAGGCATCCAGCATGCGCCGGATCGCGGCCGCATCCTCGGCCACCGCACAGCGCAGCCGCGCCGGCGCCCGAGCGGCGGCGCTCACCGCGTTTTGCGCCGCGGCCGGGCAAGGGCGCGGGCCACATCATCGATCTGGGCGGGAAGCGAAATATCCAACTGCGAAAGGATCTCGAGATCCCGCGCGGCATAGGCGTCGATGCCCGGATGGCGACGCGCCCATTCAGCGATCGTCTGGTCGCGCTGGCGCAACAGATCCTCGATCTGGGGCCGGAACAGGCGCAGCACGGCCGCGAGCCAACGATTGACCCAGCGCGAGGGGCGCGGCAGGTCGACGACGAAGCGATCGAGCAGGCCAATCAGACGTGGCGCATCGGCCCAGCCCTCCTCCGTAACCCAGCGATTGACGGTGAAGAGCCGGTTCGGCCGGCCGTGATAATCCATGGCGATGGCGACGACATGGCAGGGGATGTCGGAGCCTGCCGGCCGCAGGAAGGTATGGAAATGGCCGTGCTCGCTTGCCGGGCGCTGGGCGCCGGAATGGGCCGGCGGCATCAGGTTGTGGAACTTGCGATCTTGGCCGACGTTTTTCGGAGCCGTGCCATGGGCGTGATAGAAATACTGCGCCCCGCTTACCGGGTCATAGATGTCGCCCGCGGGGAAATGATCCCATTCGAAGAATGTACCCTCGTCGCGCAACAGCCGGGCGATGACATTGGTTTCCTGCCGGGCAAAGGCCCGCTCTGCGGTCGCCAGCTCGCCCCCCGCCACGGCCATCAGTTCGAGGCGCCCGGGCGCGATGCCGGCGAGCTTGGCGCTCATTGTTTCAGCCAGCCGCGCTCCCGGAAATAGCGCTGGGCACCGGCCTGCAAGGGCGCGGTATTGCCGGGCCCGACCATTTCGGCCGGCGTCAGATTGCGGAACGAGGGATGCATGGCGGTGAAGCGGTCGAAATCCTCGAACACCGCCTTGACGATACGATAACCCACCTCGTCCGACATGCCTTTGGTGGCAAGCAATGTCGCACGCGGCCCGAATGTGGCGATGGCATTGGGGTTGCCCGAATATGTACCGCCGGGAATCACGTCCTTGGCGAGGTAGGGCTTGTCGGCCATGAGCTTCTCGATGGCGGGGCCGCTGAGCGGCACGAGCATCGCCCCGCAACGCATCGCGGCCTCCTCCACGGCGCCATTGGGGTGGGACATGGGCATGAGGAAGGCGTCGATCTGATTGTCGCAGAGCGCCGTTGTCTGAAGATTGGCGTCGATCTCCGCCAGACTGGCGAAGTCCCCGTCCTTCCAGCCCAATGCGCGGATCAGAAGATCGGCCAGCACGCGCTGGCCCGTGCCCTTGGGTCCGATATTGACGCGCTTGCCCTTGAGATCGGCCAGCGTCGCGATGCCGGCGTTCTTCCTGACCATCAAGGTCAGCGGCTCGCCATGGATGGCGAACAGCGCGCGCAGGCCCTCGAATGGCCCGGCCGATTTGAAGGGACCCAGCCCCCTGACCGCGTAGTACTGCCAATCCGATTGGACGATGGCCATATCCTCGTCGCCGCTGCGCAGCGCCTCCAGATTGGCAATCGAGCCATCGGTGCTCTCGATGACGCAACGCAAGCCCGTCTCGGCGCGGTGGCGATTGACCATGGCGCAGATGGCGCCCCCGGCTGGGAAATAGACGCCCACCACCGGAGCCGTGCCCAGGTAGAGCGTGTGCGGCGTGGGCGCGGCGCTGGCCGCCGCGCCGAAAAGGACGAGCGCCAGAAGGATAACGATGCGGGGAAACGTCATGGGCCGGTTTCTAGGCCGTGCATGAGGAACAGGCAAGCACTCCGGTGCGACTAGCCCGCCGGCCCCGGGGTCGTCAGGGTGTAGACCACGATTTCCCTGAACACATGGCCGACGGCATCGTCGAAGGCGTTGAGAACATCCGGGAAGATGCTGCCTTTAGCCTTGACGCTTTTTTCCGAGGTTATGGAGCGCACGATCTTGCGTAGCGGCATCGCCACGAGCTTGGCCGTCATGCGCACGATGACCGTCGGTCTCGGATCGCCGTTGCGATAGTCCGCCTGAAACTCCCTGAGATCGGTCTTCAGAATGAAATCGGGGCGCAACCCGGCGGATTCCGCCCCCACGGCGACGATCTTGCCTGTTCGCTCAAAGGATTCGATCAGCAGGCTTTGCACCATGCCGGGCGCGTTGTCCGTCCAGGATGCCTTGGCATAGTACTCCAGCGTGAACGGGTCATGGGTCAGCGCAATGCGGGAGCTGTCGATCCCGGCCGAGGCACTGGGAAGCTCGACGACGAGCTGCCAGGCCACCGAGGGCAGGTTATCGGGATATGTCGTCTTGGGCGTCAGCGTATAGAGCGTCGTCGGCTCCTGCACCTTGGGCAGGATGCCGCAGCCGGCGACTGAGATCAGCCCGCCCAACAGAACGTCGCGTCGCCTCATTGGGCTGTGAATCCCTTCTGCCGATCGCCGAAGAAGAAGCGCGCCGGGTCGCGCTCGATCTGTATGGAGATGCGGTTCATGGTCTGCGCCAGAAGCCGCACCTCGGTGATCATCTGGGTCAGTTCGTAGAGGCCCGTGCCGGTGAAATCGCGAACCGGCTGGCGATTGTCGTCGATCAGCTGCGTCAGACGCTGCGACGACTTGCTGAAGTTTTCCGACAATATGCGGATCTGGGCCAAGGTATCGTTCGCTTGGGCGCCCACCTTGCCGGTCGTGCCCCGCAAATCGGCTGCCAACTTTTCGAACTCCGCGCCCGTTGCGCTGACTTGCTTGACCGCCTCCGCACCCTGGCTCAACAGCGTGTCGAACTTGACGGAATCGGCGGCGAGCGCCTCGGTCAGCCTGTCGATGCTCAGCAATACGCGACCCACGGCGGCGGCGTTGTCGGGGCTGAGAAACCTTGCTGCGCGATCCATCAAGTCGTTGCCTTTGGCGATCAGTTCTGGCGCGCCGTTCAACAGACGCTCGAATGGCGAATAGCCGGATTGGATTTCCACGCCCGGCTTGAGCAGCGCGCTGCTCACGGTGCCCCGGCTGATCTCCACCAGCACGCCGCCTGTAATCCCCTGCAACGCCAGCACGGCTTTGGAATCGACGCGGATCGGAACCTTGGCGTCCACCGCGATATCCACCCGAGCCAGGGACGTCTCCAGGGGATCGACGATGACGGACGTCACATGGCCGATGGGAATACCGCCGAACAGCACATTGCTGCCCACATCCAGCCCGGCGACCGAACCCGCGAAGCGCACGTAGTGGTCGACGGTGGCCACCCGTTCGGAGTACTTGCCGACCCAGAATACGAAACCGATGGCACCGACGACAAGCGCCAGCACGAAAGCGCCGACGGCAATATTACTGGCTCGCGTTTCCATCTATCCGGCCTGCTGTTCCCCTTCGGCGTGACGCGCCGCCCGCCCCCGCGGCCCGTGGAAATATTCGCGAATCCAGGGGTGTGGGTCGTGGAGCAGACGCTCCATCGTATCGACCTTGATCTTCTTGTCGACGAGGACGGCGATACGGTCGCAGATCGCGGCTAGGCTGTCCAGATCATGCGTCACCAGGAAGACCGTGAGGCCCAGACTCTGCTGCAGGCTGCGGATCAGTTCATCGAAAGCCCCGGCGCCGATGGGGTCGAGGCCGGCCGTGGGCTCGTCCAGGAACAGAAGCTCCGGGTCGAGGGCCAGCGCGCGGGCTAGTCCGGCCCGCTTTTTCATGCCGCCGGAAAGCTGGGAGGGATATTTGGCGCCGGCATCGGGCGGCAGGCCCACCATGGCGATCTTGAGGGCAGTCAATTCGCCGATCAGACGGGTCGACAGATGACTGTGTTCCCTGAACGGCACCTTGACGTTCTCTGCCACCGTCAACGAGCTGAACAGCGCCCCGCTCTGGAATAGCACCCCCCAGCGGGATTCTAACCGCCGCCGATCCGCGTCGCTGAGCCCCTGGGTATCTTCGCCAAATACTTGAATGCGCCCCGCCACCGGCCGATTGAGGCCGACGACGGTGCGCAACAGGACCGACTTGCCGGAGCCCGACCCGCCGACCACGCCCAGAACCTCTCCGCGCCGCACGTCGAGATCGAGCCCGTCGTGGATGGTCTGTTTGCCGAAGCGGGTGACGAGGCTGCGGATCGAGATGACCGGCGTGCCGGAATCGGATGGTGCCGCGGCGGGCGCAGGGGCGCTCAGCATCGTCATACGTGAAGAGAGGAGAACAAGATGGAAAAGAAGGCGTCGAAGACGATGACCAGAAACAAGGCTTCCACGACCGATTGCGTGGTAAGCCGGCCGACACTCTCAGCACTTCCCGAAACGCGCATACCCTCGAAACAGCCGACCATGGCGATCAAGGCCGCAAAGACCGGCGCCTTCGAAATGCCGACGAGGAAATGGGTCAGCGTGACCGCATGGTTGAGCTGGGTCAGGAACTGCGATGGTGTCATCCCGAGCAGAAAGACGGCGGCAAGCCCGCCGCCCATCAGCGCCATGATATCCGAATAGAATGCTAGCAGCGGCAAGGCGACCACCAAACCCAGAACACGCGGCAGCACCAGCACATCGAGCGGGTCGAGGCCCAGCGTGCGCATGGCGTCGATTTCCTCGTTGACCTGCATCGTGCCGATCTGCGCGGTGAAGGCGCTGCCCGTGCGGCCGGCTACGATGATCGAGGTCAGCAGAATTCCCATTTCGCGCAGGACCGAAACGCCGACGAGATTGACGGTGAAGACCTGGGCGCCGAAGCGGCGCAGTTGGTCGGCCCCCTGATAGGCCAGCACGATGCCGATGAGGAAGGAGATCAGCCCGACGATGGGCATGGCGCTGAGGCCGGTCTGCTGGACATGGGCGACGAAGGCGGTGAAGCGAACTCGGCGCGGCTGGACGACCAGCCGGAGAAACCCGATGGTGACCGCACCGAAGAAAGCCATGAGATCCCGCGCCTGACGAAAGAAGACGATCAGCGCGGCCCCGATCGAAGCGACCAGATCGCTGAGGTGTCGATGCAGGTGCGGCATCATGGGCGGCGGCAAGCCAGCGGCCAGAACCTTTTCCAGCAATGCCGCCTGCGCCGGACCGGCGCCCTCGATCGCCACCTCCATGCCGGCGGCCTTCAGGGCGCCCTGGGTGCGGGAAATGAGCCAGCCGCCCGCGCTGTCGATCGCCTCTACGCCGGCGAGATCGAAGCGCACGCGGCGGAGTCCTGTCGGGCGGATGGCGGCAATCTTGGCGTTCAATGGCGCCAGCGAACCGATGACCCAGTCCCCGCGACAGACGATCCGCAACTCGCCATCCGCTTGCCGGGCCTCGATGGATGCCCCGTTTCCCGCCATGCCTTTCGGCCCTCGTGGTTGGCGGGCATCTTAATCTGCCCGCCTTCGACGCCGGTAGTTTGTTTTCTGCCGCCCCCGCCGTTAGATTGCCGGGCAGTTGACTCAGGGGGTATCCGGCCGGCTATGCAGATCAAGGACCATATTCGACAGATTCCCGACTTTCCCAGGCCGGGAATCCTGTTTTACGACATATCCACCCTGCTGGCCCATGGCCCGGCCTGGCGGGCCACCGTCGAACATCTGGATCGCTGGCTGGAGCCCTTGAAGCCCGATCTGCTGATCGGCATTGAATCCCGTGGATTCCTGATATCCGCCCCCTTGGCTTATCTCTCGGGCCGCGGCTTCGCCATGGTGCGCAAGCGCGGCAAACTGCCCGGCCGGGTGATCCCCTACAGCTACGACCTCGAATACGGCACCGATACGGTGGAAATTCAGGCCGATGCCATCGTGGCGGGCCAGCGCGTCGTGGTTCTCGACGATCTGCTGGCGACGGGGGGCACCATGGGCGCCGCCATCGCGCTGCTCCGCGCCGTCGGGGCGGATGTGGTGGGTGCGGCCTGCATCATCGAACTGGCCTTCCTGAATGGCCGGCAGCGCATCGATACGGCCTTCGAATCCGTCGTCTGCTACGAGAGCTGAACCGCCAGGCGCAGCAGGGCGCGATCGCTGCCTCGGGGCCCGATCAGCGACAGACCGACCGGACAGCCATTGACCCGACCGGCGGGAATATTGACCTGCGGCAAGCGCGCCATCGAGGCAATGCAGGTGGTGCTGAGCGTTCGATCCCGGAAACTCTGGGAACTCGCCCCCTCAAGACCTCGCAAGGGGGCGATATCCGGCGCGCTGGGCAGCAGCAGCACGCCGATCGATCCCAGGATTGCCGCCATGCGTGCGGCGAAGGCGCGGCGGCGATCCGCCTCATCTCCCGCCGGCTGACTGGCGACGCTCCGGGCCCATTCCATGCGCGCGGCAACCTCCGGACCGAAGTGCGGGCGCACCTTCTCTATCCAGGGCCCATGGACGGCCCAAATCTCTCGGGCCTGCAGCTTGCGAAAAGTGGCCATCCAGTCGGGCAGGCCGCCGATCTCGATCGGCGTGCGCCGGCCCAGCATTGCCTCGACCCGCATCGCCAGCGGCTCGAGCACCGCCTGGACGCCAGGCTCGGCGAGGGCAAAGGCATCGCCAATCCGGGCAACGCCAGGCGGCAGGCCGGCGGTATCCTCGCCCAGGAGTACGGCGCCCACGCGTTCCATCAGACCGGCCTCGCG
>WNFT01008250.1_pt1 | contig 22185 bp, 18 predicted proteins | sample 5400191 | NCBI WGS metagenome assembly WNFT01 (sample SAMN13153359, study PRJNA577476) | soil metagenome | isolation source: 80 cm saprolite under Madrone tree | place: USA:California | collected 2016-06-14 | reverse complement strand
GATCCCGCCATGGTCCAGCCGGGTGCCGAAAGCAAGGTGATGCATGCGAGCTTGCGCATCGGCGACACCACGGTTCTGGCCTCCGACGGTCGAGCCGAAGGCCGGCCGAGCTTCCAAGGGTTTGCGCTGTCGTTGACGGTGCCGAACGAGGCCGAAGCCGAGCGACGCTTCGCTTCCCTCGGCAACGGCGGCCAGGTGCAGATGCCGTTGACCAAGACGTTCTTTTCACCGCGCTTCGGTATGGTCGCGGACCGCTTCGGAGTGTCGTGGATGGTCTACGTGGCGCCCTGAGGCTACCTCTCACGGACTCGATCGGCGCCGCGCGGCGTGCAGCACGGCCACCACCGTCATCGCGTCGGTGATCTCCGAGCGCTCGACCATGCGCAGCACCTCGTCGAAGGGAAACGCACGCACCTCGATGAACTCCGTGTGGTCGGGCTCGCGCGGCGCCGGGCGCAGCCCTTCGGCGAGGTACAGGTGGGCGGTCTCGTCCATCACGCTCTTGGATGTCGCGATGGACGCGAGCTTCACCAGCCGCGCCGCCGCGTAGCCGGCCTCCTCGCCGAGCTCGCGCTGCACGGCGGCCTCCTCGGATTCACCCGGCCGCATGGCGCCCGTCGGCATCTCCCACGCGAAGGCGCGCGCGACGTAGCGGTACTGCCCGACGAGGACGACGGTGCGCGTGTCGAGGAACGGCAGCACGCCGATGCACGGCGGGCACTCGACGACGCCGTAGAGCGTCGTCCGCCCATCCGGCAGCTCGGCGACGTCCTCGCGAACGCGGATCCACGGGTTCGCGTACACGGGACGTGAGGTCAGCGTGCGCCACGCGGCGCGCGCCCGGTCGTTCGGCGGGTCGGGCATGGTGACGCCTTCATGTATACTCCAGCGCATGTCGTGGCCCAAGCCCGTCGACGCGCTGTGGCGCGATCTCGAGAGCGTGCGCGCCGGGCTCCTGCGCGAGGTCGAGGGGCTCTCGCAACGCCAGGCCGAGTGGCGGCCGACGCCGCGCGACTGGTCGGTCGGCGAGGTGATCGACCACCTCACGATCGCCGAGATCGCGACCGGCAAGCTGACGACCAAGCTCACCAAAGAGGTCGCGCCCACGGGCTTCCCGGCCGACCTCGCCGAGTTCGCGGCGCTGCCCGTGTCGGTCTCCGAGGCGGCCAACGCGCCCGAGAGCGTGTGGCCGACCCACGGCAAGTCGCTGCCCGAGCTGCTCTCGACGCTGAAGGCGACGCGCGAGCGCAGCCGGCAGTCCTTCGACCGGCTCGCCGCCTGCGACCCGCGCGCGCTCCGCTTCAAGCACTTCCGTCTGGGCGAGCTGGACCTGGCGCAGTGGTGGCGGCTCGCCGCGGAGCACGACCGCGTGCACCTCGGCCAGGTGCGCGACGTCAAGCGGGCGCCGGGGTTCCCCGCCGCTTGAGCATGAAGGTGGTGCTGCGCAATCCCCGGCGCGAGGTCGAGGTCGCCGGCAACCGGCGCGTCAAGGACGTCCTGCGCGAGCTCGACATCCTGCCCGAGACCGTGCTGGTGATCCGCGGGGACGACCTCGTGACGGCCGACCAGATGCTGCGCGACGACGACGTGATCGAGCTGCGCCCGGTGATGTCGGGAGGCGTGCGATGAAGTGCCGCAAGTGCGGCGGCGCGGCCGCCCTCGAGCTGCGGCGGCACAACGCCGCCTTCTGCGCGCCGGACTTCCTGGAGTTCTTCCGCAACCAGGTGCGCGAGGCGATCCGGCGCCACAAGATGTTCACGCGGGACGAGCGCGTGCTGGTGGCCGTCTCGGGCGGCAAGGACTCGCTGGCCCTCTGGGACGTCCTGCTCGACGAGGGTTACGACGCCACCGGCCTCTATCTCGACCTCGGCATCTTCGACTACTCGGTGGAGTCGAAGGCGAAGTGCGAGGCGGTCGCCGCGCGGCGCGGCGCGCCGCTGATCATCACGCGCGTGGCCGACGAGGTCGGCGGGCCCGTGCCGGTGATCAAGCAGGTGACGCGGCGGCCGCCGTGCTCGGGCTGCGGGCTCTCCAAGCGCTACCTCATGAACCGTGCGGCCCTCGAGCACGGCATGGCGGTGGTGGCCACCGGCCACAACCTCGACGACGAGGCCGCGACCCTGTTCGGCTCGGTGATGCACTGGCAGACGGACGCGCTGCCGCGGCAGTCGCCGGCGCTGGCCTCCACGCACCCCAAGCTGGTCCGGCGCGTGAAGCCGCTCTACCGCCTGTCCGAGCGCGAGGCGGCGGCCTACGCGTTCCTGCGCCGCATCGACTACATCGTCGAGGAGTGCCCGTTCGCCAAGGGCGCCACCTCCATCGCGCACAAGGAGATCCTCAACCGCATGGAGGAGGCGTCGCCCGGGGCCAAGCACAACTTCCTCTTCGGCTTTCTCGAGAAGGCGCGCCCCGCGTTCGAGCGGGCCGTGGCGGTGCAGCTGAACGAGTGCGCGCGCTGCGGCCAGGTCACGACGGGGACGGTGTGCGCGTTCTGCAAGCTCGCCGACCAGGTGAAGCGCGCGGCCGCCGACGTGCCGCCCGCCCCCGAGCAATAGCGCTTCCGCTCCGCGCCTGCCTCGAGCTGACGGCCGCCATGGCGATCGTCGGCAGCTCGATCGTCGTCGGCAAGGTCGCGGTCGCCCGGCTGCCCGTGTTCTTGCTGTCCGGCCTCCGCTTCGCGGTGGCAGCGGCGATCCTCGGGGTCCTCGTCCTGCTCGTCGAGCGGCCGCTGCCCCGCCTGGCGCGGCGCGACGTCGCGGTGCTGGCGCTGCAATCGTTCGCGGGCATCTTCGCGTTCAACGTGCTCCTGCTCGAAGGCCTGAGGTTCACCAGCGCGGCCGAGGGCGGCATCGTGACGAGCACGACGCCGGCGGTGGCGGCGGCGCTCGCCGTCGTCGCGCTCGGCGAGCGCTGGAGCCGTCCGCGCACGCTCGGCGTCGCCCTCGCCGTCGCGGGGATCCTGGCGCTCAACACGGCCGGCGGGCTCGGGGCGCGCGGTCCGTGGCCGCTCCTCGGCAACCTGCTCGTCTTCGGCGCGGTCGTCGGCGAGGCGGTCTTCGTGGTGTGCAGCCGCGTCGCCTCGCAGCGCCTGCCCCCGCTCGTGGTGGCGACGGCCATCAGCGCGCTCGGCTTCGCGATGTTCCTGCCCGCCGCGCTGCTGGAGATGCGCGCGTTCCCGCTGAGCCGGCTGGCGCTCGCGGACTGGGCGATGGTCGGCTACTACGGCGTGGTGGTGACGGTGGTGGCGTTCCTGCTCTGGGCCCGCGGCGTGGCGCGCGTGCCGGCCAGCGCGGCCTCGGTCTTCACGGGGGTGCTGCCGGTGAGCGCGCTGGCGCTCTCACACCTGGCGCTCGGTGAGACGATCACGCCGCCGCACGTGGGTGCGGCGGCGCTGGTGATCCTCGGAATCGTGGTGCTCGCGCGAGCCGGCTAGCGGTCGCGGGTGTTGCGACGTTGCTCGCGCTGCGCTTCCCGCTGGGCCTCTCTGAGGTCCCTGATCGTGTCTCTGAAGCTGTCGAACGACTTCAGGAGCTGCGGATTGCTCGCGATGCTCGCCGCGCCACCGCCCACGGCGGTCGTGCTCGAGCCGGAGCCTGCGCTGCTGGTGCCCTTCCCCTTGTCGGAGTCGCCCGACTGATCGCTTTGCGCGGTCTTGCCCCCCTTGCCGGAAGAACTGTCGGCGAGGGCGACGGTCGTCGCCGGCCTTGGCGCGATGCCCACGTCCTTCGCCGCGCGCTCCATCTCACCCTGGCTCACGGCGGCCGGTGATGACGGACCGCTGCGCGTCGAACACCTCGGCGACGATGACGGTGCCGCGGATGCCGGCCACCGCGTTCGGCGTGCGCACCTCCACGAGGTCACCCGGCCGCATGCGCTCGCGCGCGACGGCGACGGCCACGCGGCCGCCGCCGACGTCCACCGTGGCCACGCCGGGCACCTCGGTGATCGTCACCGCGGAGAACTCGCGGATCGTGACGACGGCCTTGCCGCCGAGCAGGACGCGCGCGAACGAGTCCTTGCCGGTCGTGATGCGGTCACGGACGAAGACGGCGTCGCGGAATTTCAGGGGAGTCAGCTCCGAGGACGAGGCCCGAACCACCGTGACCTTGCCTTTGAGCGTGGTGACGACGCCGGCGCGCTCCTGAGCCGACGCGAGTGAGGCGATGGCCAACGTCGCGATCGCCGACGCCAGCACTACACGGGTGCTGCGGTGACCGAGACGCATGACAGTGCCCCCAATGATTCCGAGGGCATCACCGTGCGCGTCGGCCCCCCGGCGGGGACTCATAGAGCAAGGGAGGTGCCACAGATGCAGAAGTAATTCCAACCCCGATGTTTATTGCGAGCTTAGGCCGCATTCCGTGCCAGCATGGAAACGCCACGTCGTTCGTCGACTGGTTAGAAGCTAGCCGCGTGTTGCCAGCCTGACGGGACACAGTGTCGCCTCCCCAACGCCTCGGACACGGCTAGCATGGCCTCGTGAGCCGCGCCCGGGCCGCCGTGGTCGCCGTCGTCGCATCCTTCGCGGTCTATGCGGTGCCGCTCGTGGGGCCGCACGCGGTGTGGCTCCTCGGCGAGGCGCTGATCAAGACGATTCGGCGGGAGGGCCTGGACCCTGCCTGGCTGGCCACGGACCTCGCGGCAGCGGCGGCGCTCCAGCTGGCGGCAGGACTGGTCGCTTACTGGGTGGCGCGCCGGCCGCGCTCGGCGCGTCCCGTCGTCGCGCTCCTCGTCGTGGTCCCCACGCTCGTCGCGCTGACGGAGTGGCTCTACCTCGTCGCGATCCCGACGCGCTTCCTCATCGAGCCCGAGACGGCGGTCGAGCAGATGGCGTGGCCGATCGAGTGCCGGATCCCGGATCGCGTGCTCTTCAACGGCGGCGTGCCGGGCCCGGTGTGGGCGATGGATTCCGGCGGCGAGCGCGCGCGCCTGATCGGCTGCACGGTCGAGCCGCTGCCGCCGATCGCCAACGCTGCAGGGGCGACGCCGGTGTCCCGGGCGACGTCGGGACGCTTGCTGCTCACGCGCACGGCGCGGGACGGCACGCAGGAATGGTCGTGGGCCGACCCGGGGCAGCCCGCCGTCGCGCTGGCGGTGCCGGCCGCGCGCTCGCCGGCCTCGCCCGCGCCGCGGCTCTCGCGCGACGGCGAGAGGGTCGTGTGGGTGGTGAGCGACGGCCCCGGCGTGCCGCCGCCCCAGGCCCTGCTGGTGCGCGCGCTGGTGGGCACGGACGAGCGCCGCGTGTCCCTCGCCGCGCTGCCGCCCGGCTCGATCGTGCCGGTCGAATTCGACGCGCGCGCCGGCGAGGTGACGGTCGCGCTGAACGAGCGCACGTTCGCGACGCTCGGCCTGGACGGCCGCGTGCGCTGGGGCCCGCTGCGCCCGCGCGACGTCGAGCCGCTGTCGATGACGTTCCGTCGCGTCGGCGGCAACGGCTGGATCGCCTGGGACGGGTATCGCGACGACGCGCCCTACCGCGTCGCGTGGGGGCTGCCGGCGGGACGCGGCGTGTACCGCGTGCCGAAGGGACGCAGCATCGTGGGCGTGGACGTCGACGCGGCCGGTACCCTCATCGCGCTCAGCGTGTCCGGCACCCTCTCGATCGGCGGCGTGCGCGACGCGGTGGTCGTGCTGCGCGCCGCCGACGGCGGGGAGGTCTTCCGGCGGTTCCTGCCGCGCTACACGCGCACGGCCGTCACCTTCCTCGACGGGGGCCGGTTCGCGTACACGGACTGGGTCGGCGACCGGGCGGAGGTGCGCGTGCTGCGGATCGCCACGCGCTGAGTCGGATCGCGGCCAGGGATCAGACGGAGGCGACGGCCGCCTGGACGGCGGCGTCGAGCTCATCGGGACGGACGGGCTTGAACAGGCAGCGCTGCACGCGCAACGCGGACAGGCGCGCGCGCTCCTCCTCGCGGAGCCCCCAGCCCGTGATGAACACGACGGGCACCTTCACGTCCACGGCGCGGATCCGCTCGGCCACTTCCCAGCCGTTCATGCCGGCCATGCCGATGTTGGTCAGCACGACGTCGTAGCGACCCGGGATGTAGATCTTCAGCGCGGCGGCCCCGCTCGCCGCCGCGCTCACCTCGTGACCGGCCGCCTGCAGCAGCTCGGCCAGCGCCGACAGAACTTGAGGTTCGTCGTCCACGAGGAGGACGCGCCCGGAGCGCCGGGGGGCCGTCGTCGAGGGCGTGGACGGCGGCTCGGGCGCCTCGCTGGCGCAGGGCACCACGAGCGTGAACGTCGTGCCGCGGCTCGGCTCGCTCTCCACGCGGATGTCGCCGCCGTGGCGGCGGATGATCGAGTAGGCCATGGACAGGCCGAGCCCCGAGCCCGACTCGCCCTTGGTCGAGAAGAACGGCTCGAACACGCGGCGCCGCACGTGCTCCGGCATGCCGATGCCGGTGTCGGTCACGACGACCACCACCGCGTCGGCAGCGTCCTTGGTCGCGATGCTCAGCGTCCCACCGTCGGGCATGGCGTCCATCGCGTTGAGCACGAGGTTCGTCATGACCTCGGTGAGCGCCGCCGAGCGGCCGTGGATGTGCTGCTTCGCGCGCAGGTCGAGGCGCAAGTCCATCGGACGCCTGTCGTGGGCGATCTTCTCCTCCCAGCGCGGCCGCGTGATGGCGACGGCGTCCTGCACGATCTGGTTGACGTCCACCGGCATGAAGCGCTCGTCGGGCCGCAGCCGCGCGAACTGCTGGATGCGGCGCACCGTCTCCGACCCGTCGAGGGCCGCCGACTCCACCACGGAGAGCGAGCGCTGCAGCAGGGCGGGGTCCGTGGGGTTCGCCTTCATGAGCTGCGCGTAGCCGAGGATCGCCTGCAGCAGGTTGTTGAAGTCGTGCGCGATCCCGCCGGCGAGCTGGCCGAGCGCGGTCAGCTTCTCCGACTGCTGGAGCTGGTTCTCGACCTCGCGCTGAGCCGTGATGTCGCGCGCGATCGCGATGAGGCCGTCGAGGCCACCCTGGCGGTTGCGCAGGCCCGACAGGGTCACGGCCAGGGCGGCGGGGGTCTCGCGGTCGGCCGTCAGCGTCGTCTCGAAGACCTCCATGGCGGCGCCGCGCGCGAGCCGCTCGCGCGCTGTGCGGTACTCGCGCTCGGGCAGCAGCTCGGTGATGCGCCGTCCGGTGACCTCGGCGGCGGCGCGGCCGAACACCCGCTCGGCGGCCGGGTTCCAGCCGTCGATGCGGTCGCCGGCGTCCACGGAGATGATGGCATCGCCGGCGGAGGCGATGAGCTGCTCGAGCGAGCGCTTGGTGTCGGCGATCTCGCCGTAGAGGTGCGAGTTGCGCAGCGCAATGGCCAGGTACTCCGAGAGCATCTCGAGCAGCTCGCGCTCGCACGGATCCACCGGGCGTCCGGAGGCGCGGTTGTCGGCGACGAGGTAGCCGAGCGGCCCCTCCGCGTCGCGGATGGGGCACACGACGAGGCAGCCGGCGTCGTCGGGACGCGCGGCCGGCTCGCTGGGCGTCAGGTTGACGCTATCGTAGCCGAGCGCCGCGCGGAGCTGCGCCGACACCGCGGCCATCACGTCGTCCACGGCCAGATTGCCGACGATCGCGCGGGAGATCTCGCGCACGATCGAGAGCTGAGTGACGCGCAGCGACTGCTCGGTGGTCTCGCGCCGCGCCACTTCCTCCAGCTCGCGCGTCTTGGCCGAGAGGCGCCGCATCTCCTCGACGAGGGTGGCCACCTCGCCGCGCGCGCCGAGGTCGGCCTGGCGCCGCACGAGCGCGCGCCGCACGACGTCCTCCAGGTCCTGCCGCGAGAACGGCTTGATCAGGTACTCGAAGGCGCCGTGGGTGAGGGCGAGCTTGACCGTCTCCAGCGACGCGTAGGCGGTGATCATCACGACCTCGATGGTCGGATCGGCCCGCTTCACGCGGCGGAGGACCTCGAGGCCGTCCATCTCCGGCATCTTGATGTCGAGGATCACGACGTCGGGCCGGATCTGGGACAGAATCTCCAGGGCCGCGCGTCCGCTGTCGGCGGTGGTGATCTGGTAGGCGGGCTTGAGCAGCATGCGCAGGGACTCGCGCGGCCCCAGCTCGTCGTCGACGACGAGGATACGCGCGGCGCCCGCGGGGGCGGCGCTGACCCTCATGCGATCGCCGGCGGCAGCGAGACGACGAAGGACAGCTCGTGCCGCGTCTGCCGCACCCCGAGCCGGCCGCCGAGCGCCTCTACCAGGCGCTGGCTCACGGCGGGCCCGACGTCGATGAGGCTCTCCTGCACCATCTGCACGGGGTCGAAGAGCCGCTCCAGCTTCTCGGCCGACACGGCGGCGGTGCGGGAGCCGACGAGGATCCGCACGTCGTGGCCGCCGTCGGGCTCGGCGTGCCGTCCGACGGAGAGAGAGATCTTCGCGAGGTCGTTCGGCGAGTTGTGGGTCAGGTAGCGGATCAGGTACGAGAGCGCCTTGCGCAATTGCGTGGCATCCACCTTCACGGGGAAGGGCTCGGAGGTCGGCGCCACATCGAGCTGCAGATGCTTGCCCAGGCCGCCTTCGGCGAGGTCGATCGCCTCGACGAGCTGCGTCACGGCCTCATACGCATCCACGATGGCAAAGTTTAACTCACCCTCGGTGACGAGCCCGGCCAATTTTTCGAAGACCTCCACCAGCCGGCGGACGTCGCGGCGGACCACCGAGGAGAAGTGGCGGCGGAAATCCGGATCGTCGTAGCGCTCACCGATCAGCTCGATGAAGGTGTTGATGGAGACCAGCGGGTTCTTGATCTCGTCGGCGATGCGCGCCACCACGCGGGTGAGGAGCTGGAACTGGTCCGCCTCGCGCTTCTGGGCCGCCAGCTCCTTCTGGGCGGTGAGGTCCTCGAAGACGAGCACGGCCCCGAGGGGCGCGCTCTCCTCGTCGCGGATCACGTAGGTGGTCACCTCGATCCACAGGCGCCGCAGTGCCAGCTGGATTTCCGTCCGTGGCATCGCCCGCCCCGACGACAGCGTGTCGAACAGGAGGTCGCCCAGCGGCGAGGGGAGCACGCGCAGGTCCTGGTGGACGACGGCGTGCGCGGAGAGGCCGAGGATCTCCTCGGCGCGCCGGTTCATCGTGCCCACCCGCTGGTCGCGGCCGATCGTGACCACGCCGCTCGACATGTGCGAGAGGATCCGCTCGGTGAACTCCTTCTCCCGCTCGAGCTGCTGGTGCAGCGCGATGTCGCGGATGACGGTCGCGAGCTGGGTGACGAGGTCGAAGAGCGTCTCGATCTCCGCCCGCGAGTAGCCGGTGCCGAACACGGGCTGGCCCAGCACGAGAATGGCGACGAGGTCACCGTGCGCCAGCAGCGGCGTGGCCACCACGCCCTGCAGGAGCTTCAGCTCGCGCACGAGCTCGGGGTCGGTGACGTCGTGGAGCGCGATCGGGCGGCCCTGGGCAGCCAGCCAGCGCGGCAGGCCTTCGGCGGCGGGCAGCCGCACCGACTGCACGATCTGCGGGGCGAGGCCTCGGTGGGCGGCGATGCGGAACTCGCGGCCGTCCACCTCGGGCAGGAGCACGGCAACGCGCGTCGGCCGCACGACGTCGCCGATGGCCTCGAGGAACGTGTCGAGCACCCGGCGCAGGTCGAAGCCGGCCGCGAAGACGCGGCTGAAGGCCTTGAGCACGCGGGCGAGGGCGGCGTTGTCCCAGGACGTCTCGTCGGAGACGACGGCGCGCGCGGGTGCGAAGGGGATGGACGGCGCGCGCAGCATCTTGATCTCGCGGACGAGCCGCTGCTTGTCCAGGGCGTGCCGCAGGACGGCATCCAGCTCTCGCGTGGTGAACCCGTCGGGCACCATGAAGTCCGCCGTCGCCTCTTCCTCGCCGGCGGCGCCGACGGCGACCACCAGGGCGGCGGGCGCGACGTCGCGGGCGCCGCTCACGAAGGTGCTGAGGGCGCCGGCGGGGCCGGCGCTGTCGCGCAGGACGAGGTCGATCTCGACCAGGCGCAGCGTCTTGATGGCCTCGTTGTCCGAGGGCGCCTCGAAGATCGTGAAGCCGCCGAGCCCCCGCAGCAGCCGCGTGCGGAGCGCGTCGTCCGGCGTCACGACCAGGACGGTGTTCACACGATCACCGGGGCCGAGACGGGCGCGAGCGGAAACTCCACGGAGAAGATGGCGCCGCCACCAGGACGGTTGGCCGCCCGCAACCGCGCGCCGTGCGCCTGCGCGACGCCCGCCGAGATGGCGAGGCCGAGGCCCGAGCCACGCTGCTTGGTGGTGAAGAACGGCTCGAAGATCTTCTCGAGCAGTTCGGGCGCGATGCCGGGCCCGGTGTCGGCGACGGTCACCGTGACGTGCTCCCCGTCGCGCGTCACCCCGACGCTGAGCGCGCCCCCGGGAGCGGTGGCCTCGTGGGCGTTCATGAGCAGGTTGAGGAAGAGCTGCTCGAGGTTCTGGTGATCGCCGAGCACCCGGTACGGCGCGTCACCGAGACTGGCGCCGATCGTCACGCCCTTCTCGTCGAAGGTCGCCTGCATGAATTCCAGGGCCTCGGCGAGCGGCGCCCGCACGTCCACGACGTGCTCCGGACGCCGGCCGGGGTGCGCCAGCGTGCGCAGCCGGTCGACGACCCGCTCCATCCTGTGGATCTCGCGCCCGACGATGCGTCCGAACTCGCCGACGAATTGCGGCTCGCTCGAGCGTCGTGGCAGGAGCTGCGTGAACGTCTTGATCGCCACCAGCGGATTCTTGATCTCATGGGCGATGCCCGACGCCAGCACCTCGAAGTAGGCCAACCGCTCCGCGCGCCGCCGCTCGACCTCCAGCTCCTTCAGCGGCGTGAGGTCGCTGAACACCGCGACGGCGCCCAGCACGATCCCGTCCGGATCGCGAAGGGCCGAGGTCGTGCACATCACCGGCCGCGCGCGGTCGGCGCCGGGCAGCTCGATCTCCGGCAGCGTGCGCGCCACGCCGTCGCCCGCGCTGGCCAGCAGCGGCTCGCTCAGGCAGGACGCCAGCCGCGCCGCCGTCTGGCCCTTGATCTCGTCAGCGGCCAGCCCGGTAAGCCGCTCGGCCGCCCGGTTGAACATCGCGATGCGCCCGGCGGAGTTGATCGCGACCACGCCGCTCTCGATCGTGGCCACGATGTTCTCGATGTACTCGTTGGCCAGCACGACCTGCGCGTACAGCCGCGCGTTCTTGATGGCGATGCCTGCCTGGTTCGCCAGCGTCATCAGAAGGTCGAGATCCTGCGAGTAGAAGGGATCCCCGGAAAGCTTCGATCCCACCGCGATGAACGCGATCAGGCCATCGTCCGAGATGACGGGCAGCAGCAGCGCCCAGTTGGTGGCCACGAGGTCGTCGCTCACCATCCGGTCCGCGTCGGTCACGATCTGCCGCGCCACTTCGTCGGCCACCAGGGGCTCCTGCACACGCGCCAGCGCCGCGATCACCGACTCCGGCGCTGTCTCGGGCGCCTGGAAGGCGCTCGCCTCGTTCTGCCGCTGGGCCATCGCCCGCCGAAATCCGTCCTCATCCTGGAGATAGATGACGACGCCCTCGACTCCCGTCGCCTCGACCACCGTCTTGCTGATGAACGGCAGCAGACGCTTGAGGTCCAGCACGCGGGTCAGCATCTTGCTCGCCTCGCGCACCGTGCGTTGGTAATTCGCGCGCGTGCGATAGACGTAGCGATCGAGAAGGCGCCGCGCGATGTCGCGCGTGGGGGGGACCAGCAGAGTGACAACAACGGTCGCTACCAAAAGGAGGATCAATTCATCTGGACCAAAATATTTTTCCAACGTCGGCCAGAAAAAAACGAGCGCAACCGCCATCGGACAAAGCGAAAGCAACATTGCTATCGCGAACGTCAGGCCGCGGTGGACAACGAGGCGCAAATCCATGAGTCGATGGCGAATAATTGCGTGGGCGACTAGGGCGGTAAGTATTAGACCGAAGTACGGGCCAACCCAACTGTAGGTCGATTTTCCCGTGAGAACCGGAAAAGCGAGATTGGCACCAATAGCTCCCGCTCCTGAAATTGCGAACGCCATGCCGACATGCTGAAGTCTCGCCCGTGCCAGCCCCTTCGCCCGCATCCATTTAACGGCAAGTAGAGTAAGGGTGCTGGTCCAGGCAAAGAGGAAGTACGTTGCAAAGAGCGGGTAAAGGGGACCGGTTGTTCTACTTAGACCTTCGGGCGTGATTAGATTGTCTACGACAAGCAGAGGTGTCGAAATAGACGCGACTGAAATGATTCCGGCTGCCCACAGCACTCCTCTCACCACTATCGATGTTGGCCAACCGTTCTGTGCTGGATAGCGATATATGAATGCCAATGATGCGGCTGGGATTAAAGCGGCACTGGCGAATGTGAAGCGGCCCCAAAGATCTAAATGACTTCCCGACTGAAGGCCTGCAACACCAATAGTCCAATTGGCGACGGCGAGAGTGAAGATGGCGAACCAGCGATGGGTGGGCGCCTCTGGTCTGGCGCGCCAGACAAATATCGCGAGCGCGAGCAGAAGAACTGCAATTGCGAGGAGCGAAATTTGAACCATCAACGGCCGGAGCGGCCCGTCGTATCTATTGCAGAGGCCCCGTGATCACTGCCTGTCGTTTCATCGACGGCCTCACTGCGGCGTTAGCAATACTCGCTCAAAAATGCCTGCGATATGTTAGCAGGGGGTCCTCCGAACTACCAAGTTCCCCACGCGAGGCTGCTAGAATAGAGCAGCGGGATCGACCATGTCTATGTCTCTGATGGGCCGTCGCGATTTTCTGACACTCCCCCTCGCCCTTGTTCTGGCTCCGCTAGCCCGGGTGGGTGCTGAGCCGGTCATCCGCCGGGGGCAGTATGCGGCCGACGTTGGGGTCCTGTACGACATGCTGACCTTCCACCTCGACGGCACGATCGAGGAGTCGATTGACCGCACAGCTGGGCAGTCGCGAACTGAGGTCGACTACGACCACGCGCGCCGCGCCATCGCGTATCGAGCACGCGGCGAGACCTTCTTTCTGCGCCGACTGCGAGTGGTCGAGGACGTCGTGGCCATCCCGACGGGGACGCATGTGGACGACGCCGTCAGCGCGACCCTCAACTATGCCGACGGACTGTGGTCGCCGCGCGATGGCGCTCTCCGCACTTTCGTGGTTCGCCGCCGCCAGGCTCCGGACGAGGGGCCTGACGAGGTCGCGACCGGCTACCGTGCCGAGCTGGCGCCGCTCGAGGCGAAGCTCGCCCCAGATCCAGAGAACGGCAAGTCGAGCGCTCTCTTCGATTTGAGCCCATTCTCGTCATGGATGCGGCCCTCCCGCCCTGCCCGCATCGTCTTCGGTATAAATCGCCGGCCTGAGTTGATCACGACCTCGATGATTCTCGGTTCCTCGGTGACGATCCGTCTCGGCGCCGCCTGATGCGCGGCGACTGATGCACGATCTCGTCACCCTCGGCGAGGTGCTCCTTCGCCTCGCCATTCCCTCGCCGGCGCGCTTTGAAACGGCGCGCGCGCTCGATGTGCAGATCGGTGGTGCGGAAGCCAACGTGGCCGCCGCCTGTGCTCGGCTCGGTCTACGGACCGCTTGGATCTCGGCGCTCCCGGACAATCCCTGGGGCGAGCGCGTGCGCCGAGAACTCGTCGGCCACGGGATCGACTGCGCCTACGTGCGGATGCTGCCGGGCACGCGCCTCGGCCTCTACTTCCTCGAGTATGGTGTGGCGCCCCGTCCGGTACATGTCCTTTATGACCGCCGTGACTCCGCGTTCTCGCGTCTTACACCTGAGGCCGTGGACTGGGCGCCCATTCAGCGTGCGCGGCTCGTGCACGTCAGTGGAATCACGCCTGCGCTCGGCGTCCACGCCCGCACGCTCGTCGAGCGGATCTTCGACCAAGTCGCCGTTGTGTCGTTTGACATCAACTACCGCTCGGCTCTTTGGACGCCAGCTGAGGCGCGAGTGTTCGCCGAGTCCGTGCTGCCGCGGGCTCGGTACGTCTTCCTTGGCCGCACGGAGGCGCAGACTGTCTTCGGACTGGACGGCGGTGCGGAGGACGTTCTGGACGCGCTTGCGCGACGCGCGCCCAAGGCGACTATCGCCCTACTGCAAGGCGGGGACGGCTCTACGGTACTCGATGGAGGCCGGGTGTGGCGTCCGACCGTCCGTCACCCCGTTCAAGTGGTGGATCCGATCGGGGCAGGCGACGCCTATGTCGCCGGCTACCTCTGGGCAACGCTTGGTGGACGGGCTCCGCAGGAAGCCGTGAACGTCGCCGCGACGGTTGCTGCGCTGAAGTGCTCGACCTGGGGCGATGTCGCCCTGATCAGCCCACGCGATGTCGAGGACGCCCTTGTAGGCGGGCCAGACGTTCGGCGTTAAGAGCGAGTGGGGGGTGCAACTTCAGCGTTCTGAATGCGCTGGGAACTCAATACTGAACAACGCTCCTTTTCGATCCTTTCGATTGATCCCTCGCATCGTTGCATTGTGAGAATCGGCAATACGCCGAGATAGCCAAAGACCCAAGCCAGAGCTTCCATGTTTTGTGCTCATGAAGGGATGGAAGAGGCGATCTTCGATTTCTACGGCGATGCCTGACCCCTCGTCCAAAATATCTACGACAATGGTATGCACGCCGAGAGAATCTCTGCGCGAAATAGTGATACGGATTTCGCCGCCAGCGATCATTTCCTCTGACGCGTTGATGAGTACATTAAGAAACAACTGCTTTAAGTCATCGAGTCGACCGTTAATAATGGTGCTGTCGGCCTCTATCGATTTCACCACGGTGATGCCGACCTGCTCAAACTTCGCGCTCAGGAGGGACAACACTTCGTCAAGCGGAATCTGTACATCGAGTGGAAGAAGATCGTAGGTCTGCGCGGGGCCGCGGCCTCGGAGACGATCAATGAGTTTATCGATCCGAGCGATCTCCGTCATCATGACACGACCAAACTGGCTTCGAAACTCCTCATCTTCATATCGCTCGGGAAGCAGCTCAGCAAACGTTCTTATTGCAACTAAAGGATTCTTGATTTCGTGCGCGATGCCGGCCGTAAGGGCACCGCTCTCAGCCACCCTCTCCGTTCGACGGCGTTGCTCTTCAAGCAGTGCGACGCGTTGGTAAAGTTCCGCATTCTTGATGGCAACGGCCACGTTGCCGGCGAGAGTGGAGAGCAGGTCGATGTCCTGAGCATAATAGGCATCGCCTGACAACTTTGGTCCAAGCACAAGAATCGCAAGCAGTTGTGATTCATGAATCACGGGGCACGCGCACTCGGCGCGCATCGTATTTAAGGCGGCGATCGCATCTCTCGTGTCGCGCTCATGTTCGGCCTCGCGGAAGAGGACGCTACCTCTCTTGGCAAGCACCGTTACAACCGGATCCTCTGGGTGGATCACTACCGGCCGTTCATCGCCACTATCTTCATCATCCCGCAGCATGATGTGGAATGTTCCTCGGTCCTCGTCACGAAGATAGGCTATTAGAAACTCTGGCCTGATTGAGCTTCGTATGATGGCAAAGAGATTTTTTAACAGCTGCTGCGGATCCAATGTACTGGCCAGCGCAAGACTGCTTTGGCGAATTGTGGCGCCGTAGTCATAAGGCTCTCGATAGCAATACCGATCGAAAACCCGGCGAAGTACCCTTGTGAGTGGGCCAAACATCAGTGCGAAGGCAAATGCTACGGTCAATTGAACAGCGAGCGGTAGTTCCGGTATGTACGTCGACGGCTGCGCTATGAGTAAGAGCGTTGCTGCAAAGAGGACTCCTGAAACTATAACGGCGGCGGCATAGGAGATTGTTTGGCCAACAATAAGCCTGACATCCATCAATCTCTGGCGAATGATTGCGTGCGCCGTAACACCGAGGAAGACGAGAGAGAAAATCGGTCCGTAGCGGCCCCACGAGGAGACACCGGAAATCACCGGAATGATCAGGTTGGTCGTAGCGATCCCAACCGCGGGAACAAGGAGTGCGAGCGCCAAGTAACGAAGCTGGAGCCGCTGTCGGCCGGACGCATACTGCAGCTTCGTCCTGAGTAGTAAGAAGGTGGCAAGAATTCCGACGCCTACATAGCCGGCATAGATCCGATGCGCGGGCCCGTAAACTGCGGTGAGTCCATCGGGCTCGTATGTCGAGCTCGCCACTATTAACGGGGAAAGCGAAAGAAGGCTCAGCGCGATCCCAACAGACGCAAAAATCCAGTACCAACGGCTATCCGGTAAAGGGGACGCAGGAAAGACGAAGACAAATGTCAGAAGCGCCAGCACAAGAACCGCAGCTGACGCGAAAGCAACTCGCACGACTAGAAGACTGCTTAATTCTGGCGCGTGGGCCAGACCTATGGCGCTGGTCCACACAGCGAGAGATATTCCAAGTATCGCAAAGGCGAGATTGACCAGCCGGTGCCGCGTGTGCGCGTATACGTACAGCGCGATACCGACTTGAACGGTCGCCAGCACAACACTAAAGACGAGCCGTTCGAGGCCAGCCGGTGTCAATTTATGTGGCGCGAAGCCCCGATCACGAGTGCAGAATGCGATCCTGGTACGTGGCCACCAAGACTATGCGAATGAACCAATGCGTGGTTTACGCGAACACAGCGCGGCCTATTTGGAACATAGTCGAGGTCGCACTTCGGATCAGGCGTCGTAAGGTTAATGGTGGGAGGTACGATGTTCTGGTAGCTCGCCAAAGTCGCGGCAACGACCTGCAGAACTCCACCAGCGGAAAATGGTTGCCCAATCATTGATTTGATCGAACTCACTGTAAGGCTATATGCGTGTTCGCCAAAGGTCTTTCGATGTGCCGCGGCCTCAGCTTCGTCATCGAACTTCGTCGAATTACCATGCGCACAGATGTAGTCTATGTCACGAGGCTGCAGCTGCGATCGTCCCACAGCAGCGATAATCGCTTGTTGAAGCGCGACGGCGTAACGGTCGTGCGGGTCGCGGATGACCGACTCCTCGGCGGAACTTGCATAACCAAGAATCTCACCAAAGACTTCTGCCCCCCTCGATAGCGCATGCTCAAAGTCTTCTAGAACAAGAACCCCCGCAGCCTCGCTTAGAACGAGGCCTGCACGTTGACGATCGTATGGACGTGATGCCTCTGCCGCGGGCCCGCTCCACGTGGATAGAAAGCCACTGGCGGAGAAAAGCCCGAACGTGAATTGTGACAACGGAGCCTCTGCGGCGCCAACGATGGCGGACTCGGCGGCGCCGCTTCTAATCTGATCTGTCCCCCAGGCGATCGCGTCGATACCAGTGCAACAAGCCGATGCAATCGTCATCAGCGGTCCCGCAACCTGTAGTTCCCCCTGGACGTAAGAACTGGCGGAATGAGCCGCAACCTCCAAGCTTGGCCCGGTACCGAGTGACTGCCACCCGAATTCCCGAAACTTCGCGAATGCTCCTTCTCCGATATCCGCATTGCCCTGCACCGAAGAGTCTCGAACGTGAAAGTTATGGACTTCCCCAGCGACCTGAGAAGGTAGGTCTGATGCGTCGAAAGACGTGATGCGACGTATTCCGCTCTTCCCCGCCAACAGTGCCGACCAAAAGTCGTTGGCGCCCATTCCAATGGGCGTGACTGCGCCAATGCCGGTTATGACGACACGGCGAGGGGTTCTCTTGCCGTTGTCTCTCATATAACCCGGTAAGATTACTACTTTTTGTATCGCTTTAGATACATCTACCGGCGGCGATGTCGATTCGCCTGTCCACTACGGCTGGCGCCCTGAAGCCCGGGTTGTGTTTCAGCTGTCTAGAGACCCTACCGACGCCCTCGCCGGCGGACCGGACGTCCGCCGCTGATGCTATAGTCGGAGCGCATGGCGGGTGGGATCCTGGATGGCCTCAACGACGCACAGCGTGAGGCCGTCACCCACGACACCGGCCCGCTCCTCATCGTGGCCGGCGCCGGTACTGGCAAGACGACCGTCATTACCCGGCGCATTGCCCACCTCATCGCGCAGGGCAAGGCTCGGCCCGAGGAGATCCTCGCCCTCACCTTCACCGACAAGGCCGCCGCCGAGATGGAGGCGCGGGTCGACGAGCTGGTGCCGTACGGTTACGCCGACGTCGAGATCGCCACCTTCCACGCGTTCGGTGACGCGCTGCTCCGCGGCCACTCGCTGGAGATCGGGCTGCAGAACGACTTCAGCGTGCTGAGTCGGGCCGAACAGGTGATCTTTCTGCGCGACCGGCTGTTCGACCTGCCGCTGGCGCGTTACCGGCCGCTCGGCGACCCGACGCGATATCTACAATCGCTCATCACGCTGTTCAGCCGCTGCAAGGACGAAGACATCGCGCCCGCGGAATACCTCGCGTGCGCCGCGCGACTGCGGTCCGCGGCCGACGACGACGAGAAGCTGGACCGCGCGAGCGCTCAGGAGGAGCTGGCGGCGGCGTACGCGAAGTACCACGAGCTGATGGCGCGTCACGACAAGATCGATTTCGGCGACCAGATCGTGCTCGCGCTGCGGCTGCTGCGCGCGCGTCCTCACGTCCTGAACGCGTACCAGCGCCGGTTCAAGTACGTCCTCGTGGACGAGTTCCAGGACACGAACTACGCGCAGTTCGAGCTGGTGAAGCTGCTCGCGGCGCGCCACGGAAACGTCGCGGTCACGGGCGACGACGATCAGGCGATCTACCGCTTCCGCGGCGCGGCGATCTCCAACGTGCTCAGCTTCCTCCGGCACTATCCCGACGCGCGACAGATCGTGGTCACGGAGAACTTCCGCTCGCACCAGGCAATCCTCGACGCGGCGTACACGCTGATCCAGTACAACAACCCCGATCGGCTCGAGGTGAAGAGCGGCATCGTCAAGCGGCTCACGGCCGTGCGCGAGGCGCCGGGGCCGGAGCCCCGTCACTGGCACTACGAGACGGCGAGCCAGGAGGCCGATAGCGTCGCGCAGACGATCCGCGACCGCGTGGAGCAGGGCGACTGGTCGTACAACGACGTCGCCATCCTCGTGCGCTCCAACGACGACGGCGATCCGTTTCTCCGCGCCCTCAATCTCCGTGGCGTGCCGTGGACGTTCTCGGGCAACGCGGGGTTGTACGGACGGCCCGAGGTGCGGCTGCTGCCGGCGTTTCTGCGCGCCGTCGCACACCCCGACGACTCCGTGAGCGCCCACTACCTGGCGTCGTCGGACCTCTACCAGGTGCCGATCGTCGACCTCACGCGCTGCGCGACGCACGCCGACCGCAAGCACCGCTGGCTCTTCGACGTGCTGAAGGACGCCGAGCAGATCCCCGAGCTGGCCGCCGAGCTCTCGGAGGAGGCGCGGGTGGCCATACGCCACCTGGTATCGGACCTCGTTCGCTACATGGAGCTCGGCCGCGAGATGCCGACGGGCGAGCTGCTCTACCAGTTCCTGGTCGACTCGGGCTGGCTCGCCCGCATGTCGAAGGCGGCCACCGCGCGCGACGAGGCCGAGGTCCAGAACATCTCGAAGTTCTTCCGGCGCATCCAGGACGCCTCGCGGGCGCTCCGCTACGACAACGTGCGGGAGTTCGTCAAGCACCTCGACGCGCTGATCGACGCCGGCGAGGACCCCGCGGTGGTCGAGGCCGACGTCGAGACGCCGGCCGTCCGGGTGCTGACCGTGCACAAGTCCAAGGGCCTCGAGTTCCCGGTGGTCTTCCTGGTCAACCTGGTGCAGGACAAGTTTCCGCTGCGCCGCCGGCGCGACGCGCTCGAGATCCCCGCCGAGCTGATCAAGGACGCGCTGCCCTCCGGGGATTTCCACCTCCAGGAGGAGCGCCGGCTCTGCTACGTGGGCATGACGCGGGCCATGCGCGAGCTGTATCTCGTCAGCGCGCGCGACTACGGCGGCACGCGCCAGCGCAAGGTCAGCCAGTTCGTGCTCGAGGCGCTCGACCTGCCCCGGGACGCGGCCCGGCCGTTCAAGGCGCGGGCGGTGGAGGAGATCGAGCTGTTCGCCCCGGCGCCGGACGGCACCTTCGAGCCGATGGCCCCGCTGCCGCCCGACGAAGAGCTGGTGCTGAGCCACAAGCAGGTCGACGACTACCAGACGTGCCCGCTGAAGTACCGCTACGTGCACCTGTTGAGGGTGCCGATCCTGCGCCACCACACCGTCGTCTACGGCAACACCATCCACAAGGTCGTGGAGTATTACCTCAAGCGCCGCGTCGCCGGCAACTACACCGCGCTCGAAGACCTGCTGGCCGTCTACGAGCGCGAGTGGGAGAACCAGGGCTTCCTCACCTGGGAGCACCAGGAGGCGCGCAAGGCGGCCGGCCACGAGGCGCTGGTGCGCTTCTGGAATCACGAGGAAGCGGAGGGCGTGCGGCCCGGGCACGTGGAGAAGGAGTTCGGCTTTACGATCGGGCCCAACCGGGTGCGCGGGCGCTACGACCGGGTCGACGAGGATCCGCTCGGCGCCGTCATCGTCGACTACAAGACCAGCGAGGTCACCAAGCAGAAGGACGCCGACCGCCGGGCGCGCGCGAGCCTCCAGCTCAAGATCTACGCGCTGGCCTGGCGCGAGATGACCGGCGCCTTCCCCCAGCGCGTGGAGCTGCGCTTCGTCGAGACCCAGGCCGTCGGCCGCCACGTCCCCACCGAGGACGACGCGGTCGAGGCGGTCGAATCGGTCGAGGCCGCCGCCGCCGGCATCCGCGCCCGCCGCTTCGACGCGACCCCGTCGCGCCAGGCCTGCCGCTACTGCGCCTACAACCAGATCTGCCCCTTTACGGCCACGCGCGAGTAGGCAGGTCGAGCGCGGAGCTTTTCAGAGTCGCGCGGCCCGGAGGCGGCCCTACCCCCGCGGACCAATGTTCGTGAAGCATTTGCGTACCTCGATAAGATCGCATTTCGGCACAACGGCGGAGCCCGTCGAGGCACTAGCCGACTCGGGTTAAGCTCCACATCCAGGGCAGTCGGGCCGGTGTTCTATCGACAACCGCGGGCGAGCGCGCTCCTGGAGGCCGCCGATTATCCTGTCGCGATCCTTGATTTCTCGACGTAAGCTTCTCCACATCCCGAAAGCAGCGACGACAAAAAAGGTGATCAGGCCGAGTGCATATGTGCGCCAGCCGACGGGCTGTCCTCTCCAGTGCTCGTAAACAGCCGCGGCGGCCCCAACGACTCCACCTGTCACCATGGCGGATAGCCGGTGAACGAGGGTCCGGACGAAGTCAACGCTGTCTCGGAGCACCCCGTCATGCTACCGCTCATTCCTGGCCATTGGGATAATCAGGAATGACGTGAAGATCAGCGAAGTCATTCGCCTGTTGCACGAGGACGGCTGGTATCTTGAAACTACCAGAGGCAGCCACCGGCAGTTCAAGCATCCGACCAAACCGGGACGGCGCCCGGAAAGCCGTCGGATGACTTGGCGCCGGGCACGCTGAACAGCATCCTGAAGCAGGCGCAGCTGAAAGGAACGAAGTGATGCGATATGGTGTCGTGATCGAGAAGGCCGAAGGAAACTACTCTGCGTATGTCCCGGATCTCCCATGTTGCATCGCGACGGGCCAAACCGTCGAGGAGACAGAGCGGGAGATCCGCGAAGCCATCCGGTTTCACATCGACGGCCTGTTGGAGGACGGGCTGCCGGTTCCTTTACCGACGACGATCTGCGACTACGTCGAGGCGTGACGTCTGATATGAGCCAGCACGCCGGACCGCCGCGCGCCGCCGACGAGCCGTCGGTCCCCGAGCCCACGTTCGCGGAGCGCGCGCGCACGCTCGTGCACCAGGGACGCACAGGGACGCTGGCCACGCTCTCGCGGCGGCATCCCGGTCATCCGTTCGCGTCGATCATGCCGTACGCGCTGGACGCCGGCGGTCGCCCGCTCTTTCTGATCAGCTCCATGGCCATGCACACGCAGAACCTCGGGGGCGACGGGCGGGCGAGCCTGCTCGTGACCCAGCCCGGCGCCACCGGCGATCCGCTGGCGTCCGGCCGCGTCACGCTCATGGGGCACGCGGAGCGCTTGACGAGCGACGACGTCGCCCAGGCGCGCCCGGCGTATCTGGCGGCTCACCCCAACGCCGCCTACTGGGTCGACTTCGAGGACTTCGCGTTCTGGCGCCTCACGGTCGAGGACGTCTACTTCGTGGGCGGCTTCGCCGCGATGGGCTGGGTCGAGTCTGGCGATTATCGGACGGCGCACCCGGATCCGCTGACCGACGTCGCCGAGGCAATCCTCGACCACATGAATCAGGACCACGCCGACGCGCTGCTCTCCTACGCGCGCTTCTTCGCGGG
>WNFT01003251.1_pt1 | contig 22185 bp, 20 predicted proteins | sample 5400191 | NCBI WGS metagenome assembly WNFT01 (sample SAMN13153359, study PRJNA577476) | soil metagenome | isolation source: 80 cm saprolite under Madrone tree | place: USA:California | collected 2016-06-14 | reverse complement strand
AGAGCTGCTTAGGCGTAGAGTCGTTGACAACGATTAAGTCGAGGAGTTTATCGTCGTCAGCATGAACAAAAGCTGAAGTGAAACCATAATACTTCTGCGGATCATTTACGCCGGCCCTGACACTCACATCTTCAAAGCTACCATCGGGTTTTTGATGATACAGAGTGTCGCTTTCACCAGGCAGTCCGCGCGGCCCACACATCACCGGCACTCCGCGAAACTGGCAGAAGTTTTGACCAACACCGCCAGGCTTGCCTGCTTCGCTTGGACTCGGCGGCAAATTATTGAGATCGATATCAGCGTAGCCGGGAACAAAGAGATCGAGACGTCCATCGCCGTCATAGTCTCCCCAACTCGGACCGGTACTCCAACCTTTGCGTGCGACACCAAGCTTCTCGGCAACATCCGTAAAAGTTCCATTGCCATTGTTATGATAAAGACGCGAGACGCCGAAATTAGTCACGTACATATCAGGGTGGCCGTCGTTGTCGTAGTCACCTACAGCTACGCCACAGCCCCAACGCTCGTTTGCCACGCCGGCCTTGTCCGTTACATCTTCGAATTTCCAGTTGCCCAGGTTGCGATAGAGCGCGGCCCGCGGCGGTTTTTCTTTACCCTCCAGGGCGGCCACCGTCGAACCATTTAGTAGAAAAATGTCGGGAAGCCCATCTCCATCATAATCAAAGATGGCGAGGCCACCGGAAGTAGTTTCAAAAATGTAGTTCTTCTGTGGATCGCCGGAACGGTGCCTAAAGTTTGCCAGTGCTGTCTTATCTGTTACATCCTCAAATATGATTGGCGCTTTCGGATCGGTAATGCCGGCTGTCCGGCGCGATGAATAGTTCACTGGCGTTCCAGTTGAAACGCCTCCTTGTTGTGGTTCAGGCTTCTTCGGCGGCGTTTGCGCAAGAACAAAGGCAGAAACCGCAAGCGAAGCCAGCAGCAAAAGCATGAAGAAGGAAAACCGCGCTCTGCGGCGAAACTTTTTCAAGAATTTTTTCTCTCTGTTCTTCGTCAGTTGAACTCAATCCAGGCGACTGGTTGGAGAGACCAGCGTTTTAGGCTTACACGAAGTCGCAATATCCGCAGACTCGACCGAAAATACGCGGCGATCTCATAGCTGTCAACGTAGCATGCGCTAGCCGACTGCGCCCCTATGTTCCAGTCAACGCGCGTCCTGCTCATTAACAATAAGGTATCTGTCGAGCGCCGGCTCTGTAATGATCTGCCTCTTTCCGCTGGGCCAACTTACTTCAACTTTTCGCACGCTGGCGGGCGTTCCCAGACCAACGATGATGCGCGGATCATTCGCAGATAAATAGCTTCCCGAAGTGTTCGCATCGAATATCTGTTTCCTGCCGGCACTATCGGTAACTGTAATCCGTGCCCCGATTCCATCACGATTCGATTTGGAACCATCCAGAGACAAGCCCAACCAATGATTTTTTGTTCCCTTACTGGGTCCATCGTTTCGCAGCAACACCGGCGGACCAGCGAGCGATGCTATGACAACATCGATCTGGCCGTCGTTGTTCAGGTCGCCAAAGGCGGCGCCGCGCCCGATTAGTGAACTACTAAAAACAGGTCCCGCGGTAGCGGACACATTTACAAACCCTTTTCCTGTATTGAGCATTAGCAGTGGGCTCTGTTTGTATTTCAGATAGGGGTTCGTCTTTTCGATGGTATCGAGCACGTGGCTTTGCGCAACAAAGAGATCGCGCCGCCCATCGTTGTCGGCATCAATAAAGTGCGCACCCCATCCTGAATACAGAAGCGTTATCTGACCGATGCCGGCGGTGTTGGTCGCATATGTAAAGCTCAGGTCGCGATCATTGTGATAAAGCGGATACGTTTCGTTTGAAAGCGTCGTGATAAAAATGTCGAGGTAGCCATCATTATCATAGTCTGCGATATTGATTCCCATTCCGGCGTACGTCTTGCCATTTTCGTCATAACCGGCACCGGATGAGATAGCAATATCTTCAAACGTCCCATCTCCTTTGTTGTGATAGAGCGATTGACGCACGCTGTCGTTGGCGACAAAGATGTCCATGAATCCATCGTTATCAAAATCGCCGAAGGCGACGCCCAGGGCCTTGCCACCGGGTTCCTCAATCCCTGATTTCGCACTAACATCTTCAAACGAGCCATCCGCGCGTTGGTGATAAAGAATATTGCTGGCGCCCCTAAAATTATCAGGGTGGCAATAGGCGCGATAGCCTGGTCGAATCTCGCCACAGTAAACAGAGCCTACATCGAAGTCCCATTCGACATAGCGGCCGACGAAAAGATCGAGCCTGCCATCCCGGTCGTAATCGATCCAACCGGCGCTGGTGGACCACCCGCCGCCGGCTACGTTTGCCTTTTTCGTGACGTCGGTAAAGGTGCCGTCGCCGTTATTGTGATAGAGATTATTTCCGCCGTAGCCAGTGACATAAAGATCGATGCGCCCGTCGTTGTCATAGTCGGCCGCGGCCACACCCATACTGTAGCCGCTGCCTTTCAGCCCCGCGGCTTCAGTGACATCTTCGAAAGTACCGTCAGGTTTTTGGTGGTAGAGACGGTTCCAGTACTTTGCCTCGCGCTTGTCGGGCAATTCTGTTTTCGGCATCGGATCTCTTAATGATGCACCGTTGGTAAAAAAAAGATCCATACGGCCGTCATTGTCGTAATCAAACATCGCCACGCCGCCACCCATTGCTTCCAGGAGATACTTCAAAGAGGTGAAGGACGGCGCACGTTTGAAATTGATGCCTGACCAACTCGTAATATCCGTAAATGTTACCGGAGACTGTGCCTGAGGCGGCGGTGGCGGGGGCCTCTTTGTTGGCGCTTCGGAACTATAAGATTTTCCTGTCCGTTGGGGAGTTGGGCTCGGCCCTGGCTGTTGCCCAATTACCGCGAGCGGGCGAACGCCAAAGAACCAGAGTATGAGCAAAAGCGGTAAACGGAAACGAATCGCGTGCGTTATGAATGGACTCATTACTTCGCAGCTATAACCGCATAGTCCTTCCCGCTATAGAGACGAATTCCTTTTCCCGGCCTGGTCATCATCAACGGGCGCGGCCGCTTCATTTCATTGTCTTTGGTGGTTGAGACTGACAGTATTTCATTGCCGGCGAGGTCGAGAATGTTTAGCTTGCCGTCGTTACTAAAACCAAACCCATAAGCGCCCACGCCAAGGTCAGAGCCGTTAATAGTGATCGCGGAATCGGTAATCAGAAAGCCTTCATACCTGGCGCGCACATCGGCAGCGTACCCTGAGGTGTCAACCAGACCGGCGATCACGTAGCGCTTGGTTCCAAAACGCGCGGCCGCCGAGTTGCGCATCTGCGTGGGCGCAGTGAGTCCCTGAAAATAAAAGCCGGGAGGCACAACCCGCGTGAGCTCTGCGCCGGTCAAAACTACAGGCTGCTCCTGAGCCGTAACTCTAAGCGCCGTCGAATATGAAATCAGCAACACAGCACTCGCTGTTAGTAAAGATTTTTTCCAACGATTCATGAAAGTGTCTCCCAATCGAGAAATCGTGCCAGCAGACCGGCCGAAAAGGCTTGAGGCAGGATTATCTTACATCTTTCTCGGAAAAAGGAATGTCAGGATCGGCTCGACGCGCGCAGCCCACGCACCTTCGTTGTGTTCAGCGCCTGCGGCTTCGAAGTAGCTGAGATCCTTTCCAACTTTCCAGCCCTTCTTAACCAGTGTTTCTTTCAAAAGCCTGGCATCATTAACGGCTTGTTGTGCCTCTTCCGCAGTGCGTCCTTCTTTCGTTCCAATGTCCATCCAGATGCGAACCGGTTGCTTCTTCGGAAGGGCTTCAACGTAGCGCACGATTTGTTTGTTTGCAAACCAGACCGATGGTGAGACCACAGCCACCCGACCGAACACGTTGCGGTATTTCAGCGCGAGGTAGAGCGAAGCTAACCCTCCAAGCGATGAGCCACCCAAACCCGTATGCCTGCCATCTTTCTTCGTCCTATATTGCGCATCAATAAAGGGCTTCAATTCCTCCACCAACATGCGGCCATAGAGATCCGCCTTGCCACCCAACTTGTATTTTGCGTCCGCAGCTGGCGTGTATTCGTTGATGCGATCTTTGTTGTTGTAAACACCCACGATGATGAGTGGCTCGATCTTGGCGGCGGCAATCAGAGCTTGTGCTGTTTCGTCAACGCGCCATTCCTGGCCGGGAATAAAAGAGGTCGCGCCATCGAACAGATTCTGTCCGTCATGCATATAGAGAACGGAATAGCGCGTTCCCCTGGCCGCGTCGTACCCAGGCGGCAGATAGACAAGCACATCGCGATCGTCGTTGAGGATTTTTGAGTGAAAGTTTCTAAGTACGCGGATGTCGCCGGTAAGCGTGTGCGGTTGCTGCGCGATTGCTGCTCCGCAAAGAATTAACGCGCCGATGATGGAGACGCATACGGTGCGGCCAAGTGTTTTTCCAACCAATTTCATGAGGGCACAGAATAACCGCCCATGGTGTAGCATACAAAACATACCTGTGGCCTCGCGCATTACTTGTTGCGGAATGCGTGCTAGCCCGCGTATTGGCATTGGTTGATGGAGCAGGGTTTGCCCCATCAAGGCTTAGATAAGAAGTGAACACTCAGTACCGAAAAGATTATTCCGAGAAGGCAGACTGTTATTGAGGCCGCCTGCACACGCGAAACACTCCAGCGAAGTACTGGCGGCGATGAAGAGAGCACTGCCGTCTCGCCCTGCCCTGTCAGGAACACAGTGCCGCTACCTTCCGACGCCGCTTCCCACGCGGGGAAGTACGTCGCCTGAAGCCGCCATAGATTTGTCGACGGAGACAAATGCGCGGAGGATTGTAGTTCCTGCCAGGCGAGAATATGTTTGGCAACGTCATCGAGCATGAAGTGAGACTCCTGGTAGCGGGATGCTGCCATTATTTCAAAAGCCGCGAAGCTCTGACGTAACGTTTGTAGACGGTTCGCCAGCGGCGAGCCGTCGTCAATAAGAATCACTCTTAACTTAGATCCTGCGGCGGTTAGGACAGACAAGAACTCATCTGGACGGGTCGTGACTGCCGACGGGTCGATCACAATAATGGTGGCCGATAAGTCGCGGATGACCCTCATCGGATCGGCTTCAGCGCTCGAAGCCCAGATTACACTAATCTCCGGATGACCATCACAAGCCAGTTGCTCTCCCAAATTGAAGAAATCAAAATCGTCAGGAGAACGGTTCTTAAAGTGGGCTGGCAACCAAGCCAACACTGGCATGGCCCGGATCTCCTCGACGGCAGGTGAGACCCCAGTGTTGTTGGTATAGAGGTTCCACCCGTCAATCGTCCAGAGGAGACGCACCTCGGGATTGTTATCGAACTTCGCCAGCTCTTCGGGAGTGCTTATCAGGTAGTAGCTGACGCCCAAATGCCTCGCCAACCGGAACGCACTAGGAGTCGTGATCAAGTTCGCGGACGCCCTATGCAAGGCCAGCCCGTCAATGCCGAACCTCTCTTGGTGCGACGAGAAAAGGTTGTTTACGGCGGTGGCGAACGGCGCTGATACGGCGTGCTCCCTGAAGACAGACCAGAGAATTGGTCGCCCGTCCATGGCAATCTGGTGATTGAGGGCGCGAGAAATTGCCAGTTCTCGTATCTCCGCGCCGGATGAATTGAAAATGGCATCGGGCTGGACGATCTCGGTCAGCAACATGCCGGGAGGTAATTCCTTTACAGCCTCCCGAAGTCGGTTTACTTCGGCGTTTTCGGCACCCGTGATGGTCGCGATGCCGAACCTCTGCCCTGGGTGTACCGTCGCCAACGCTACAACGCTGGCGGTCAGCGCCAGAGCGACCCACTTCCGCTTCCCGACGACCTCGCGGAGCAGGCGCGAGCAGAGCAGAGTGAAGGGGATGGTGCTAAGGAGTATTGCGCTGGTCATGATCCGCCATGGCTGAAAAGGGATGAACTTCAGCACGCCCCCCAACGGTGTCATAGCAGCAAGGGCTGATAGCAGCAATGTTACACACAAGGCACTGAGGGCGGGTCGCCGGTGGCGCTCCAGCCACGCCACCAGCGCACACACTGGCCAGATGACGTTAGCAGCGCCCATGCTGAGGAATAACTCAGGGGCTTTGAGTGGACGTCCGACGGAGTACGAATACCACTTCAGAAGAGGAACTAGCCAAATGCCGGCAACCATCATGGCCCCGGTGACCCAGCACAGAAAACTCGCTGCATGCTTTAACAACGCTGTCTTCCCGCGGCAAGTTTTGGCGCGCTGGATGCGCCACCCTTCCAGCATCAGCCACGAGACGCCGTATAGTGCAGCCAGCAGCAGCACGTGTACGCTGGACAGGATCATCGCGGTAAGCGTGAGGACCGTCATTGCGGCGGCCGCCCGCGACCGTCGCGCAAAAGGTAACGCACCGAACCAAAGGCACATGAAGACGAACCCGAGAGTCTGCGTATAAAGACCGACCTCGAAGAGCCCCAGCAATCCCACGCCGGAAAGCGCCGCTATGTTTGAGCCGCAGGCGATCACCCCCGCCGCCGCCGCCGCCACCGCTGCGTACACAGGCATCAGACCGAGCCTGCGACCCAGCACAAACAATGCACTCGGCAGGGCAGCGAAGGAAGCGGTCGTTAGTAGCTTCGCCGTTACTTCAGCGCTAATGCCACCTGTCTTCATGAGGGTGGCGCCGAGCCAATAGAACAAGGGCGGGTAAAAGATCGGAAACGGCATCCCGCCAAAAAATTCAGGCAGCCACCCTTGCAGAGAGGGATAAGCGTGTTTGGCGTAAAGGTGTAAGATTGCAACATGCGCCGACCCGTCGGCGCCTGCCGGGGGCCCGCCCTGCCAGTATTTCCAGAGAAAACTCGCGCTAAGGAACAACCACCACAAGTGTAGCGCTAATACTAGAAGCCGACGACGATTCCTGTTGCTCAATTTAATCCGGCACGCACCCTTTCTTGACTGCCGAAAATTTATTACTACTGTTCCGGCTCAGTTCCCATGTGGTCCATTCATTTGCTGTCCACGCTTTACCACTCAAAGAACGCCCTGCGTTTACAAATGACTGGGGCTGATTATAATTACAGGCATCACCGCGGCCCTGCTGTTCTCGAAACGTTGGCCTGCGCCACATAATAACTGCCGATACTTGGCAACGAGGTCAAATTGATGAATTCAAACTTATCTACTGCTGCGTTCGTTTGCGCCCTACTACTTGCATGTGTGGACCACGCCCCCGTGCCGGCGAGTAGTCTGTCCGCTCGGCAATCTCCCCAGACTTCACCGGCGACAAAGCCGAAGGACGAGAAGAAAGTCCTGCAAACCTACGTCGGAAGGTACGAGGTCCCCAGCGGAGTCATTCCCATTACCACGCTTGACGTCTCTTTCGACGGTAAGGAGCTTTGGGTCAAGCCGTCGCTCTATGCGAAACGAAAACTCATTCGTCAATCCAGAACCGAGTTCGCCGATGCGAATGACGGGAGCAAGTTCTCCTTCATTACGAACAAAGCGGGGAAGGTGGAAAGTCTTACCTTCACGTATGGTGGCCAGTTTTACACTGCGACGAAAATAATGTTGCCTCCGCCCAGCATCAAGGGGAACTCTTCCTTTCGTCTGAAAGGTTATGCCGATGCATCAGTGGTTGCCCTCGCCGGGAGCTTCAACAACTGGCAACAGTCGCAAACGCTTTGTGCTAGAGATGGAGATGAGTGGATCTGCCGGATCGAATTGCAGCCGGGGAAATATGCCTATAAGTTTATCGTAGACGGTAACTGGATAGTTGATCCGAGCAACCCAAACATCGAGGACGACGGCAATGGTAACCTCAACTCCATTTTGGTAGTGCAAGACGAGCCCCGTCCGTAACTCGGCCTCCCGACCTCGTCGTCGCCGCCAACCCATCGGCCCAGCGCCGATCACCGTCCCGAAACGGAATCTTTTTTCTCTGCGGCTCTGGGCTTGGGCTCGAGCGTTAACGCCTGGAGTGTGTCGATAATCACGCCGGTGTCGAAGACTATCTGACTGCCCATTCGGTCGCGTACCGTTTTCGTCGCGTTTGAGCCTGGCCAGACGCGCAGCACGGTGCCGCTGTGGTCGATCAGAATGTGTGACGGCTGGACGATCTTGAGAAGCGACTGTGGTGGCGTGACTTCATCCTGCGACCAGAGAAACGCCGGTACTCCGTCCACCAAGCCAGTGGCGTACCTTTGGTAAAAATTGCGGTCGACGGGCGAAAAGTCCGTCACGTAGTAGGCCACCCTCATTGGCAACAGCTGATTGCGAACGTAGTTCATCTGGTCAGCCGCTACCTTGCACATGGAGCACCTAGGATCGACTACGACCAGCATTGCTGGTCGGTCTCCAATTATGCTGGCGAGCGTCTCACCGTCATGACCTTTGAGGCGGTTCATGTCGACCGTCTCGCCAATGTCTGGCCCGCCCCATTCTTTATTGGACGAGCGCAGAGTGTTGAAATCGAAGCCGTCTTTCATCAGTAAGTTCGGCCCGTCTTTAGCTTTGCTGGTGGGATATAGGGCGATAACGCCGACGAGCGCCGCAAGAGCGATCCCGGCCGCCGCGCCGAGAATGAACCTGTAGCGCAACATCGTGCTAATTGCCAAGTGAACCTTTTCGTAAAGCATTTGCCTTCTCGACGTTGGCCACTCTTCGATGACGTTCGAACCGTGCTCTCAGTAGCGAGAGCGCACTGGCGCTTTGACTTTGAACGCAATACCGAGAACTTTGAGTCTTACAGTCAAAAAGGGGCTGCCCACGGGCTTGGGGATATGAAAGGCACCCACCTGCTGTCCTTGTCGATCATTTTCGCCGTCGCCAAATGCTTTCCATCTAGAAAGGATTGTGCACGAACGCTGACTCGCCCTGTCCTGGCAGGCGGCGCCTTCGTGGATCTCTTCTTCTCCAACGATAATTTGAGCAAGGAAAGTCGCACCACAACCCGACAAGTCGGCAAGTCAATTGACGAAACGGCTTGTCTGGTCCCAACAGGATCCTTCTCCAGCAAGGAACTAGGTAAACTGAAGGGCTCCAACAAATTCTGAGTTGCAGTTTCGTTGTCTGCGGTTTCTGTGCTAACCGTTTTGTTAATAGCTGCGACGGCTTCACGCAAGATGTATTGAGCGTTAATAGAATCAATCAGTGCATAAAGACGAACAAGCGTCAAATATGAGTAGATCAACCGATCTTTAGACTTTTCGGCCTCGGTTTGGGTCACCTTCGCGAGCCTCTGGCGGGCTTCTTCAAGCAGCGCAAACGCAAAGTCGCGGTCACCCTTATTACTGAGAATACTATCGGCTACAGGTATCTGCACAAACGGTCTCAAATCAGATGGTATGGCGGCGACAACCTGCTGCACGCCACCATAATTGTTGGCTGCGCAATAATTTATTGCGGCTCCTATCGCAAAGGATACGCGCACATTTTCCCAACCGTCTCCAAGCATTTCGCGCTGCTCGGTACTGAGGCTATCGAGTATCTTAATAGCTCTATTAAAGTCATTTTGTTTTGATGCAAGAACAGCAGCGCGAACTAAAAGCAGGCCGGCTTTAATAGGAGTCCTCGCTTGATCCGCTGCCACCAAAAAATCATCAACAGTCTGGAGGGGTTGATCTCTCAACGCATCCTCAATGCGTTGAGAAGAATCCAGGCACTTACTGATCTCGATCCGTACATTGATCGCCTGTTGAGGAAATGCTCTAGATATCTCGTTAAGCAGCGGAGCTACGATCTGCGCAAATCCACAGTTGGAAGCTCTATTACGATCCTGATCTTGAACGGACAAAAGACCGTCGACGAGAACGGTTAAGAGGATTGTACGGACATCCGCCGACGGTGTTGGGCCTTGATACATTGGTTCCTGCAATTTCGGGAAGGCGGCTGCCACTAGCAATGAAAGTAACTGCACATCGTGTGTGGGTTGCGCAGTATTCAAAGCGTCTTTAAACAGGGCGTCAGCTAAATTGCTATCACCCTGACGCAATTGAAGCAATAAAGCAAGAATCCTGTTTGTGCGACCGATGCGCAGTGATTGTGAACCTAAAGCGGCAGCGCGTCGGGGGTCTACTTTGACAATCGCCAATGCAGCGTTGACCAGTGCCTCGGCATTAGCATCTCCAATGTTTTCTTCTTGACTGTCTTTCTCGTTGGTTAAACGTAGCAGCTCATTAACTACGCGAGTATTGAGCTGCTCGTCGCGGCGGGCGACGATTGGAATCAAAGTACGCAGGGCGACTATTCTGCGCTTGCGATCTATTGGGGCTTCTTGATCTCGAGAGAAGGTCACTTCCTCGACTGCTCTTTGCAACCATGCGTGCCCGCGCTCCTGATCATCTTGCCACCAAGTGTCGGCCAGTCGAGCCCACAATATGGAGCGCTCGATAGGTGCGAAAGCCTCAGCGTCTTTGACAAGTTCGTCTGTGATCGCTTGCGCTTGCGCTCGCCAGAATCTTGGCGTCCTAAGTTCTTTCTGAGCGAACGATACTGTGGAAAAAGCGAGGGTCAAAAGCGGGCAGCAAACAAACAGATGCCAGCGGTGTTTTATCTTATTCCCCACCTCGTCTAACCTGATGATTCTGTAAATCTTTTTGACAGCCCGCTATCAACACGGATAGCAACTACTGCAACATTGAGTTCCGTAGTACGCACAATACCTTTGACCGGTGCCATTCGTAAAACAACCGAATTGATAACATACAATTTGGCCGTTGAGACCTCGGATGTCGCTACAATTGCCGCCGCCGCCGCCATAGTTTTGCGCGAATGCTGACTTGGTGAATGTGCCGGAGCTGCTAAATGCGCTGAATATTGTTCCGAGTAGGATGAGACAGAGGAGCAAAAAGTGAAGTCTACGGTTGCTGAGTTTCTTTGACACGAACACTTCCTCCTTCGTGTTGAGTTTAGGCGGACTCTACTCTCGGCCCAATAGGTTGTCAATAGCAATGTTCAGCGCATACAGTGCTTTGTGTTTTATTTTTGACGCGTTACGGATGTGAATGAGGTGGCGAACTGGTTCAATTGTAGACGGCACCACCAAACCTTGGGCCGATAACCGGCGCTCCTATAACCGGGCGCTCTCCTGCAACTGCCTTCGGTGACTGAGAATGAAAGCTACGAATGCGCGTTTGGGCGAAGGCTGAAAACTTGCCAAGGTAACCATTGCCACCGACCGTCGCAATTTGTGACCTTCAATGTGCAATTTTGCGAGCGTTCCCGAGGCTACTTCGTCACGCACGGACCATGACGGCAAGAGTGAGATGCCTAGTCCGTGTTGAACCATGAGCTTGATAAAGTAGGTGTCGTTTGATTCGAGGGCTAGTTTCGGACTTATGTTAACTTGCTCGAAAAACAGCTCAGTGGCTCGACGAATAGAAGCTCCTCTTTCAAACAGAATCAGACGCTCGCCCTCGATCTCATTAACCTTAGCATCACGCTTCTTCGCCAGGCGATGGTTGTGACCCACCACTAACACCAGTTCATCTTCAAATAGTTCTGTTACCTTCAGGGCCGCCGAATACACCGGCATCGAGGCGAAGCCAACATCAGCGGCGCCGTTCAGGATGTCCGTCACAGTTTGATCCGTGCTCGCTGTAGTCCGAAACGAGAGCTCGATGCCCGGATGCTCGCGCATGAACAATTCGAAGAGGTCCGCGAATAGATGCACGAACGCCTGGGTTCCGGCGGCCGCGCGCACCTGGCCCACCGGCGAACTGTCATGACCCGACAAATGCTCCCGCATTGTCTGAGTTTCATCAAGAATGCGCTCTGCATGTTCCAGGGCGAGTTTGCCCTTTTGCGATAATTTGACACCGCGCTTTGAACGCAGGAAGAGCGGTTCTCCTAAATCCCTTTCCAGGGCCTTGATCTGATGACTCACTGCAGACTGGGTTAAATGAAGGCGTTCCGCGGCCTTCGTGAAATTCAGCGTCTCTGCCACCACGCGAAATGTTTGTAACTGCCCAAACTCCATCAGCTATTCTCCGCTCTTGTCATGAAAGATTTTAATCACCAGCATTATAATAATTAGTTAGCATCAGGGACAGCCTGTCGTTAGAATTGGGCCTCTAAGGCTTTGACTCCGATTTTCAAGGCAAGAATTTAGCGTCAGTTATTGAGGTTATTATGCCAATACCATTCAAATTGGATTACGTCATCGAAATGTTGGCCAGTAATGTGCAGCGGGAGGAACGAGCGATTAAGCAGCTGACAGGCGTTAAACTAACGGCAGTAGAAGCACGCGCCGTTTGGCCTCGCATACTCGAGCACAAGTGGTACATCAGCGAACGTCTTGGTCGCGATACCGGGCTGCGAGTTGCGGCGATCGACTACTTCGAAAACGTTTACGTGGCACCGAGCGTCTATAAGCGAAGTGCTTCATTGCCGCCGAGACTGCGCATGATGTACCCGCTTAACTGGGCCGGTTGAGAATCGGTTTCGGGAACGGTCTGCGGCAGGATCACTTCAACGCTTCGATCAATCATTCGCTTGTTTTAGTTGATGAGGTCTCGAATCAGCGAGCACCAAGCTCATAAATCTTTGTGTCGGGATGATAGGTGGTCCAGTCAAACCAATAGTCGTTAAGCACGGCCACCTTCTTAAGTTGCCTTCCCAAGAGCGACCCTGCGATCGCCTTACCTGTAAAATCCCATTCGCTTCCGGTTTCAGCGTCAACCAGAGTTAGCGAGGCAGTATTCGGTTTAAGAAAGAATTCCAACTTGCGCCCGTCCACTGATCGTTCGTAAGCACGCACCGACCGCTTGTCGTCCCCAATGACAACAAAGATCGCATCGCCAGCCACTTCATCCAGGATCAGATTTTGTTTGACCAATGCGTCGAACGGATACGCTTTTGCGACTCTGTTAACAGTGATACCAACAACGAGGGTTCGCGGTTCAAGAGACTTGTCCAGAGCAACAGACGTTGTGACCGGCACCTTGTTCATGCGCTCTTCCCAATTTGCGGGCGCATACTTCCCTGCTCGCATTATCTCTTCATTGGGCCGCAGCACGCGTCCCTCTGGCTGCTCGCGCTTCCATAATCCGAAGGTCAACTCATCATGGAAAACAGGACGAAGCCGCTGGCCCTTGAGTGGTCCCTGAATCGCCTCACCGGTTACCTGCTGCCACCAGGAGCCCGTCTCTTGGTCGCGCATGATGAAGTTCTGGTTATTGATTCCCGCCAAGTGAAAGTGAAGCTGCCGGCCGTTGACTGTCGTTTCCCACACCAGACCGGTGTGACAGAGCGTTCAATAAGTTGCAACTATCGGAGTGCCGCCAACCGTGTCCTGGACCAGGTGATGGTAGGCCATCAAGCGAATCGGATAGGCTGCGGCTTCGCCATTTTGTTCGACCGACATGACGATGTCGCCATCGTTAACGAATTGCGCCGCGCTCGTTTTTGCGTAAGTTGCATTCGCGAGCGGATTAAACATCCATTCGAAATGATTCTGTCGTGCGAACCAGGTTGCCGCCAACAACGGTATGAGAATCACTACCAGCAAAGCTTTTCGCCACCAGCCGCGCGAGACTTTCCAGATCCAGAACAGCAGAGCCATACCTATTGCCAGCGAGACGATGGTCAGCATGGGCGACCAGCGACGCAGCGCATACGATATTTCCAGGCCCTGCTGAGATTGCGGACGAAATGGCTGAATTAGCCAAACGGGTAGGGCCACTATCGCGAAAGCAGCCACCACGATCAAAATCAAGATCAACCAGGCTACTTTGCTCTTAAAGAAACTGCGGCCGGTAATTGTTTCCATTGAAATTATTTGCGGTCTTCAATCCGATAAGCTGTTATTGCAAAAATCATTATAAGACTTGTCGCCCGTTCATGGCTGCCTGTCCTATCTGTTCCCTATTTGACGTATTCCCGGTTCGTAGAAGTAAGGACGAAAGCCAAAGCGCTCAGCGTTGCGCACCAGCCATTGGTAAACGCGCGTCTGTACCTGCACCTCGCGATTTGAATTCCTGGCATCTACAGGCTCACCGCCAACATAGAGATCGAGAGCGCGGCCGGTGAAGTGCGGACTGTTGACTGCCAGACCAGCGCTACCCACGTTCGGCGATTCGCGGCGCAGTTTGTCCTGATACTCGCGCGAGCGGAAAGCGGAAATGATCTTCAGAAACTTTTCGTCGGGCGCGAGTTCGCCGTGTGCGCCATGCGCGAGATTGAGTGAACGATCGGAGACGGCCGCAGCCACCATCCGTTTGTAAGACGCATAGGTGGCGCGCTCCACTTGTCGCAATTCCTCGGCGCGGGTCGGATCGTAAAAATCTGAAATGGGCGCGATGAGTAGTTGATCAGATTTCGCTATTTCTCGATCCTTTAGCCGGGCGCCCTGCCAAATCGAAATCATTCCGTAGAGCGACTGATCGTCGAGCAGGCCGGTAGATTCCAAGCCCATCTTTTTCTGCCAGGTTGCGAGCGCCTTCGCGAAGCCGATCGAACCAACATCGTTCTTTGTGTTCAGCAGGCGACCGATTAGAGACGTGTAAAGGTACCAGCCGTGCTGCGGCTTGCCGCCGAAAGTCCACTCCAGCTCGTTGCGAAGCAGTACATTGCGTGAGGTCGCGGCAGCTAAGTCCGACGCAAGCGGTGTCCCTTGACGATGCATCTGAGCGCGGCATGTGCCGGCAGCAAACGGAACGAAAGGGAGCATTCCCGAAACAAGTACCGCCGTAAGAATTGTGAAGCGACTCATGCTGCTCATTTCATTAGCACCGTCGCTTTAGCGCGGTGAAAATGCCATTACACACAAACCGAAAACCGTTTAAACGGTTTCCGTTCCACACCGAACCACTGATCACCGGGCTAAAGCCACGGTGCTAATGAGAAAGCGCCTTTCATCTTAGGTTCGTTTACTTCAGTCTTTAGTCGCCGTTTAGACTCCTGCCTGTTTTACGTACCCAACGCGGGGCTGAATCTATTTGTTGTCTCAGAATCAAATTCAGTTGTGCGGCGTGATGTTGCACATGACGCAGGTTGTAGAGCAACAACTCCATTCTGCTGCCTTCAAAGGATCCGATCGCGAGATGCTCCCCAGAACTTTCATCGGTTAAAGAAGCAATCAAAGCGCGGCACTTCTCGCGGCCAAGCTCGAGGTAGTTTTGCAGTTCATCTTTAGTGTAAGGACGTTCCGGCACAGCGTCGGAATCCCTTTCATCCAACGTAAAAGGGGCAGGCGGAACAAAAGTTTTACCCGGATCCGACAGATAGAAGTCCAGCCAAAAGAGCGTGTGATAGACGAGATACCAAAACTCGGGCTTTTGCGAGCGGTCGTTCCACAGCTTTTCCGGACATGCGTGCATCGCATTCTCTAGCATGTCGATGGTGGCGCCGAACTGCTGCCAAACTACAACTTTCCAGGTCTCTTCCATTTTCGAAGTAGGACGGGCATTCCTGCCTGTCCCTCTTTCTTGGGGGTTTGTAAACCAATATTAGGACTACGCAAACTGGACAGGCATTCGTGCCTCTCCCAGCATTTGCGTTATGAGCAACTGGACAGGCAGGAATGCCTGTCCTACTTTTACAGATACGACAGCCACCAGTCGCGTCGCCGGGCTTTAACGCCCGCGAACCATTTACATAACGGATAAAGCAGCAGCACGCCCGCAATCCAACATGCGTAGACAACCGCGAGGTTGAAACCTACGCCGGGCGGTGGGCCGGCGAAGTTGATTCGACTGCCAAACATCCAACGCACTGGTTTTCCGGCAATCAAGTGAACGATCACTGAAATGAAATGAGCTGTCGGCCACTGCAATAAATAGAAGAACAACGGCACGCGGCCAAAAGTAACGAAAAAAGTTTGGATGCTACTCGCAAAAGAATGCGGGCGGGATTCAAATGATTCAAACCAAGCCAGCGCCAGCAGTGCCGGTCCCAACGTCATGAGCAAGAAAAGAAGCGACGGTGGATACTTTGTCACATTCAGGAACGAGATGAAGGTAAACTTCCAATTGCCCGTCTTCGTCCAATGGGAAGGATCTCCGTAATGATTGATGGCGCGAATGAAAAAGAAACCGGCCGTCGTAACTGCACCGAGAATTAGCAGCAGACGTCGCCGTCGCGCAGCACTCAATTGGTAAAGAGCACCAAACGCATAGCCGGCGGCCATCACGCCAACCCACGGAATCAATGGATAAAGCACAAACACGACCGGGCTGGGAAAAAACCACAACACGGGGAAGGCTTCGAAAGCCTGGTGAAGGATCATAAATAGCTTCGCCCATACACCCGGCACGGGACTCTGTGGTCCATGCCAACCCTCAACATGAAATCGATCGAGCAAGTTGTGGGATGCAATCATTAGCACGCCAAACGTACCGACAACTCGCAGCGGCAGATGAATCAGAACCGCCAGAACGATCATGGAGACGCCGATGACCCAAATAACCTGCATCACTCCCAGAAAGCGGTAATCAACATTAAATGTCACCGCGATCCTCACCCAGGTAAACTCCAAAACAATCAACCAGAACCCGCGGCTGACGAGGAAGCGCGACAATTCCCCTTTGCTTTTGCCTCGCGCAATTTGCAGATAGGTGCCGGTGCCGGCGAGGAACACGAAAACCGGCGCGCAAAAGTGTGTAATCCAGCGGGTCAGGAAAAGCTTGACGCTGGTATGTGCCAGGTCAGTCGGGTCAAAGCCCTGCAATGCGGCGTAGTGCACAAAGTCCCGCGTGTGATCGAGCATCATGATGACCATCACGATGCCGCGCAGCAGATCGATTGAATCTATTCGCCTGCGACCGGGCGGAATGGGTTGTGGTGGCGCATCAGTGAAAGGCGAGGGTGGACGCGGAATATCTGTCGGGCTGGGTAACGAAACGCTCATCGTCAATTCCCTAAAGCGTGGCACCACTGCGGGTATCGTTTAGATAAACGGAAACGCCGTAGAGGTTCTCAGCTAAGATGTACATCAGGTTCGCCGCCTCGACATAGTTTTCCAACTTGTCAGCGTTTTGGTTAAAGATATCAAGACGCAACTGCGCTGCAGCTCTGCGATCGCTTTCAGGCATGCTGGTGTCCTGGGCCAGTCGGGTTAGTTCAGCCAGCGTCCAGGGAAACCATAGGAACGTGGATCCCTCAGCGAGGAATTCGGTGCCCACGAACCGCAAATCTGCATCCGGCAGGTGGCTGTTGTTTGCTTCAATTGACCAGTCGGCAAATTGTTTGTTCTTGAGGAAGTCCTGCCTGGCAGTTCGGTATACCGACTCATTTTTGATGAACGCAAATGCGTCGACGTCAGCGGCGCGCGACAAAACGTACAGCACCTGAGCGGTTAGACCTTCGAAGTGTTCCCGCTGACCGGATCGATTCGGGTTCGGCACCCAGCCCTGACCGTTCGCATAGGTTCGCAGCAGCCAGTTGATTCCTTTACGTATGTTCTCGTCATACCTGTTGCCGACACTACTGCCAACAGCAGGCGACGTCTTTGCCTCAATCAAGCTCCACAGGGCCATCACCGTCGGATAGGTTCGGGTGAATTCCGTGTTCTCGTCTCTAATGGGCCGCCAACCACCGCCCGAATCCTGACGACGATTGGTCTCATCCAAATCGCGCACCACGTGCTTTATCACATCTTGTCTTTCTTGTTCGTTCCAGATCGCGGTCTTGCTATCAAGCGATTTAATGTTGGCCCAGCGTTACCCAACTACCAATTTCAGTAATCGTGTACTGACTTGCATTGCCGTACAAGTTCCAGCCTTCGACCGGCGTGCTTTTATGCAGTCCCTCCAGATAATTGAAAGCGTTTTTGATCTTCGGCACGTATACATCCACGTTTTTGTTCAAAGACAAAACGCCGACCAGACACTGCGCCGTCTGCCAGACCTGCGTAGTTGCGTCAGCCGAAGACGGCGACATTTTTATGCCGCCATCCGCACCCTGCGCCGCGAACACAGTGTCAGCCCATAAATCTGCCTTGCGCTGAAGCAGCGCGCGATACTCAGCTTCAGGTTTACTGGGACGAGAAGTCGGCGCGGTTGGTTTCGTCTTCAGAAACAAAACAATTGCGATGGGGACAACCACTACGGCAAGCGCGGCTGCGATGACCCAGGGCGTTACCGCTCGTTTCTTCCGTTTCTTAACGGTCGCCGGCGGCGCCGGGTTGCCGACCTCGTCGGTATACAGATTGAATAGGTGCACCTTGACGGCATGCTTAACTTCCACTTCACTCAGATCGTGCAGCAGTGGTTGCCAGCGACTGTACTGGTTCAAGTCTTCGGCTACGCGCTTGGAAAGCAGGATGTGTCCGGCATCGCCGCTATCCATGACGCGCTGGGCCATGTTGATGCCCGAGCCCGCGACGTTGATCCGGCCATTCACGTCGATGATTTCATTCACGGGACCGCTGTGAACACCCATCCGAATTTGAATTTCGGGATGACTCTTGAGCGCCTTGCTGATCTCCAGTGCACACTTCACCGGCGCGGTGGGATCGTTGAAGAACACGAGCGCCATACCGTCGCCGGTGGGAATGCTGGTGAGTTGATCCAACTTTCGCGCTTTGGCAACTTCGGTAGAATCGCGCACCAACTCCTGCAAGGTGTGCAGCACGCTCGCCTGTTCGTCGATTGGCAGTCGCGAATAACTCACGATGTCCATGAACAGGACATGAGCCAGTTTCATGGTGCCGCTGAGGGAATTCTCAAAAGACATTTTCTTTTGCTTCTTTACAGCAGTTCGATTTCACGAACGATCAGAATTTCCGGAAGCCCGCGAAGCGCGGCCAGCGCTCCCGGTTCAACAGTAGAGTCAACTTCGATCACCGCCATTGCTTCACCGCCCCGCTGGCGCCGGCCGAGATGAAAACTACTAATGTTGACACCGAGTTCTCCCAATATCGTTCCTACGCGGCCGATGACTCCAGGCACGTCGCGGTTGCGCATCACGAGCATGTGACCCCTCGGAATTGCCTCGATATGAAATCCGTCAATTTCTGTGATCCGCCCTTCGCGCGCTTGTTCGCCAAAACCAAAAATCGTGCCTGCCAGTGACTGTTCGCCGCTATCGACGATCACGCGCGTGCGTATCGCCGGCACAATATCCGAACCCGCGCGAACGTAGCTCGTAGTAACATTGATGCCGCGTTCTTCAGCAATCAGAAAGGCATTGACTACGTTGACGCGCGCGCTGACATCGCGCAACAAGCCGGCCAGAAACGATCGCGTCACCGGCGCGCCATCTGCGTCCGCAATCTCACCGGCAAACTCAATGCGCACTTCACGCACGGCGCTGTCCACCAGTTGCGCATGAAAACGGCCGAGCTTCTCCGCCAATTCCATATAAGGGCGGAGCAGTCCCAATTCTTTTGTTCCGAGTGCGGGAACGTTTACTGCGCCGCGCAAAGCGCCAGTCAGTAGATAGTCACGCATTTGTTCAGCAACAGTGAAAGCAACGCCCTCCTGAGCCTCTGCTGTTGAGGCGCCGAGGTGCGGAGTTACGATGACTTCATCGAGCGAGAGGAGCGGATGATCAGCGGGCGGTGGCTCTTCGGCGAAAACGTCAAGCGCAGCGCCGGCTACCACTCCCGATTTGATGGCGTCATAGAGAGCGCCTTCGTCAACCAACCCGCCGCGCGCACAATTAATGACGCGCACGCCCTTTTTCATTTTTGCGAACGCATCTTTACCGATAATGCCGCGGGTTTCGGCGGTCAAAGGCGTATGCACAGTCAGGAAATCGGCGTCTGCAAAAACCTGATCCAAAGAGGCGAGTTCTATTTCCAGATCACGCGCCTGCTCGGCCGCGATGAACGGATCAAACGCAACTATCCGCATCCCGAATGCGCGGGCTCTGGCAGACACAGTCCTTCCAATTCGTCCCATGCCTACGACACCCAGGGTTTTGCCCTGGAGCTCGACGCCGATGAACGATTTGCGATCCCACTTGCCCGATTTCAGACTGGTGTTGGCTTGAGGCACGCGCCGCGCGAGCGCAATCAAGAGCGCGACCGTGTGTTCGGCGGTTGTGATCGTATTGCCGTCCGGCGCATTCATCACTACGATGCCGCGCGCCGTTGCCGCCGGCACGTCGATATTGTCCACACCGACGCCGGCGCGACCAACAACTCGTAAAGCCGTAGCCGTGTCCAGCAAATCGCCGGTGACCTTAGTTTCGCTACGCACTACTAATCCAGCGCAACCGACAAGCGCGTCGCGGAGTGCCGCCAGATCCAACCCAGTGCGTTTCTCTACGACAAAACCAGCGTCGCGCAATGGCTGCAGGCCGCTATCGCTGACTTCATCTGCTACAAATATTTTTGCAGGAGTATTCGACATTAAGGTCGGGTGCTTTAGACTATCTGGTTACAGATTTGAAAGAGGTCGTATCGTAGCAGGCCGGGTCAATTTGCGTCGAGGAGTAGCACAGACTTTTTAGTCTGTGTGTCGGTTGCAGAGCGCAGACTGAAGTCTACGCCACATTGCAGAGGAGTATCACAGACTTTACTCTGATGAGGTTCGATAAAGATCAAGAAGTACAGAAGTACAAGCTTTAGCTTGCCGCCTCCTCAAGAGCAAACTAAAGTTTGTACTCTAAACTTCTTTACATCGGCCCCGCATCATCGGTTTCTCTCTTCTCATCAAACGCTCCGTCTGGAGACCTAACGCTTGATTCTCGCTCGTCCTGTTTGGCTGCCGAGGATTTCTCGTTATCTTCCAAGTCCGCAACCGTTTCTTTGCTGGTAGCGTCGGACTCTTGATTCGGAGTGCCAGGCTTGCGACCAATTGATTCTTCCATGACCAATTCCCCCGTTAGATATACCAACTTGCCACGACTGCCACGACGACCAGGACGGCAGCGTACACGCCGGCAACAACATCGTCAGCCATAATGCCCAGACCGCCATGTAGAGACTCAAATCTACGAGCGGGGTATGGCTTAACTATGTCGAAAGTCCTGAAAAGCACAAACGCGAGGATTGCCGGCCACCAGGCTGCTCCGAGAACAAAAGGAACCGGAATCAGGGCAATGAATTGTCCGGCCACTTCATCAATCACGACCTTGCTCGGATCTTTTCTACCAGATAGTTTCTCAGCGCGAGACGCCGCCCAGATTCCAAACAGCGTAATTACTACAAGGACAACTAACTCAAAAGCCACCACAGCGTAATAAACATGAAGCAGAGTGAAGTTGCGCCCGGCGGCAGCACCGAAGAAGAGCTTCATGGCGATGCCACGAACCAAAACATAGACAGCTATGCCGACAAGGGAACCCCAGGTGCCCGGCGCGAGTGGCAGATAGCCGACGCCGCAGGTGGCAATCACGAGCGCGAGATAATCCTTTCCTGATCGCGCGGCCCGAGGTGAGGCAACAGCTTCATGAGCTGTTGTCACGGTCGGATTCAATTCGTCGCTGGATTCTTTTAGCGTCGTCCGTTGTTCGTGGTCGGTGGTCAGTTGTTTGTCCTCCTTACCAAGATCGGTTCAACAATCACTAGCGAGCAACTGACAACTAACTACTGACAACTGACGATTTTCCCCACCAGATCATATTCCTGCGCCGCGGTAATCAGTACGTTTAGCATCTGACCTGAAGTGGGCTCGAAACCTTCAGGCGCGTCATTGATCAGCACGCAGCCGTCGATATCGGGCGCTTGAGTTTCCAACCGACCCTGCCAGAGTAGTTCGCTCTCGTTAGACTCACCTTCGAATATTACCCGAACCCGCTGGCCAACCATTGCTTTGTGTTTCCGCTTGGCAATTCTTGCCTGCGCTTTCATCAAGCGCGCGCGCCGCTGTTTCGCAATCTTGGGATCGACTTTGTTTGAAAGCTCGTATGCCGGCGTTCCCTCTTCATCGGAATATGTAAACACACCTACCCGATCGAATTCGACGTTCTTAACAAACGCCAGCAGCTCTGCAAAATCTTCTTCCGTCTCGCCCGGAAAACCGGTGATGAAAGTCGTGCGCACTGCAATTCCGGGCACGCGATCGCGCACACGCTTTATTAGTCTTTCAAGCGAAGCGCGATTGCCGCCGCGCTTCATCAGTTTCAAAACATTTTGCGATGCATGCTGCAAAGGCATATCAAGATATTTGACGGCCTTCGGTTCTTCCGCAAGCACATCAAGAAAGCCATCGCTGATGTGCGTTGGATAGGTGTACATCACGCGCACCCATTCGATGCCATCGGTGTGCGACAGTTCCCGCAGCAAGTGCGCCAGCGCATCCTGCTTGCC
>WNFT01001183.1_pt1 | contig 22188 bp, 17 predicted proteins | sample 5400191 | NCBI WGS metagenome assembly WNFT01 (sample SAMN13153359, study PRJNA577476) | soil metagenome | isolation source: 80 cm saprolite under Madrone tree | place: USA:California | collected 2016-06-14 | reverse complement strand
AAAACCGGATCCGGCATGGCCCTCATGAAAAAGGACATGGGTGGTGCCGCCGTGGCGCTGGCGCTCGCGCACCTGCTCATGAGCATGAGGATTGGTGCCGAGCTCCGTGTGTTGGTGCCCGCGGTGGAAAACGCCATCAGCGGCAATGCGTACCGGCCGGGCGACGTGCTGACCACGCGCAAGGGCTTGACGGTCGAAGTCGGCAACACCGACGCGGAGGGCAGGCTGGTGCTTTGCGACGCGCTGGCTCTTGCGGATGCCGAGCATCCGGATTTGATCATCGACTTCGCGACGCTGACGGGGGCGGCGCGGGTCGCGCTGGGCCCGGAATTGCCGGCCTTGTTCGGAAACGACGACGGCATCGTTCAGGAACTCGCGCGAATCTCTGCCGTCGAGCACGACCCCCTGTGGCCCATGCCGCTTTGGGCGGGCTACGAGGATGAACTCGCCAGCAAGGTTGCGGATTTGAACAATGTGGCTTCCTCCGCCCTTGCGGGAGCGATATTCGGCGCACTGTTCCTGAAGCGCTTCGTGGGCGAGTCGACCCCGTGGGTGCACATTGATTTGTACGGCTGGAATTCGAAGGATCGTCCCGGCCGGTGTATCGGCGCCGAGGCTCAGGCGCTGCGCGGGGTCTATCGATACTTGGTGGCGCGCTACGGCATTCATGAATAGGCGTTGCGCGGTGGCAACGCGGATGTTTATGCTGCGGACCGCCCGCTGGATCTATCCCCTTCACACTTAAAGCCCGAGCCCCATGCCGAAGAAATCCAATTCCGTCGACCCTGCCGACCCTCGGCGTTACTCGCGCGTGGTGGTGGAGGGCGTGAAACAGACACCCAGCCGAGCGATGTTGCGCGCCGTCGGCTTCGCCGACGCCGATTTCGACAAGCCGCAGGTGGGCATCGCGTCCACCTGGAGCAACTTGACGCCCTGCAATATGCACATCGATGAGCTCGCGCGTTTTGCCGCCGGCGGTGTGGAGGCCGCGGGAGCCAGGGCGATTACCTTCAATACCATTACCGTATCCGACGGCATTTCCATGGGTACGCCCGGCATGCGTTATTCGCTGGTATCGCGCGAAGTCATCGCCGATTCCATAGAAACGGTGGTGGGCGCCCAGGGCTTCGACGGCGTGGTGGCGATCGGCGGCTGCGACAAGAACATGCCCGGCTGCATGATGGCGCTGGCGCGCCTCGACCGTCCCGCAGTGTTCGTTTACGGCGGCACCATTCGGCCCGGAACTGATAAGCGGGATATCGTGTCGGTATTTGAAGCGGTGGGTGGATTTGCGCAGGGTACGGTGTCCGAACAGCAGCTCAAATTCGTGGAGCGCACGGCGATTCCGGGGCCCGGGTCCTGTTCCGGGATGTATACGGCCAACACCATGGCGTCCGCCATCGAAGCGCTCGGCATGAGCCTGCCCAACAGCTCGGCCCAGGAGGCGGTTTCCGGGCAGAAGCGGGATGACTGCGCGCGCGCGGGCGCCGCCGCGGTCAATTTGATCCACCTGGGGCTGACCCCGCGGCAGATGTTGACGCGGCGGTCTTTCGAAAACGCCATCACCGTGGTCATTGCGCTCGGCGGTTCGACCAATGCTGTGCTGCACTTGATGGCGATCGCCTCGTCCGCCAACGTCAAGCTTGCGCTGGACGATTTCACCCGCATCGGCAGGCGCGTCCCGGTGTTGGCGGACTTGCGTCCGAGCGGACGCTATTCGATGTCCGAACTGGTCGCCATCGGCGGCATTCAACCACTGATGAAGACTTTGCTGGATGCGGATTTGCTGCACGGCGATTGCCGGACCGTCACCGGCGCCACCTTGGCGGAGAACCTGCGCGACGTCGCGCCCTACGCGGAGGGTCAATCCATCGTGCGCCCGCTCCGCGACCCCATCAAAAAGGACAGCCACTTGGTGGTCTTGTATGGGAATCTCGCCCCGGAAGGGGCCGTTGCAAAAATTACCGGGAAAGAGGGGCTGCGCTTCGAAGGAAAGGCGCGGGTGTTCGATTCCGAGGAAGATTCCCTGCAGGGAATTCTAGGCGGAAAGGTCAAGTCCGGCGATGTGGTGGTCATACGCTACGAGGGTCCGAAAGGCGGGCCCGGCATGCGTGAAATGCTGAGCCCGACGGGCGCCATCATGGGCAAGGGGCTGGGCCAGGAAGTCGCGCTGATCACCGACGGACGGTTCTCCGGCGGCAGCCATGGCTTCGTGGTCGGGCATCTGTCGCCGGAGGCGGCGCTCGGCGGCACCCTCGCCTTGGTGAAAAACGGCGATCGAATCACTATTGATGCGGAGCGTCGTGAAATCACCTTGCACGTCAGCGCGGCCGAGCTCAAGCGCCGGCGCAAATCTTGGGTGCCGCCCAAACCCTATGCGCGTCGCGGTGCGTTAGCAAAATATGCGAAGCAGGTGAGCAGCGCATCTTTGGGCGCGGTCACCGATCTGGAGGACGTCACGTTGCGTCGAGCAAAGAGACTGTAATGCCGCATCATAAGGCCACTCGCCGGCACAAAGTCGCGCTTGCAGTTCGGGCGCGTTATGTGTCAGTCTCTTTACTCGCCGAAGGGAATGAAGGGACGCGACGAATATGTTGCGTGCCTTCCAGTCGTGTGAGGGACGCGGATCGCGAGGCGCGCACGGCGCATCTAGTTGGGCTGATTCAGGGGTAGGGTCGCTTAGACTTATGTATAAATACGAAGAGCCATCATTGTTTTCGGGCAGGAGGGGCGCAGCCCTCCTTGCCGTCATCATTCTTCACATCGGCATCGTGTGGGCATTTTATACGGGGCTGGCCGGCAAGCTCGTCCAGACGATCATTCCGCCGGTGGAGATTGCACAGATCGACAAGCCCAAGGACATCGACAAACCACCGCCCCCGCCACCCAAGCTCGAAGAAATCAAACCCTATGTGCCGCCGCCGGAATTCGTCGACGTCCAGGCGCCTTTGGTAGAGACCACGGCGATCACTCAGACGACTCAGGTCAACAGACCGCCGCCACCGGTCGCAGTGGCGGCGCCGCCCAGGCCGGGCACATCGATCAAGATGGATCCGAAGCATCCGCTGAAGATCGGCGAAGAGTATTATCCCGATGCCTCCAAACGCGCCAACGAAGAAGGCCGGTGTATCGTGCTCATGACGGTCTCCGCGGACGGAAAGATCACGAACGAATCCATTCAGACGAGTTCGGGCTTTCCTCGCTTGGATGAAGCCTGTTTGAAGGGCGTGCATGGCCAACGCATGCTGCCGGCAACGGAAGACGGCAAGCCGGTCGAGAAGACAGTATCGATTCCGATCGTCTGGAAGCTCACCGGCAAGTAGCCATCGCCGAATGAAAGGTCAGTTTTTCTAACTATTACACTTTATAAGCAGAGGGAATCGGTCAATGCAAGAGTCAGCTATTGAAAACCCATATGGCCTCGGGGCCCTGATCGCGAATGGCGATATCATTGCCAGGTCAATCCTCCTCATCTTGCTGATCATGTCGCTGCTGACGTGGTTCATCATGATCACGAAGTTCTTCGATCAGCGCCGCCAGCGGCTTCAGGCCATCGCAGCGGAAAGGGAATTTTGGGACGCCCCGAACCTGACCGACGCCATCAGCAGGTTGAAGGGAGGCTCGAATCCGTTTCGCGCGCTCGCCGAAACCGGCAAGCAGGCCTTCGAGTACCATGAGATCAATAAGGGTCGGTTATCGGGCGCCATCGGCACCAGCGAGTGGATCACCGAGTCGCTGCAACGGACTGCGGACACTGTTGCCAGCAGCATGCAGTCGGGCTTACCGGTGCTCGCATCCGTCGGGGCCACGGCGCCCTTCGTCGGATTGCTCGGTACGGTCATCGGCATCTACCACGCGTTGATCGCCATCGGCGTGGCCGGACAGGCTTCCATCGACAAGGTGGCAGGACCCGTCGGTGAAGCCTTGATCATGACCGCCATCGGCCTCGCTGTCGCGGTTCCCGCAGTGTTGGGCTACAACATTCTGTTGCGTCGCAATAAGGGCGTTCAGGAGCGAGTCAGCCACTTCACCCATGAACTGCACGCCTACTTGATCTCGGGGGCGAAGATGGGTTTGGGCATGGACAAGGGGCCTTCACCGGTCGGCAAGCCCGCGCCTGCGGCCGCTCGCTAAGGAGCGACGTCCATGGCGATAACTACCAGTGGTGATGAAGGCGAGGCGATGTCGGACATCAACGTCACTCCCCTCGTGGATGTGATGTTGGTGCTCCTGATCATTTTCATCATAACGATTCGGGTCATCATCCAGCAGGTGCAGTTGGACCTGCCGAAGGCGACCAATCTGCCGACGCAGACCAAGCCGGAAAACATCACGATTGCCATTGACAAACAGGGCGACATTTATTGGAACATGAAGCAATTGTCGGGCCAGGACGAGTTGAAGAATAAACTGCGGGGAATTGCACGTGAGGAGCCGCAACCGGAAGTGCACATTCGCGGTGATTCAAATGTTCGGTACCAGTTCGTGGGCCAAGTGCTCGTGGCCACGCAGCAGATCGGCATACGCAAAGTGGCTTTCATAACCACCCCCGATCATTTCGGTCCCGGAACGTAGGAGAACACGCATGGCTATGGCAGTAGGTGGAGCAGAAGGCCAGTCTTACTCCGACATCAACATGACACCGTTGATCGACGTCATGCTGGTGCTCCTGATCATTTTCATCATTACGATCCCGAGCATGACGCATGCGGTGAAGATCGATAATCCGCTGCCGCCGCCGCCGGATTTTGTGCCGCCGCCGCCGCCCGAAGTGATTGATTTGACAATCGATTTCGACGGGACGCTGCTGTGGAACAAGACGCCCGTGGATCGCGCGACCTTGCAGAGCTATATCAGCCAGGAATCGGTGAAGTCGCCTCAACCGGAAGTGCATATCTCGGTCGATAAGTTCGCCAAGTACGAAATAGTGGCGCAGACCTTGGCTGATTTGCAGCACCGCGGCTTGAAGAAGATAGGGTTCGTCAACAACGACTATTTCTGATTAGGCATCCCTTGGGTGGTATTACGGCGCGTCAGTCCTCGAGTTGAGGTTGACGCGCCGTTTGTTTGACCAGAGGCGGGATGCCGGTGGCAGTCTCGTAAAAGCTACGCAGAATAAATTCAAAGACTTGTACGCAGCGAGGTTTGGTAATGACTCATTCGATACACAATATTGGGTGCCGGCCGGCGAAATTCCGGGCTGGCTATTGGAGCGTGGCCGTGATGCTTGCGCTGGTTTGCCTGTGGCTAAGTCCGCAGGCGGCCTTGTCGGCCGAAAAAAAGGAGGGCCAGCAAATCAGCCGGGTCATCGCGAAGGAAATGACGGCAGCACAGAAGGCCCTTCAGGCCAGTCAGTGGGCGGAGGCGATCAAGAATCTGGAGGCGGCGGAAACCAAATCCGGCATCAATGCGTTCGACAAGAAAACCATCTACGACTTCAAGGGCTTCGCCTACGTCAAGCTGAATAACTTGAAGGCGGCTGAACAGGCCTATGAGGTTGCGCTTTCAACGGGCGCATACACGCCGGAAGATGCGGCGAAGACCACACGCATGCTGTTTCGACTGAGCGCGGGCAATCAGCAATACGCGAAGGCGGCCGAATATGGCAAGCAGGTGGCGGACTCCGGCGCGGCGACTGCCGACGATCTGGGAATCTTGAGCCAGATTTATTATCTGCAAAAGGATTGTAAGAGTTCGGGTCAATGGGCCGATAAGGCTATCGCCGCCGCTCGGAAGGCGGGAGAGACCCCCAAGGAAAACCTCTACCAGTTCAAGCTGCAGTGTGCTTCCGATGCGGGTGACACGGGGGCCATGTCCGCGGTATCGATGGATCTCATTCGTCTCACCAACAAGACCAACTATTGGAACACCTTGTTGCGCATCGAGCGGCAGGATGAGCGGGACGATCGCAACACGTTGATGATCTACCGCATCATGTACAACACGAACTCGATGAATGCCGATACCGACTATATCGAAATGGCTCAGCTGTTGGGGGATGCAGCGCTGCCGGGCGAGGCGCAGGCAGTTCTGGAAAAGGCTTTGTCCTCCGGCGTGATCAAGGACGAGCATAAGGAGCGCACCAATCGCCTCTTGAACTCATTGAAGGCGCGTGCGGACGCGGATAGGAAGGGTCTGGCGTCGTTCGATACCGAGGCGACCAAGAATCCGGCAGGTGAGCTCAGCGTCAAGCTCGGCGAGGTGTATTACGGCTTCGGCGATTATCAAAAGGCCGTGGATTCCATCAGCGCGGGTCTCCAAAAGGGGCAGATCAAGCATCTCGACGAGGCGTACGTCTATCTCGGTCTGGCTGAGGTCCAGCTCAAGAATTTCGCGGAGGCCAAGAGAACTTTTGCGAATTTGAGAATCGTTCCAAACATCAGCCCGCGGATCCTGAAGCTGTGGTCGCTGTACGCTGAGACGGTCGGTCGATAACCCGATCGCAGAGGAGAATTGCCATGACGATCAAAGCCGGCGACAAAATGCCAGAAGGTGCGTTTACGCGCATGACCGGGGACGGTCCCCAGAAAATCACCACGGAACAATTGTTTGCCGGTAAGACCGTGGTGCTGTTTTCAGTTCCAGGCGCGTTCACACCCACCTGTGACGCCAAGCACTTACCGGGTTTTGTTGAACTAGCGGATCAAATCAAGGCCAAGGGCGTGGATACCATTGCCTGCACCGCGGTGAACGATGTGTTCGTGATGAACGCGTGGGGTAAGCATGGCGGCGTCGGCGACAAGATATTGATGCTGGCCGACGGAAACGGCACGTATGCCAAAGCGTTGGGACTCGAGCTGGACGGATCGAAGTTCGGCATGGGTACCCGCGGCCAGCGGTTTGCCGTCATCGTCAAGAACGGGGTCGCCACTCACGTGAACGTCGAAGCGCCGGGTGAGTTCAAGGTCTCGGCTGCCGAATACGTTCTCAAACAGCTCTAGCACGCGGCTCCGCGATTGCTAGCTCTGCGGACCTCGCCGCCGTCGTTGCGTCCGGCGGAAGCCGAACGAATTGCGCGCGACCTCTACGGTCTGGCCGCCACGATCAGCGCTTTGCCGGGGGAGCGGGACAGCAACTTTCATTTGCGCACTGCTCATGCGTCCCCGGCCGTCGATGCGCCGGGCGCTGCTCCACGCGAGTTCGTGCTGAAGGTACTCGATGTCGCAACCGACGCCGAGGGCACGGACTGCCTGGTGCGGGTGCTCGACCACCTGGCGGAGCAAGACGCCGCTTTGCCGGTGCCGCGGCTTTTCCCCACCCTTCAGGGTGAGGCGATCGGCCGATTCACCGGCGACGGAGTCGACTACGCCACCTGCCTCGTGAGTTATTTGCCGGGGAGGGTTTTGGCCGCCTCGCCTCCGGGCAGGGCGTTGCTGGAGAACCTCGGTGCCACACTGGCCCGCGTCGACCGCGCGCTGCAGGGGTTTTTTCATCCATCCTTGACCCGGCGACTGGCGTGGGATGTGCGGCGTCTGCCCGAACTCGCGCAGTTCAGCGGGTACATCGAATCCGCGGCGCTTCGCGGCGCGGTCGAGCGGGTTTCCAGCACCTTTAAGGCCCGTCTGCCGAGGCTTCGGGGCCTGCGCAGTCAGGCCATCCATGGCGACTGCCACGCCACCAATTTGCTGGTGGATTCAGACGGCCGGTCGATCTGCGGCATTCTCGATTTCGGCGACATGATCCATGCGCCTCTGATATTCGAGCCTGCGGTCGCGATGTCGGAGCTGTTGACCGAAGCGGTGGCGCCGCTCGAGTCGGTGGCCGCAGTGCTCCACGGTTACGCCCGCGGCCAAACCGTGCAGGCCGATGAAGTGGAGATGCTCTACGACATAGTCGCAGCACGTCATGCCGTTACCGTTCTGGTGCATGCCTGGCGTCGTCATCACGGTGATCAAGGCGCGCATGTGCTGGACGAGGCGGCGGTGCACGCCGGACATTCGCTCGATCGGTTGCTGAACGCCGATGTTGCGGCGCTGACCCGTATCTGGCACCAGGCGGCGGGAACCCTTCCCGCGGCCGCGTCGGCTGCTGTGCCCGCAGCCGCAGATACCGCTGCGCGCCCCGTCGATCTCGCGCGTCGGCATCGGTTGATGGGCGCCGGCGCCGAGCTCTTCTATGAAAAGCCCCTGCACCTCGTGCGCGGCGAGGGCGTGTGGTTGTACGACCCGCAGGGGCGTGCCTACCTCGATGTGTACAACAACGTACCGCACGTGGGCCATGCTCATCCGACCGTGGTGGCGGCGATTCAAAGACAGACCGCCATCCTCGCCACGCACACTCGCTACTTGCACGAGAATATCCTGGAGTACGCGGAGCAGCTCACGGCCCGATTACCGGCGCATCTGGATGCCTGTATTTTCGTGAATTCCGGCAGTGAGGCCAACGACGTGGCGTGGCGCATGGCCCAGATGGCCACGGGGCACCGAGGGGGCCTGATCATGGAACACGCTTACCATGGAATTACGGATGCGGTGGCGGCGCTCACTCCCAGCGTGGGGCAGCCCCGTGACCCGCGAGTGCTCACCATCGCGCCGCCGCCGGTTCATTTGCGCGTCAATGAGGGGATGAGCGCCGCAGAGCTGGCCGCGGCGGTGCAAGACACCGATGCGGCAATCGCTAGGCTCGCGGAACGAGGCTTCGCACCGGCTGCCTTCTATCTCGATACGGGCATCACCAGCAGCGGAATTTTCGATCCGCCGGCTGCCTGGGCGGCGGCGGTGACCGCCCGCGTGCGCGCCGCCGGCGGCCTCGTCGTCGCCGACGAGGTGCAATATGGTTTGGGCCGCTCCGGTTCGCATTTCTGGGGATTCGAACGGCGCGGTCTCGATCCCGACATCGTGACCATGGGGAAGCCGGTGGGCAATGGCTACCCCATGGGAGTCGTGGTTGCCAGGCGGGCCCTGATCGAGGCATTTCAGGCGAAGTTCGGTTTCTTCTCGACCTTCGGCGGCAATGCCGTGGCCGCGGCGGCGGGTCTCGCAGTCCTCGAGGTACTGGACCGCGAACAACTCATGGCCAACGCGGCAGCCACCGGCGCCTACTTGCGCGAACAGCTCGAGTCGGTCGCCGCCCGGCACGAATCCTTGGGCCGGGTGCACGGCGCCGGTCTGCTGCTGGGCCTGGATGTCCTGGGGCCCGATGCACACGCGGCTAAACGGCGCAACAAGCGCATCGTGAACGCGCTGGCGTCGGAGTTTCGCATCCTGATCGGCTACGAGGGCCCAGAGGCCAGCATTCTCAAGCTGCGGCCGCCGATGCCGTTCCGGCGTGAGCACGCCGACCTTCTGGTCCAGGCGATCGACGCAGCGGCCACGGCGGTCGACCATGGCTTTGCCTAGGAGCCTGACGGGCTGCTAGCCCCCCACCAGGCGCTCGAGCTCCGGCACGATCTGGAACAGGTCACCGACCAAGCCGATATCGGCCACTTCGAAGATCGGCGCTTCACCGTCCTTGTTGATCGCCACGATGGTGCGCGCGTCCTTGATGCCCGTCAGGTGCTGGATCGCGCCGGAAATGCCGATGGCGATGTAGATTTCGGGGGAGATGATTTTCCCCGTCTGGCCCACCTGCATTTCGTTCGGTGCATACCCGGCATCGACGGCGGCGCGCGACGCGCCGACGGCCGCGCCGATTTTGTCGGCCAAACTGAACAGCATCTTGAAGTTCTCCGCGCTGCCGAGCGCGCGTCCGCCGGACACGACGCGCTTGGCCGTCTGCAGGTCGGGACGATCGGTCGAGCCGCTCTTGGCACCGACGTACCGCGTATGCGAGGGCAGGGCGACCGTGACCGTCTTGGATTCTACTGCGCCGTTGCCGCCCGTCGGTGCGGCTTCGAAGGACGCGACACGCACGGTCGCCATGAGCTTGCGGGCGGGGTCGGCCTCCACCGTCACAATGGCATTCCCGGCGTAGGTCGGCCGTTTGAAACGATAGGGTCCCTCGACCGCCATCAAGTCGCTGACCTGCGGTACCCCGAGCAATGCCGCAACGCGCGGCATGAGATCCTTGCCGAAGCTCGTCGACGGTCCGAAGACGTGCGAGTAGTCGGCGGCGAGTGCCGCGAGCTGCGGAGCGAAGATCGCGGCGAGCGGGTGTTCGTTCTCGGGCCGATCCACGCGCAGCACCGTTTTCACCCCGGCGACGGCCGCAGCTTGGGCGGCGACGGCGGCGGTATCCGCGCCCAAAAGGACAATCGTGATTTCACGGTCCGGAATGCCGCTCGCGCAGGTGACGCACTTCGCCGTGGCGGGGTTCAGCGTCTTTCCGTCGTGTTCACCAACAATGAGTACTTTGTGCATTAGATCAAGCCCTTCTTCTTGAGTACGTCAACCAATTCCGCGACGTCCTTGACCATCACGCCTTTCTGGCGCTGCGCCGGCGGCTCGGTCTTCACGGTCACGAGCCGCGCTCCTGCGCTCACTCCCAGCGCATCGAGCGAGGTCACATCCAATGGCTTCTTCTTGGCCTTCATGATGTCGGGCAATTTCACATACCGCGGTTCATTCAAGCGCAGATCCACGGTCACCACCGCCGGCAGGTCCACCTCGATGGTTTCCAATCCTGCATCGACCTCGCGAGTGACCGAGGCCTTGCCTCCCGAGATCTCGACCTTCGAGGCGTAGGTCGCCTGCGGCCGTTCCCAGATCGCAGCCAGCATTTGACCGGTCTGATTCGCATCGTCGTCGATGGCTTGCTTGCCCAGGAAGATCAGATCGGGATTTTCCTTCTTGGCCACGGCCAGAAAGGTTTGCGCGGCGGTGAGCGGCTCCACGGGAACATCGGTCTGTACCAGGATCGCGCGATCCGCACCCATCGCCAGGGCGGTGCGCAGCTGCTGCTGGGTGTCGGCCACGCCGATGCTCACCGCGACGACCTCGATGTTCGTGCCGCGCTCCTTGATGCGCAAGGCTTCCTCGAGCGCGATTTCATCGAACGGATTGACGCTCATTTTCACGCCGTCGAGCATCACGCCGCTGCCGTCGGGCTTGACTCGGATGCGCACGTTGTAGTCGACGACGCGCTTGATTGCTACAATGATTTTTTGCATTGATATATTTCCCTTTTCAGGCGCTACGCGCCGAATTTAACGGGGTCGAAGCGACCCCGTCCGATAATGTTATGACAAGAGGGCAGGCTCATGCGGCGGTCTCGGGGGCGCCTTTGGCGCGTGCCTCGGCCTGTTGCTCCGAAAACTGATTGCTTATTCTAGCTGCGCACTGGCGCAACTTAGGCAAAAAGCGTTCGACCCCGTTCTTCAGCGGCACGGCCGCGGCGGTAAAGCGTACCGTGAGGCTGGCCAATACTCGGTCTTGCAGCAGGACGGGCACGCTCAGGCTGACTTCCTCCGCCAGGCGGCGGGTGCGCGTGGTCGTCGCGTATCCGGATACCTTGATCTCTGCGAGCATGCGCTGTAGTTCGGGGCGCGACCGCGCCGGCTTGTCTTCCTCCTTGTTGGAGCGAGCCAAGACTTCGATCAGCGTTTCGCGCTGCGGCGCGGGGGAATTCGCCAGGTAGGCACGGCCGGTTGCCGTCGTCAGCAGCGGCGCGCGGAATCCGGCGGAATAACGTTCGATCGCCAGCGGGCTCGAGTGATCGGTGGACTCGCGCACCAGCATCGTCGTTCCGGACAGGGTGGCGATGGAGACCGGCCAGACGATTTCGCGGCAGAGATCATAGATGATGGGCTTCGCAATCTGGGTCACCCATGCCTCGTCGTCGAAGCCGTCGCTCAAGCCGCGAACCAGAATGGTCAACCGGTAGCGGTCATCCGCGGCATCGCGAAACACGAATCCGGCGTTGCACAGGGTCTCCAAGATTCGATAGACGGTGGTGCGCGGCAGGCGAATTTCTTGGGCTACTTCCGACACCGTGGCGCCGTCGCGTAAATTCAGAAAAGTCAGCGCATCGAGGCCGCGCATCAGTGCGCGGATTGGGCGTGTTGATTCCATGAAACCTCAAACGGATGAGCGATCCGCTTGCGCCGGTGGTGCCGGCACAAGTTCGGCGCGCTAGTTTAGGGATGACCGGTTCGCTTGTCCACCTCGCGGTCAATCGATAGACTCAACCTGAATGCTGCGCTACTTCTTGACCCGCCTGGCCGGCGCGATTCCTACCCTGTTCATCATCGTCACCCTAGCCTTTTTCCTCATCCGCGCAGCCCCGGGCGGTCCTTTCGATCAAGAGCAGACGCTGCCGCCCGAGATCATGGCGAACCTGCAGCGGGCGTACGGCCTGGATCAACCGATCTGGGCCCAGTACGGACGCTACCTCGGCGCGTTGGCACACGGGGATTTCGGCCCCTCCTTCAAGTACAAGGATTTCTCGGTGACGGAACTGATAGGCCAGGGATTTCCCGTGACGCTCGAGCTCGGGTCGATCGCCATGGCGCTGGCATTGATCTTAGGGATTCCCATCGGCACCTTCGCCGCGCTTCATCACAACTCCGCCGCCGATTACGCCACGATGTCGCTGGCCGTTGTCGGCATCGCGATTCCCACCTTCGTGGTGCTGCCGTTCCTCGGCTTGTTGTTCGGCATCTATTGGCACTGGCTGCCGGTGGCCGGCTGGGAACCGGGTTCCATACGGCATCTGGTGCTGCCGGTCGCGGCGTTGGCGCTGCCTCCGCTCAGCGTGATCGCCCGCCTGACGCGTGCCAGCATGTTGGAGGTGTTGCACAGCCAGTTCATCCGCACCGCGGTGGCCAAAGGGCTGCCGTTGCATACCGTGATCTTGCGCCATGCGATGCGGCCCGCCTTGTTGCCGGTGGCGAGCTACCTGGCCCCGGCGGTCGCCTCGATCATGACCGGTTCGCTGGTCGTCGAATCGATCGCAGGCTTGCCCGGCATCGGCCGATATATGGTCCAAGGCGCGCTCAATCGTGATTACACCCTGGTCTTGGGGATGGTGATCATCTACTCGACCTTGCTCATCCTCATGGGTCTCGCCGTGGATCTCTTGTATGCGTGGCTCGACCCGCGCGTGAAACTCGAGCGATGAGCGGTCTCCTCGACGATGCCGCGCGCCGTCTGCGATCGAATCCCGGCGCCATGTGCGCGATGTTCGTCGTTGCGGGGCTGGTCGCACTCGCGCTGTTCGGGCCGTGGTTCAATCCCAACGGCAGTGAGACCTTGGATTGGCTGCACGTCGCTTCGCAACCCGCGTTGCAGAGCGCGCACTGGTTCGGCACGGATCGGCTCGGACGCGATCTATTCGCGCGCACGCTCGAGGGCACGCGCGTCTCGCTGGCCGTCGGCGCGGTGGCGAGCGCCGTCAGCTTGGCTGTCGGCATCGCCTACGGCGCCGTCGCCGGCTACGTCGGCGGCCGCACCGACCATGTCATGATGAGAGTCATCGAGATCTTGAGCGGACTGCCGCTGATCTTCTTCGTGATATTTCTGACCGTCATCTTCGGGCGCAGCGAATATTTGTTGTTCTTGTCGATCGGCGCGGTGGGTTGGCTCACCATGGCCCGCATCGTGCGCGGTCAAACCCTGAGCATTCGCCGTCGCGAATTCATCGAGGCCGCGGTGGCGTCGGGGGCGGGCACCGCGCGCATCATCGTCAAACACGTGATCCCCAATGTCATCGGACCCGTCGTCGTCTACGCGACGCTCACCGTGCCGCAAATCATCATGTTCGAAAGCTTCCTGAGTTTTCTCGGATTGGGGATCCAGGAACCCCATGCAAGCTTGGGGACTTTGATTGCCGAAGGCGCGGGAGAAATGGAGGCGGCACCCTGGATATTGCTGGTACCCGGCGGATTTCTGGCGGTGCTGCTGCTTGCCCTGAATATCTTCGGCGACGGATTGCGCGACGCCCTCGACGTGAAGGAGCGCTGATTTGGCGCCCATATTGAGCATCGAAGACTTGACCGTCAGCTTCTCGCAGCCGGACCGGAGCATCTTTGCCGTTCGGCAGGTGTCGCTGGCGGTGGCCGCCCGCGAGTGTGTCGCCATCGTGGGCGAGTCGGGGTCCGGCAAGACGCAGATCTTCATGGCTGCCATGGGCCTGCTCGCAGGCAATGCCGCGGCCCAAGGCAGCGTGCGCTTCGAGGGCAGCGAGACCCTGGGAGCGCCGGCGCCGCAGTTGAACCGCATCCGCGGCTCCAAGCTCACCATGGTATTCCAAGATCCGATGACTTCCTTGACCCCGCATTTGAAAATCGGCATTCAGCTCGCCGAAGTATTGGTGTGCCATGCGGGCAAATCGTGGAGTGAGGCGCGCATCGCCGCGCGGAGGATGCTGGAGCGCGTCCGGGTGCCGGACCCTGCGCGCCGCCTGAATCAATATCCACACGAGCTGTCGGGCGGGTTGCGTCAGCGGGTGACGATCGGCATGAGCCTGCTGTGCGAGCCCCTGCTCGTGATAGCCGATGAGCCCACCACGGCGCTCGATGTGACCGTGCAGGCGCAGATCATCGATCTGTTGCGCGCCATGCGCGAGGAAGTCGGCATGGCGCTGGTGCTGATCAGTCATGACCTGGGAGTGGTGGCGGGTCTCGCCGACCGGATACTCGTGATGTACGCGGGCCGGATCGTGGAGAGCGCCCATTCGGCGGAGTTGTTCCGGGATCCGCGGCACCCCTACACCGGCGCGCTGTTGAAATGCATCCCGACCCTGTCGGGCCCGAGCTTGGCACGACTGCCGACTCTCCCGGGGCAACCGCCGCAGCCGGGAGACTCTCTGGACGGCTGCGCATTCGCACCGCGCTGCCCGCGCGCCGCTGAGCGCTGCCGGACGGAGCGGCCGCTTCTTCAGGAGGTTGAGAACGGCGGCGGGGCGCGCCGAGTCGCATGCCACTTCCCGTTGTCGCCTGGAACGCTGGTGTAGCCATGAATGCACGTGTAGCCGGGAATGCAGGTGCGGGCACGAATGCCGGCGATTCTGCGAGCGACGTATTGCTGCGCGTCGCGGATCTGCGGGTGGAATTCGGCGCGCGCGCCGTGCTCCGCGATGTGACCTTCGATCTCTATGCCGGCGAGACGCTGGGCCTGGTAGGCGAATCAGGATCCGGCAAGTCGACGCTGGCCCGCGCCATCCTGCGTCTCATTCGCTCGAGCAAGGGTTCCGTCGTGTGGTGCGGCCAGGATCTTCTGGCGTGTGAGCCGGCGGCGCTGCGTCCGCTGCGCCGCGACCTGCAAATCGTCTTTCAGGATCCGCTCGCCAGCTTGAACCCGCGCATGACGGTGGGAGAGACCATCGCCGAGCCGCTGCGTATTTTCGAACCCACTCTGGACGCACAGGCGCGTAGAGACCGGGTCGGGGAGATGCTGGAGCGGGTCGGCCTGGTCGCCGACATGATCGGCCGTTATCCCCACGAATTCAGCGGCGGCCAGTGCCAGCGGATCGGCATTGCACGCGCCATGATTCTCGGCCCCAAGCTCCTGATCTGCGATGAACCCGTCAGTTCCCTGGACGTCTCCATCCAGGGCCAGATCGTCAACCTGTTGCTCGATCTGCAGCGCGACGTCGGCACCTCGATGCTGTTCATCAGTCACAACCTCGCCGTCGTAAGACATGTAAGTCATCGAATTCTGGTGATGTATTCGGGCAGGCTGGTGGAGATCGCTTCTCGCGATGCGTTGTTCGCCACACCCGTTCATCCTTACACCAGAGCACTGTTGGCGGCCGTGGCGGTGATGCCGCCGCCCCGTGGTGCTGCCGGGCCGGCCCGCGCGCCGTTGATTGGCGGGCCGCCGACTGCCGGCGCACTGCGGCGCGTCGAGCCCGCGGCACCACCGCCGGCAGGCGACATCGGCTGTGCATTTCGCGATCGCTGCGCCTACGCCGTGGGAATTTGCGGAACGACGGTTCGGCTCGAGGAAGTTGCGGCGGGGCATTGGGTTGCCTGCCACCGCTCGCGGGAATTCGTGTCCTAAAAGTACACATTCCGCTATTCTTCCGGTCATGACACAGCGCAAACCCGTCCGTGCCAGCGACGGCCTGGCCAATGTCCGCTACGAAATTCGCGGCAAGCTCGCCCGGCGCGCGCTGGCGCTGGAGCGATTGGGCTACGACATCGTGTCGCTCAACATCGGCAACCCGTACGCCTTTGGGTTCAGAACCCCGGAAACCATGCGCTTGGCGATGATCGAGAACCTGCGCCACAGCGAGGGATACGTGCACCAGAAGGGCATTTTCCCGGCGCGCGAAGCCGTGGTGATGCAGCAGCAGGAGCGCGGAGTGCGCGGGATCACGGCCGAAGAAGTGTTCATCGGCAATGGCGTGAGCGAGCTGATCGACCTCACCTTGCGTGCGTTGCTGAATCCCGGCGACGAGGTGCTGGTGCCGAGCCCCGATTATCCGCTGTGGAGCGCGGCGGTGAATCTCAATACCGGCCGTGCCGTGCACTATCCGTGTCATGCGGCTCGTTCCTTCATTCCCGATCCGCAGGACATCGAAGCGCTGGTGACCAAGCGCACGCGTGCCATCGTCATCGTCAATCCCAATAATCCCACCGGTGCCGTGTACCCGCGCGAGACCCTGGCGGCGATCGCCCGCATGGCGGAGAAACATCGTTTGGTGGTGTTATCCGACGAAATCTACGACCAGATCCTGTACGACGACGCAGAGTTCGTGCCCATGGCCACTCTGGTGCACAACACGCTGTGCTGCACGATGAGCGGTTTGTCCAAGGTGTATCGAGCCTGCGGTTATCGGGTCGGCTGGGCCGCATTTTCCGGCGATATCGAAAGCGCGGGCGAATATCTCAGCGGTCTCGAATTGTTGTCCTCCTTGCGCCTCTGCAGCAATGTGCCGGGTCAGTGGGCGGTGCAAACGGCGCTCGGCGGCTATCAAAGCATTCGCGAATTGACGCGCCCCGGCGGCCGCCTGTACGAATCGCGGCGGACCATTCTCGACGGCGTGGCGCGCAGCAAGTATCTGCGGCTGTCGCGTCCCATGGGTGCGCTCTATTCCTTCGTCGAGGTACGCAGCGATGTACTGCCGGACTTCGACGATCAGAGCTTTGCGCTCGACCTGCTCGAGAACAAGCACGTCTTGATTGCGCCCGGCGTGAGCTTCAACGTCCCGTATCGAAATTGCTTCCGCATCACCAATTTACCGGAGCCCCAGGTTCTCGCGACGGTGTTCGCCCGCATCGAAGAATTGCTGGACGCGCAGGCCGCTGGGCGGCCGGAGCTGCAGCTGATCGGATCCACGGCAAAGGTTCAGCAACACTGAGCGCCCGACGACGCGCGGAATCCGGCGTGACAGACCTGTTGGCGGCCGTCGCGGCCGGCCATACCGTTCTGGCGCCGAACACCGAGCTTGCGGCGGCGCTGTTCGATGCGGTCGAGCGAGCTTACCGAGACGCGGGCCGCGATGTCTGGCCCACTCCGCGGGTACGCGACTTCGGCGGTTGGCTGAGGGAGAAGCACGTCCAGCGGCAATTGACGGACGCCACCCTGCCGCGCGTCTTGAGCGACATCGACGAGCGCGAGTTGTGGCGGACGGTGATCGACTCGAGCGAGGCGGGCGGAACCCTTGCCGAACCGACCGGGGCCGCCCGCGCCGCGCGGCGCGCCCGCCGAGCCATTCACGAGTACGGCATTCCGCTGCAGGCCATCGCAGATCACGCCTCGGCGTCCGAGGAGTCGCGCGTATTCTACGATTGGAACCGGCAATTCAGCGAGCGCTGCCGGCAATTGGATTGCATCAGCTCCGACGAATTGCTGGCGCAAACGCCGGCCTCCGCGGAAACCATTGCGTGGATCGAGAGCCCCGTGTGGCGGCCGGTAGCGCGCCAGTGGCTGCAGCGTCACGGCCCAATGTTGGCGGCGCACGGCAGAGTTCCGCGGACCGCCGGCCGGCTGAATGCGGCCTCGCCCGCTGCGGAATTGGCGGCCATCGCCGACTGGGCGCTCGAGAATTTGCGTTCCTCGGAGCGGTTCCGCGCGTGGATTTGCATCCCGGATTTGAACCTGCGCCGCGCGGACGTGGTGGATGCGATGGACGCGGCGTTGGCGCCGCAGCGCTTTACGCTGTCCGAAAGCCTGGGGGAGGCGCCCTATGCGGTGGCGGGCGGAACGCCGCTCGCCGAGTTCGCCCCGGTGCGTGCGGCCCTGGAGACCTTGGCCGCGAGCGTGGGACCGGTCCCTTTCGAACGATTCAGTGCCTTGTTGCGAGCGCCTGAGCTGCAATCGTCGGCGGCTGAAGCCGCCGCCGCCGCTCTCGTGGATTTGCAATTGCGAAAGCAAGGACCCAGCGAGGCTGATCTCGCGACGTGGCTGGCGCTCGGGGAGCGCATGGCGGCTGCGCAGGCCATCGGCGCGCCCGCCCTGCAGCGGCTGCAGGGCGCGCTTCGGGCGCTCGAGGATTTGCGCGGCAATCATCCCATCAGCCGCTGGGTTACGGCGTGGATCATGGCGCTCGAGTTGGGTCCGTGGGCGCTGCGGCATCGATGGTCGAGCGTGGAGTATCAAGCGGCGGAGCGATTTCGCGAGCTTCTGGGCCAGCTCGCGACCGCCGATGCGTTCTTCGGCACGCATTCGCGCCGGTCGGCGCAGAGCATCCTGCGGCGCGCGGCGCACGACACGGCGTTTCAAGCGCAAACCGGCGTTCCGCCGATCTGGGTGAGCGGACAGCTCATCGATCCATGGCTGAATTACGATGGCCTGTGGGTCGGCGGTTGCGGCGACCAGAGATGGCCGCCGCCGGTTGTGCCCATGCCGTTGATACCGGTGAGATTGCAGCGCGAATTCGGCGTGATCGCCGCAGCGCCCGAATCGCAAATGCAGTTCGCGCTCGACTTGCAGCGTCGTTGGGCCGCTCGCGCCGTTCAATGCGTGTTCAGCTATGCGGATTCGGGCGATGGCCGATCGGCCGCACCCAGTCCCTTGCTGCCGGACGCCGCGGCGGCCTCTTCGGCGGCGCTGCCGAGACCGCACTGGCGCGCCCTTCTGCAAGCCCAACCCGGTCTCGAGCGATTGACCGACGAACTCGCGCCGGCGTTCGGGACGGGCGAACGCACCCGCGGTGTGGCGACCTTGAGGGCTCAGTCGCGCTGCGCATTTCGCGGCTTCGCGGAGACGCGCCTACGGTGCGAGCGCCTCGAGCGGCCGGTTCCGGGGTTCAACGATCGCGAGCGCGGTGAATTGATACACCACGCGCTCGAGCATGTTTGGTCGGTGCTGCGCGACTCGAATAATTTGCTGTCCCTCGGAGCGGATGCACAGGCGCGGCTGCTGGATGATGGGGCGGGGCGCGCGCTCGCAAAAGTATGCCGTGTCCGTGATCCGGGTCCGCGCTGGCGGCAGCGGGAGCGCGAGCGCATGGCGGGCGTGCTGCGCAAATGGCTGGACATCGAACGGCAGCGCGAGCCTTTCGAAGTGGAACAGCTGGAGTTAGGCAGGCAGGCGGCGCGCCATGCGGGTCTCGAATTCTCGGTCAGGATCGATCGCGTGGATCGGCTCGCCGACGGCGCGCGCGTCTTGATCGACTACAAGACGGGAGTCGTCGCCCCCGATTGGCGCGGCGAGCGGCCCGACAACCCCCAGCTGCCCATTTATGCGCTGCTGCGCTCCCAAGCGCTGGTCGCCGTCGCCTACGGCCGCGTGAATGCCGGCGAGTGCAGCTTCATCGCCGAAACGGAACGCCTCGCCATTTTCAAGCCGGGCGGAAGAAAATCGCCGCTCGAGGGCATGCCGACCCTTGCAGCGCTGATCGATGTATGGTCGCAGCGTATCGAGAATATTGCCGCGGATTTCGCGGCCGGCCGGGCGGCCGTTGCACCCACCCTGCACGCCTGCAAGAGCTGCCGGCTCCACGGATTGTGCCGTGTGCCGGCGGCGCTCGAGGAGGGGGTGGCCTCGCATGACTGACGGTCGATCCGCGCCATCCGACCAGGCGGCGCGCCGGCGGGCCATCGAGGCGGACGGCTCGGTACTGGTGCAGGCGCCCGCGGGCTCAGGCAAGACCACGTTGCTGGTACAGCGCTACCTGCGGCTGCTGGCTCTGGCCGATGCACCCGAGCGCATCTTGGCGCTCACCTTCACGCGCCGCGCGGCAGACGAAATGCGTGAGCGCGTCCTGCTGGCGCTGGGCGCCGCGCGGCTCGAGCACTGTCCTTCGGGCATGAACCGCGAGACTTGGAGTCTGGCGGCGGTTGCGCGCCGGCATTTGGATGCCTTGAATCTTGATGTCGAACGTCAGCCATCGCGGCTCCGGATCGAGACCATCGACGCGTTCAACGCATGGCTTGCGAGTCAGCTGCCCATTTCCGCCGGCGCGGGATCCGCCCTTCAAGTGCTCGCCGATGCGGCACCCTGCTACGAGGAAGCGGCGCGGCGCGCCTTGGCGCACGAGGAGGACGATGAGTTCGGCGCCGCCGTCGATCGGGTGCTCGCCATCGACGACCAGCGCTGGCGCCGGCTCCTTGCGCTCATCGCCGACATGTTGCCGAGCCGCGACCGCTGGCTGCCGCTGCTCGCCGGCCGATTGCAGGCAGCGAGCGCATTGGACGAAGTGCAGCTCGGGCGCGTGCGCCGGCACCTCGACGAGGATTTGCAGCTGTTGGTGGCGCGGGTGCTGATCCGCGCGCGTGATGTGCTTGGTGCGGAGAGGATCGCCGTGCTGTCTCGGCTGGTGCACGGCGCTGCGCGACGCGGGGCCGCGGAGCGGCCGGATTTGTCCGATTGGGCGGAGGACGGCTCGCCCCTGCGAGCCGATACCGCAGATCTCGCGCGATGGTGCGGCGCCGCCCGGCTCCTGCTGACCGAAGCGGGTGAGCTTCGCAAGCGGCTCACCAAGAACGAAGGGTTTCCGCCGCAGAGTGCGGACAAGTCGCCGATGCTGGATCTCTTGCAGGAACTCGATCGTGACCCGCGTGCGCGCAAGATCCTGGTGGAAATTCGCAGGCTCCCGGCGCCGGCCTACAGCGATGCTGAGTGGGGGCGGGTTCGCGAGGTGGCGCAGGTGCTGGTGCTGGCCGCGGCGGAATTGGATCAAGTGTTTCGGGAACAGGGCGCGGCGGATTTTACTGCGGTGTCGTTGGCGGCGCTGCGCGCGCTGGGATCGGCGGACGCGCCCACCGATCTGGGTCTGCGGCTCGACTACCGGCTGCAGCATATTTTGGTCGATGAATTCCAGGATACCTCGAGCGCACAGCTCGAACTCGTGAGGCTGCTGACGGCGGGATGGGTGCGGGGAGATGGACGCAGCGTTTTTTGCGTCGGCGATCCCATGCAATCCATTTACGGCTTTCGCCAGGCGGAGGTCCGGGCATTCCTGGAGCTTGCCGAGGACGGAATCGGCGATCTGCGTTTCGACGTGCAGCGATTGCGCGACAATTTTCGCTCCGCTGCGCCCGTGGTGAATTGGATCAACGCCTGCTTTTCACGCATTCTCCCGCGGACCGACGATCGGGATCGCGGCGCCATCGCGTTTCGCCCGAGCGCAGCCGCCGTGGCCGAATCGCCCGAATCGGCGGCAGCGGTTCCCGGTGTTGCGCTGCGCGGCTTTGCCACCCGGGCCGAGGAATCGGCGGCCATTGCCGACATGATCGCGGCGCAGGCCGAGCGGCACCCCGACTGGCGCATCGCGGTGCTGGTGCGGGCGAGAGCACATGCGCGTGAAATCGCCGCCGCCCTGCGCGCGAAAGGCATTGGCTTTCGGGCCGTGGACATCGAGCCGCTGCAGGACCGCGCCATCGTGCGCGACATCATCATGCTTGCGTGCGCGCTGCTGCATCTCGGCGATCGCACGGCGTGGCTCGCGGTGCTGCGTGCGCCGTGGGCGGGAATATGCTTGGGCGATCTACTGCAGATTTCACGCGGCGCGCCGCTGATTTGGGACGCAATGGCGGATGAAGCTGTGTTGCGGCAACTGAGCGATGACGGCCGGGCGCGTTGCCGTCGAGTGCACTCCACGTTGGAAGCCGCCTTTCGAGTGCGCAACGACACGTCGGTGGCGCGCTGGGTCGAGCGGACATGGCTTGGGCTGGGCGGGGCGAGTTGCGCCTCTTCGCCGCAGGATCTCGAACTCGCCGCCGCCGCGTTCGCGCGTCTCAAGGATTTGGAGCAACGCGGCCTGCCGGACGCAGCGGACCTGCCCAGCCGTTTTGCGGATCTCTATGCCGATCATGGCGCGGCAGGCGCCGTGGAGATCATGACCATCCACAAGGCCAAGGGTCTTGAGTTCGACATGGTCGTCCTGCCTGCGCTCGACCGCTACATTCCGCGCAGCCGCGAT
>WNFT01002111.1_pt1 | contig 22223 bp, 22 predicted proteins | sample 5400191 | NCBI WGS metagenome assembly WNFT01 (sample SAMN13153359, study PRJNA577476) | soil metagenome | isolation source: 80 cm saprolite under Madrone tree | place: USA:California | collected 2016-06-14 | reverse complement strand
CTGCGCAAGCTGGCCGCCGGGCTGCGGGTGGAGCCGTTGCGATGAGGCGCTACGACGACCAGGCGGTGGAAGAGCTGATCACCTACGCGGCCGAGTGGACCGGGTTCTCGCGCGACGCGATCCTCCCCGACGCTGTCCGCCGCGCCGCCGCCGGGCTGGGAGCGCCGTCCGAAGTGCTGCAGCGCGCCGCCATCCGGGACAGGGAGGTGATCCACGCTCTCTGCCAGGCGGTCTCCGTCGGCGAGACGTTCTTCTTCCGCCACCCCGAGCACTTCCGCTGGGTGGCCGGCACGCTGCTGCCGGAGATGGTCGAGCGCCGCCGACCCGTCATCCGCGCCTGGAGCGCGGGATGCGCCACGGGCGAAGAGCCGTACTCGATCGCCGCGTGCCTGCTCGACGTCCTCCCCTGGCCGCGCGCGATGTCGGTGGAGGTGCTGGGCACCGACCTCCTCGAGCGGAACCTCCTGGCCGCGCGCAACGGCGAGTACGGCACCTGGTCGCGGCGGCCTTCGGGACCGCTGCTGCATCCGGTGTTCTCGGACGCCGGGGCCGGCCGGGTGCGCATCGACGACGCCGTTCGCGCGGTGACCCGCTTCGGCGAGCACAACCTCCTCGAGGACCCGCCCGGATCCTTCGATTTGATCTTCTGCCGCAACGTCCTCGTGTACTTCTCCCCCGAGGCCGTGCGCACCGCGGTCCAGCACCTGATCCGGGCGCTCGCTCCCGGCGGCGCCCTGCTCTTCGGCCCCATGGACATTCCGGAGCTGCCGTCCGGGCTGGTCCGGGCCGCATCGGCCGAGCTGCAGATCTACCGGCGGCAGCAGGATGCCGTGCCCGCCTCGAAGCCGCCGCCGGTCCAGGCGCCGCGGCCCGCCCCGGTCGCGCCCCACGTTCCGCGCGTCCGTCCTCCCGAGCCGGTGGCGCTGCACCTGCGCGCGCTGGTGCACATCGAGCGGGGCGAGAAGAAGCGGGCGGCGAAGGAGCTCAACGATCTCGCCAAGCAGGTTCCCGACTATGTCCCCGGCATCCTGGAGCGCGCCCTGCTCCACGTCCGCCTGGGCGAGAAGGCCGCGGCGAGCTCGCTGATGCGGGAGGTGCTGAAGCGGATCGAGAAGCTGCCCGGCGACGAGCTTCTCCCGGGACCTGAGCCGCTGCCGGTGAGCTTCTACCGCGACTCCGCCCAGACCTTCCTCCGCTCCGCGCAGGGAGAGCTCGCGTGAAGCTCCAAAGGCGCGAGACGAACGGCTTCGCTCCGGAGCTGGACGAGCTCTTGATCCGGCGCGCGGCCCGGATCAAGCACAAGCCTCCCGAATCGGTGGACGACAACCTCCTCTGGGTGGCTGAGTTCCCCGTCGGCGAAGAGACGTACGCCATTCCCTTGGACAAGCTGCGGGCGGCGGTCCCCCTGAAGATGGTGACGCCGGTGCCGCTTTCCCCGCCCCACGTGATCGGCATCCTCCGCTTCCAGGGGCAGATCGTCACCGCGCTCTCGCTCGCCTCGCTCCTCGGCGGCCGGGGCTGGCGCGAGGATCCCGCCGTCCTCCTGGTCGTCGATCCCGGCTTCGGACGGCTGGTGGCGCTGGACTGCGAGCGGATTCCCAAGCCCAGCGGCCTGCCCCACGCGCAGGTGGAGGAAGCCCGAGCGCGCTCGAGCGGGGCGGTCTGCGAGATCACGCTCGCAGGCACCCGCCAGGTCAGCCTGCTCGATCTCCTCCGGCTGATGGACCGCCGCCAAGGCTCGGAGAAGCGCTGATGGATCCGCTCCTCGAGCAGCTTCTGGCCGGGTTCGTCGACGAGGCGCAGGAGATCTACGACCGCGTCACCCGCAGCCTGATGGAGTTGGAGAAGACGCCGGCCCAGGGCCCCAGCTTCGACGAGCTGGCCCGCGGGCTGCACACGCTCAAGGGCAGCGCGGCGACGCTCGGCCTCGACGAGCTGGCGGACTTCGCCCACCGGATGGAGGACGTGGTCCTGCCCTTGCGGGGCTCGGCGAAGCCGGTGCCGGCGTCGATCGCGGACGCGGTGCTCAAGTCCCTGGACGTCTGGATGTCGCGGCTGCGCGCGACCAACGCCAAAGGGAAGCTGCCGGACCTGGCGGCGAGCCTGGCCCTCCTCGCCAATCTCAAACCGGATGCGGCGAAGGTCAAGGCGGAGCCGGCGGCGCCCGCGAAGCGCGGCGGGAAGAAGAAGAACGGCAAGCCGCCCACCGCCACCGAGACGCTGGCCGCCGTGGTCTCGCGCGCTCCCGAAGAGGCGCCCAAGGCCAAGTCGGCTCCTCCGCCCCCGGCGCCCGCCGCTCCGGAAGTCGCTCCGGAGCCCGCGGCCGAGGATGCCCAGGGGGACAGCTGGCGGGTGAGCACGCGGCAGGTGATCGCGCTGCTGCACGAAGTGGAACGCCTGCGCGAAGTCCGCCTGCGGCTCGAGGAGCGGCGCCGCGAGCTGGCGAAAGTGGTGCAGCACCTGGATCGGCTGGGCATGCAGGCGGAGACGGCGGAGGCGCGCGGCGGCCTGCTCGGAGCGCACACCGCGCTCTCGGCGGACGGCGAGGAGGCCGCGGACATCGTCGCCTCGATGGAGGACGGCCTCAAGGCCATCTCCACCATGCCAGTGCGGAACGTGATCGAGCCTCTGCGCCGGGCCGTGCGCGATCTGTGCAAGGGGACCGGAAAGCAGGCCAAGCTCTCGGTGGTCGGCGCCGAAGTCTCGCTCGACCGCCGCGTGCTGGAGCAGCTCCGGGGGCCTCTCGTCCACCTGGTGCGCAACGCGGTGGACCACGGCCTGGAGATGCCCGAGGTGCGCGAAGAGCGCGGCAAGCACCGCGAGGGCCATCTCACCATCCGCGTCGAGCAGCAGGGGAACATGCTCTTCATCGAAGTCAGCGACGACGGGGCCGGCCTGGACCTGGAGCAGATCCGCGAGGCGGCCCTGCGCCGCGCCCTCGTCCCGGCCGAGGAGCTGGCGAGCCTGTCCGCCCAGCAGCTCCACCAGCTCATCTTCCGGCCGGGCTTCTCCACCAAGGAGGAAGCCACCGAGTACTCCGGCCGCGGCGTCGGGCTCGACGTGGTGCGCAACCAGATCCAGGCGCTCCAGGGGCACGTGGAGGTCCAGAGCGTTCCCGGGCAGAGCACCCGCTTCATCCTCACCATTCCCGCCGACCTGGGCAGCTCGCCGGTCCTGGTGGTCCGCTGCGGAGAGCACTACCTCGGGCTCCCGATGGCGGCCGTCGAGTCGTCGCGCCCGGCCCGCGACAAGGACTTGCGCGTCGGGCGTTCCCGGATCCAGCTCGAGCATCGCGAGCAGCTGATCGCGGTGCAGGATCTCGGGGCGCTGGTCGGGCTGCGGCAGCCGGAGGCGCCCGCGGACGGCCAGGCGCTGCTCATCCTCCAGTCGCAGGGCAAGAAGCTCGCGCTCTCCGTCGACGAGGTCCTCGGCGACCGCGAGCTCGTCATCCGGCCCTTGCCGATGGAGATCCGCGAGCTGGCCGCCTACCAGGGCGCCGCCACGATGGCCCGCGGCGAGCTGCTGCTGATCCTCCGGCCCGACTTCATCGTGGGCGCGGATCGGCGCGCGGAGGCGGGCATCGGCAGCACGCGCCGCGCGCTGGTGGTGGACGATTCGCTCACCGCGCGCGCCCTGCACCGGACGGCGCTGGAGTCGGGTGGATACGTGGTCCACACCGCCTCCAACGGGCGCCAGGCGCTCGAGCAGCTCCGCCACAGCGCCTACGACGTGATGGTCTGCGACATCGGCATGGACGAGATGGACGGCTACCAGCTGACCTCCGCCGTCCGGGAGCGCGTGGAGACCGACTCGATGCCCATCCTGCTGGTCTCGGCGCGCGATTCCGAGAGCGACAAGCAGCGCGGGCTGGCGGTGGGCGCGGACGGGTTCCTCACCAAGAAGGAGTGCGTCTCCGGACGGCTGCTGTCCGAGGTGAGCTCGGTGATCGCGCGGCGGAAGGGTGCGGCATGACCGCAGGGCCCGTCCGCGTTCTCGTCGCCGACGACTCCATGACGTTGCGCACCGCCTTGTGCACGCTGTTGGCCGAGGATCCGCGCCTCTCGATCATCGGGCAGGCCGCGGACGGCGTGGAGGCGGTGGAGAAGGCCCGGGCCTTGCGGCCCGACGTCATCACCATGGACGTCAACATGCCCCACCTGGACGGGCTCGGCGCCACCGCCGCCATCATGGCGGAAGCGCCCTCGCGGGTGCTGGTGATCAGCTCGGTCCGGCAGCACCGGCAGCTCGAGCTGTCGTTCAAGGCGATGGCCGCCGGAGCGCTGGAGCTGATCGCGAAGCCCGAAGGCGGTCCGGACGAGATGCGGCGCTGGGCCCGGCGGGTGGCGGAATCGGTCCTGCTGATGGCCGAGGTGCCCGTGGTGCGGCGGCACCGCTTCAGCCCCATCCGCAAGGCGCCCGTCATCGCTCACGGCGCGCACGTGGACGTGGTCGGGATCGCCGCTTCTACCGGCGGACCGCCCGCGCTGGCGCACGTGCTCAGCTCGCTCCCGCGCGATCTTCCCGTTCCGCTACTTCTCGCGCAGCACATCGCCAGCGGGTTCACGGCCGGCCTGGTGCGCTGGTTCGGCAGTGTCTGCTCGCTCCGCGTCGGAATCGCGGAGGACGGCGAGCTCCCTCAACCCGGGCGCGTCTACCTCCCGCCGGACGGCTGCGACCTGGAAGTCGACGGAGAGGGGCAGCTGCGCATGCCCCGGTCGATGGGTTTGCACTGCCCCTCGGGGAACAAGCTGCTGGACTCGATCGCGCGCACCTTCGGGTCGCGCGCGGCCGGCTTCGTCCTCACCGGGATGGGCGACGACGGCGCCCAGGGCCTGTTGGAGCTGAAGCGGGCCGGAGGGGCCACTTACGCGCAAGACGAGCAGAGCTCGGTGGTGTTCGGAATGCCGCAGGCGGCGCAGGCTTGTGGGGCCACCCGCGAGCTGCTCGCACTGGAGAGCATCGGACCGGCCATTCTCGAGCTGTGCAAGGACAGGAGACGAACGTGAATCCGCAGAATGGTGCAGCACGGAGCGGATGGCCGCTCCAGATCAAGGTTTCCGCGCTGGTGGTGCTGGCGCTGGTCTCCCTGGCGCTGGCCACCGGGGTGAGCAACTACCTCTACTTCCGCAGCGTCCTCAAACAGGAGGCGATCGCGCGGGGGAAGGCCATCTCCGCCACGCTCGCCTCGGCCCTGGTGGAGACGCCCGACAGCGCCGTGGGGGCGACCATCGCGTCCGTGAAGAAGGACGCGAACCTCGCGTACATCGAGGTGGTCTCCCCGAATGGCACCATCGTGGCCCACACCTTCGAGGGGCGCGCGCCCATCCAGCAGGCCTCGATCCTGCGCGAGACCGAAAAGGTGCAGGAGGTGAACCTGGACGGAGTGACCTTCATCGACGTGCCGGCGCCGGTGATCACCGGCTCCATCGTCCACGTCGGCCTCGACCCGGCGGCGGCGAGCGCCCTGGTCTTCCGCGCCCAGAAGCTGCTCGCCGGCGTCACCCTGGCGGCGCTGATCGCGGCGGCGTTCGTCTCGCTGATGCTGGTGGCCCGCTTCGTCACCCCCCTGAAGACCCTGACCCACGCCGCCCGGCGCATCGTGGACGGCGACCTCACCCAGGGCATCGAGGCGGTTTCCAACGACGAGGTGGGCGAGCTGGCGGATGCCTTCGGGCAGATGGTGGGGAAGATGAAGGAGGTGCTGAAGGCGCTGCAGGAGTCGGTGCAGCTGCTCACCAACGCCGGCCGCGAGCTGAGCCAGAGCACCAACGACCAGAGCCAGACCATCACCCGCCAGGCGACGGCGCTGCAGGAGACGCAGGTCACCGCGCAGGAGATCAAGCAGACGTCGCTGCTCGCGGCGCAGAAGGCGGAGGCGGTGCTCAAGCTGACGGAGAAGGCCGACCAGGTCTCGTCGCAGGGCGAAGCGGCCATCGAGCAGTCGCTGGGAGGCCTCACCGACATCCGCTCGCAGGTGGACGACATCGCCCAGAAGATCGCCCAGCTCGCCGAGCGCACCCAGCAGATCGGCGGCATCACCCAGACGGTCAAGGACCTCGCCGACCAGTCGAACATGCTGGCCCTGAACGCCGCCATCGAGGCGGTGCGCTCCGGGGAGCACGGCAAGGGGTTCGCGGTGGTCGCCCGCGAGATCCGCTCGCTCGCCGACCAGTCGATCCAGGCGACCAACCGGGTGCGCGAGATCCTCGAGGACATCGGCAGCGCGATCCGCGTCGCGGTGAGCATCACCGAGCGGGGATCGCAGAAGATCGAGGGCGGCCTCCTCCAGGTCAAGCAGTCGGGCGAGAACCTGCGCGAGCTGTCCAACATCGTGAAGGACAACTCCTCGGCCGTGCGGCAGATCGCCGCCGCGGTGTCGCAGCAGAACGCCGGCATCACCCAGATCTTCAGCGCGGTGACCGACCAGACGCGGATGATGGACGAGACCATGCGGCGTCTGGAGACCACCACCCAGGCCGCCTCGACACTGAAGGACCTCTCGCAGCGCGTCTCGGAGGTCGTGGGACGCTTCCGCGTCTAGGTTGAATCCGCCGTCGACGTCGACGTGATCGTGGACGTCGACGTCGACGGCGACGTGGCCGTGAACGACCGCCCAGTCTGAACACCCGCAGCCTGCCGCCGATTCGGTTATAGCTGTCCCGCCATGATCGAGGTCGATCGTCTCCGCAAGTGGTATCGGGTGCACCGCCGCCCCCCGGGGCTCAAAGCCGCCCTCCGCTCCTTGTTCCATCGCGCCTACGAGGACGTGAAGGCGGTGGAAGACGTCTCGTTCTCCATCTCGGCGGGAGAGCGGGTGGGATTCCTCGGGCCCAACGGCGCGGGCAAGACGACGACCTTGAAGGTGCTCTCCGGCCTTCTCCACCCCACCGAGGGCCGCGTCTCGGTGGCGGGCTTCGTCCCCAAGGAGCGGCAGCGGGGATTTCTCGAGCAGATCACGCTGGTGATGGGCCAGAAGCAGCAGCTCCTCTGGGACCTGCCGCCCTCCGAGACGTTCCTGCTCAACCGCGCCATCTACGACATCCCCCGCAAGCAGTACCAGGCCACGGTCGCCGAGCTGAGCGAGCTGCTCGAGCTGGCGCCGCTCCTGGGCAAGCCGACCCGCCAGCTCTCGCTGGGCGAGCGGATGAAATGCGAGCTGGCCGTCGCGCTCCTGCACCGGCCCAAGGTCCTCTTCCTCGACGAGCCCACCATCGGCCTGGACGTCTCCATGCAAGCCACCGTGCGGGGATTCGTGCGGGCGTACAACGAGCGCTTCGGGGCGACGGTGCTCTTGACCTCCCACTACATGGAGGACGTCGCCGCCCTCTGCCCCCGGGTGATGGTGATCGACAAGGGCCGGCTGATCTACGACGGCAGCCTGCTGGAGCTGGTGCGCCGGGTACGGCCGGACAAGCGCATGATCCTCCGCTTCTCGCGGCCGGTGGAGCGGCGCGACCTGGACGCGCTCGGCTCGGTGATCGAGCACCGCGACGCGGAGGCCATCGTGCAGGTCTCCAAGGACGCTCTCCAATCGGCGGTGGCCCGCGCCCTGTCCTCGCTGCCGCTCACCGACCTCACCGTCGAGGATCCTCCGCTGGAGGAAGTGATGCGCGATCTCTTCGCCCAGGGGCGCGCCGCGTGACCCGGATCCTGCGCTTGTACCCGCAGCTCCTGCGCACCGGATTCGCCGAAGCGGTGGCCTACCGGGCGGAGTTCCTCATCTGGATGTTCTCCACCAACATGCCGCTGGTGATGCTCGCCATCTGGGCGGCGGCGGCGCGATCGGGGCCGGTGGCCGGGTACTCGCAGCAGGGATTCGCCGCCTACTACCTGGCCGCGCTGCTGGTGCGCCTGATGACGGGCGCCTGGGTGGTGTGGGAGATGACGATGGAGATCCGGCAGGGCACGCTCGCGCTCCGCCTGCTGCGCCCCATCCATCCCCTGCTGCAGTGGTCGGCCGACAACATCGCCGCCATCCCCATGCGGGGAGCGGTGGCCATTCCGGTGATCGGCATCCTGCTCTTCGTGGCGCGGTCGGAGCTGGCCCACGATTGGTTCTCCTGGCTGCTGCTCTGTCCCGCGCTGCTCGGCGGCTGGCTCTTGTACTTCCTGGTCCAGGCGATCATCGGGACGCTGGCGCTGCGGGTGGAGAGCGCCGCCTCGTTGTTCGATGCCTGGCTGGGCTTCTCCAACATCCTCTCCGGATACCTGGTCCCGCTCGACCTCTTTCCCGACGCCGTCCGCAAGCTCGCTCTGGTGTTGCCGTTCCGCTTCCAGCTCTCGTTCCCGGTGGAGCTGATGCTCGGGCGCTGGTCCCCTGCGGAGGCGCTCCAACTCCTGGGCGCGCAGTGGGCGTACGTCCTCCTCTTCCTGTTGGCGACGAGGGTCGCGTGGCGCTCCGGCTTGCGCCATTACGCGGCCTACGGCGGATGATGCGCGCCCTGCGCGTGGTGCGGGCGCAGCTCCGCGCCTCGCTGGCCATCGCCCTGCAGTACCGGTTCGAGTTCGCCGTGGAAGGCGCGCTGGCGCTGCTCTGGATCGCGGTGACGCTCGCGCCCTTGCTGGTGGTGTTCGGCACCCGCCGCGAGGTCGCCGGCTGGACGTTCCCGGAGATGCTCGTCGTCCTCGGATGGTTCGTGGCGTTGAAGGGCCTGCTCGAGGGCACGCTGAGCCCCTCGCTGATGCAGGTGGTCGAGCACATCCGCAAAGGGACCCTCGACTTCGTCCTGCTCAAGCCGGCCGACGCGCAGCTCCTGGTCTCGCTCTCGAAGATCGAGCCCTGGCGATTGATCGACCTGCTGGCCGCCGGCGGCATCTTCGCCGTCGCCTTCCAGCGCATCGGAAGGCCCCCGGGGCTGACGCACGCGCTCCTCGCGCTCGTCCTTCTCTGTGGCGCGGTCCTGGTCCTCTACTCGATCGCCATCCTGGTGGTCTCGATCGCCTTCATCGCCGTGCGCGTCGACAACCTGCTCTATCTCTTCCAGTCGATCTTCGACGTGGCTCGCTGGCCGACCACCATCTTCCGCGGCGTCCTCGCGATGATCTTCACCTTCGTGCTTCCCCTGGCCCTGATGACGACCTACCCGGCCCTGGCCCTGCTGGGAAAACTGACCCCGGGCACCGCCGTCGCCGCTCTCGCCGGCACCCTGCTCTTCACCGGCGTGGCCCGCGCCATCTGGCTCGCCTCCATCCGCCGCTACACCTCCGCCAGCTCCTGACTTCCATCGGAGATCTGGGGACACAATACCGATCTCCGCAGCACGGAATTGCGTATTGTGTCCCCAGATCTCCGATGTTTGTCTTACCAGCGGTGGAAGGCGGGGTGGCCTTCCTTGACCGCAACGAAGGTTCCCTTGCAGGTGGCGCAGACCTTGCCGTTCGCTTCCAGCGTGGCGTCGATCACCGCCCGGTCGTCGCCCAGCTCCACGGCTCGAGCGCGGAGCTTGAGGACGGCGTCGCTGGGGGTCGGGCGCTTGAGCACGACGTGAAAGTCGGCCGTGACGGTGCACGGAGGGGTCTGGGAGCCGGACCGCCGCATCAGCGCCGAGGTCGCGGTCCAGTTGCTGTGGCAGTCCAGCAACGCGCCGATGATCCCCCCGTTCACCACGCCCGGAAACGCTTCGTGGTGCTTCATCACCCGGTACTCGGCGACGCACTCCTCGCCCTGGTCAAAGCTCTTCAGCTGCAGCCCCTGCGCATTCGCCGGACCGCATCCGAAGCAGGTGGTGTTCGGGCCGTAGGTATCTTGGAGGCTCTTCATGCTCCCCCCTTATAGTCGGCCGGCGTGAGAGAAGCCTTGCCCATCGACGCGGCGCTCCCCGAGCTGCTAGGGACGCTGCGCGACCATCCCGCCGTCGTGCTGGAAGCTCCCCCCGGCGCGGGAAAGACGACCCGGGTGCCGCCGGCGTTGCTCGACGTCATCGAGGGAGAGATCGTCGTCCTCGAGCCGCGCCGCATCGCCGCGCGCACGGCGGCGAAGCGCGTCGCGCAGGAGCTGGCCGACCCCGAGCAGGTGGGCTGGCAAGTCCGCTTCGAGCAGAGCGGAACACCGCGCGCGCGCCTCTGGTACGTGACCGAGGGGATCCTCGCCCGGCGCATCCTCGCCGACCCGAAGCTGCCCGGCGTGGGCGCGCTCGTGCTCGACGAGTTCCACGAGCGCCACCTGCCGGGCGATCTCACCCTGGCGCTGGCGCAGCGCCTCCTGCCTCGCCTCAAGCTCGTGGTCATGTCCGCCACCCTCGACGCGAGCCCCCTCGCCGAGCAACTGCGCGCGCCGGTGATCCGCAGCGAAGGCCGGCGTTTCCCGGTCGAGATCGAGTACCTCGATCGACCCGACGACCGTCGGCTCTCGGACCAGGTCGCCGCCGCCGTCCGCCGGCTGACGGTCCCAGGTACGGAGGGCGACGTACTGGTGTTCCTGCCGGGCGCGGCCGAGATCCGCCACGCGGCCGAGGCCTGCGCGGAGCTCGCAAGACAGCGCGACCTGCTCTTGCTTCCCCTCCACGGCGATCTCCCCGCCGCGGAGCAGGACCGGGCGCTCGCGCCGGCGCGGCAGCGCAAGATCATCCTGAGCACCAACGTAGCGGAGACCAGCATCACCGTTCCCGGAGTCACCGCCGTCATCGACAGCGGATTGGCGCGGATCGCGGGTCATTCTGCCTGGTCGGGATTGCCGTCCCTCAACGTGGCCAAGGTCAGCCGCGCTTCCGCCACCCAGCGGGCCGGCCGCGCCGGACGTCTCGGCCCTGGACGCGCGCTGCGCCTGTACACCCGGCACGACTTCGATTCCCGGCCGGAGCACCACGCTCCCGAGATCGCGCGCCTCGACCTGGCCGGGCCCGTGCTGGAGATCGGCTCTGCAGGACTCGACCCGGAGACGCTGCCCTGGCTGGACCCGCCTCCGCCTGCCTCGCTGCAGGCCGCGCGCGAGCTGTTGCGCCGCCTGGGCGCGCTCGACGCGCGGGGCGACGTCACCGACCTGGGCCGGGCCTGTGCTCCGCTCCCCCTGCACCCGAGGCTTTCGCGGCTCTTGGTAGAGTCGGCGCGCCGCGGCTATCGCGAGGAGGGCTGCACCGCGGCGGTGCTTCTGAGCGAGCGCGCCGTGCCGCGCGAAGGACCCGCCCCCACCGGTCCGTCGGACGTGGTGGACCTGCTCGACCGGACCGACCAGCGGCGCCTGCCCCGCATCGCACAGGCCCGCGCGCAGCTCCTCCGCCTCGCTCCCGCGAACGCCGCCCGCAGCGGGACGCGCGACGAGGCCCTCCAGATCTCGGTGCTCGCCGGCTTCCCCGATCGGGTGGCGAAACGGCGCGGCGCGGATGTGCTTCTCGCCTCCGGCGGCGCGGCGCAGCTCGCACCCGAGAGCGCCGTCCGCGAGGCGGACCTCCTGGTCGCCGTCGACGCCGAGGAGCGGCGGACCGGCGGGCGCAGTCGCGTCCTGGTCCGTCTGGCGAGCGCCATCGAGCCGGAATGGTTGCTCGATCTCCATCCCGAGGCGCTGCGGGAGGAGACCGAGCTGGTCTGGGAGCCCGCGCGCGAGCGCGCCGAAGCGGTCTCGCGCCTGCTGTACGACCGCCTGGTCCTGACCGAGACGCGGCGCTTGCCGAACGAGAGCGAGTCGGACGCGGCTGCGCGCCTCCTCCTCGATCACGCGGAAGGCATTCCCGATCCCGAGCACCTCGCGCGCTTGCGCGCGAGGATGGCCCTGGTCGCCGAGCACTGCCCCGGATCGGGCATCGCGCCGCTGGACGACCGGCAGGTCCGCGAGCGCCTGGAGGAGGCGGCGGGCACCGCCTCGTCGCTGCGCGGGCTGCGAGAGGTCGACGTGCTCTCCGCCCTCGCGCCCGCGCAGCTCGACCGCCTCGCTCCTGACTCCGTCGCGCTCCCGGGTGGCCGCAAGGTCCGCGTCGAGTACATCGAGGGCCAGCCGCCCGCGATCCGCTCGCGACTCCAGGATTTCTTCGGGATGGCGAAAGGCCCTTCCGTCTGCGATGGCCGGGTCCCGCTCACGCTGCACCTGCTCGCGCCCAGCGGGCGCGCTCAACAGGTCACGCGCGACCTCGCCGGTTTCTGGGAGCGCCACTACCCGGCCATCCGCCGCGAGCTGATGCGCAAGTACCCGAAGCATGCCTGGCCCGAGAACGGCGCCACGGCTTCCCCGCCTTCAGTGAATCGCCGGCCGTAAAGGCAGCTCGCGCACCAGCCCGGCTTCCGCGCGCAGCAGCTCGCGCAGCCGTTCCTCGAATCCCTCGCAGCGGTGCGCCAGCCGCAGGAACAGCTCGCCGTGCCCCATCTCCGCCGCCGCCAGCCGCCCGTAGAACTGGCGCAGCTCCGGGTCCCGAAGGCCCTCGCCCAGCAAGCGAAGCCGCTCCTCGCTGCGCGATTCGATCAGCGCCGAGACGATCAGCCGGTCCAGCAGCCGTTCGCGCGCGGGCTGCCGCACCCTTTCCTGGAGGCCCTGGGCGTACGGATCGCCGGGATCGCGACCCAGGACGAGCCCGCGCTTCTCCATCAGCGACAGGACCTGCGAGAGGTGTCCCGCCTCCTCCCGCGCGAGCCGGGCCATCGCGCGCGCCAATCCGGGGACGCCCGGGAAGGCCGCCAGGAGCGAGAGCGCGTGGGCCGCGGCCTTCTTCTCGCAATGGGCGTGGTCGACGAGCACTTCGTCGAAGCGCTCGACCGCCAGTTCCACCCATTCCCGCGGGGTCGCGCAGAGAAGCAGCATGCGTGGCCTTATACTGCAGGGATGCGGATCGGCGTCATCTCCGATACCCACGGCCTCCTCCGGCCCGAAGTGGCAGAGGTCTTCACGGGCGTCGACCACATCCTGCACGCCGGCGACATCGGCGGCGAGGAGGTGCTCGCGAGCCTGGGCGCCATCGCTCCGGTGACGGCCTGTGCCGGAAACAACGACGGATGGCGCTGCGGCGCCGCGGGCCGGACGGCCCGGATCGCGCTGGACGGCCTCCGCTTCCTGCTCGTCCACATCCGCGACGACGCCGCCAAAGAGCTCCGCCGCGAGGCCGCGGACGTGGTCGTGTTCGGACACAGCCACAAGCCGCTCGACGAGCGCGGCGGCGGAGTGTGGTGGTTCAATCCGGGCAGCGCGGGGCCCAGGCGATTCTCGCTTCCCGTCTGTGTCGGAGTGTTGGAGGCCGTGCGGGGCGAGTGGCGCTCCAAGCACGTCCCGCTGCTCTAGCGCCGCAGGAGGAAGAGGTCGCCGGCATGCGCGCCCGTATGTCGCGCCGGGATCAGCAGTCCGAGCGCGCCGAGCACCCGCGCGGCGTCGAACTCCGCGACTGCTCGCGCTGGATCGAGCCCGCGCCGCTCGGCCTCGTCCCAGGTGGAGCCGTCCACCATGGCGCCCGCGCTGGCCGTCGGACCGTCGCGGCCGTCGGTTCCGGCGGCCAGGAAGGCGGCCCCGCGCGCACCGCGCAGCGCCCGCGCCATCAAGAGCGCCAGGTGCTGGTCGCGGCCTCCCGCCGGCGCCCCGCGCGGAACGCGCACTTCCAGCTCACCGCTCGCGCAGACGAATCCCGGCACGGCGGAGAGCGCCTGGGCGAACGCCTCGACGGTGCCGCGGACGGGAGACTCGAGGATGCGCGCGCCGGCGCGGCGCGCGGCCTCCTGCGCGGGGGAGCGGAGGTCGCAGATCGCCTCGTGCTCGATGAAGTCGGCCGGATCGCCGGGCTTGAGCGTCTCCCGCACCCGCGTCGCGGCTTGCGGCAACGCATACTTGCGCGCCAGCTCCAGGGCGTCCGCGCAGGTGGTCGGATCGCCGATGGCCGGCCCGCTGGAGACCGCGCGGACTCCGCCCACCGGCACGTCGACGGCGACGAGCGCGCGCGCCCGCGAAACGCCCGCCGCGTGAAGGGCCCGGGCGAGACCCCCTCCCTTGAGCCGGGAGAGGTGCGCCCGCACGCAATTCATCTCCTCGATCGGCGCGCCGGAGTGGAGCAGGGCCTGGTTCACCGCGCGCACGTCCTCCAGCGAGAGGTCGGGATGCGGCGCTTCCGCCAGCGCGGACCCCCCTCCTGAGATGAGCAGGAGCACGGCGTCGGCGGGCCGCAGCGCCCGCGCTGCCGTGAGCAAAGCCTCTCCTGCGCGAAGCGATGCCGCGTCGGGGAGCGGATGGCTTCCACGGAAGACGCGGGCTCCCGGTGGCTCGGGCGCGTCGCCCGGCAAGACCAGCACTGCCTCGCCGGCGCGCGGAGCCCCTTCCGCCATCTCCGCGGCCACCTTGCCGAGGCCGAGCACGACGAGCTTCCCGCCCGGCTCCGGCGCGGGCGCCTTCGCGGCCGCCGCTCGCGTCAGCTCACGCGCGTCCAGCGCGCGCACCACCTCCTCGTAGACGGTCAGGAGCTGGAGCAGTTCAGGCACGGGGACACCATTTCATGGTGTCCCCGTCTCGACGTCGAACAACGTCGGGAGAAGCTCGCCGGCCTTCCCCAAGCGGCATTCGTCGAAGGCATAGGCGTTCTCGGGCCGCTCCAACCCGACGTACACGCAGCGGACGAGCCCGCCGCGCGTCTGCCGCAGATGCGAGACGAATCCCGCCGCGGGATGCACCGCGCCGGAGCTGCCGACGGTGACGAACAGGTCGCAGTCCTCCAGCGCCTGGTAGATCCGCTCCATCCCGAACGGGATCTCCCCGAACCAGACCACGTTCGGGCGCAAGCGGCCGCCGCATCCCTCGCAGCGCGGCACCTGCTCGAAATGGAGGCGGTCCTCCTCGAACACCGGTCGGTCGCACGACTCGCAGCGGGTGCGGAAGAGCTCGCCGTGCATGTGATGGACCGCCCGCGACCCGGCGCGCTCGTGGAGCGGGTCGACGTTCTGGGTGCAGAGGAAGAGCCGGTCGCCGATCCGCTGCTCGAGCTGCGCCAGCGCGAGGTGCGCGGGGTTGGGCCGGACGCTGGCGGCCTGCTTGCGGCGCTCGGAATAGAAGCGCCAGACCATCCTTGGGTCGCGCGCGAATCCTTCCGGCGTGGCCACGTCCTCGATGCGATGCTCCTCCCACAGCCCTCCGCCGTCCCGGAACGTCTTGACGCCGCTCTCCGCGCTGATGCCGGCGCCGGTGAGCACGAAGACGCGGTGATCAGGCTGGATCCGGAGTGGCGGAAGCTCGCTCCCGCGCGCGACCTTTGGCAGCGGCACGAATCCCACGGCGAGAGAGTTGCGCGATGTGCGCCCGCAGGCAAGGATCTTCGCCATGGCCGTCGCCGACCTGCGCCGCGAGCTGTCCCGCCGCATGTACGTCCGATCGAGAGTGGCGCGCGCGGGAGCGGTCCGGCTCGCCTATCTCGCCTATTCCCGCGCCCTGCTCCGCTGGGACGATCCGTCCTCGCCGGAGGCGGCCGCCTCGCTGCGGCGCCGGCTGGAAGGGCTGTTCGACGAGGACTACCGGGACGCCGAGGCGGGCTTCTATCCCCGCGAGCTGATCGAGAGGCTCCCCTGGCGCGAATACGCGCAGGCGGTGCCGCGGTTGCTCGCCGACCTGCCGCGCACCCGCGCGCGCATCGGACGCGGCGACTTCCGCGAGCTCCCCGACGAGGCGTCGCCGGGGCGATACCCGCGGTACTACGCCCAGAACTTCCACTTCCAGAGCGAGGGATACCTCGGCCACACCAGCGCCGCGCTCTACGACCTCCAGGTGGAGCTGCTCTTCGGCGGCTCGGCGGACGCCATGCGCCGGCGCGTCATCCCGCCGGTCGTCCAGTTCGCCCGCGAGCGGAACTCGTCGGCGGCGGAGCCCCTGCGCCTGCTGGACGTCGCCTGCGGGACCGGGCGGCTCCTCAGCATGCTCGGCGCCGCGCTGCCCGCCGAGGCCAAGCTGTTCGGCGTCGATCTCTCACCCCACTACATCGCGCGGGCCCGCGAGGTGCTGCCGCGCGACCTCGACGTCTCGCTGGTCTGCGACAACGCCGAGAAGCTCCCCTTCCTGGACGAGAGCTTCGACGCCGCCACCAGCGTGTACCTGCTGCACGAAGTGCCCGCCGAGGTGCGTGCCCGCGTGCTGCGGGAGATCCACCGGGTGGTGCGCCCGGGCGGCCTGGTGGTCATCGCCGACAGCATCCAGCTCCGCGACGCGCCCGAGCTGTCGCGCGAGATCCTCGCCTTTCCCTCGCGCTTCCACGAGCCGTACTACATGGGCTTCGTCAAGGACGACCTGGCGGCGCGCGTGGGCGAGGCCGGCTTCGAGGTCAAAAGCTCGCGGCTGGCGTTTCTGACGAAGCTGGTGACGGCGGAGAAGAGAGCGCCCGCGCCCGCTTAGCCCAGGTCCTGGCGACGAAGGCGATCACTCCCAGCACGGGCACGATAAAGGCGAGCATCACCAGCACGCCGATCTTGGCCGCCTGCACCTGTTCGGAGTCGGCCGCCCCGAAGCAGGACGGACATGCGAGGAGAAACGCGATCACAGGTAGCTCACGTCCTTCAGCTTGCGCAGGAACCAGAATCCGTACCAGACCAGCGCCGCCGCCGCCACGAACCCGAGCACACCCAGGGCCAGGATCCCGCCGTTCCCCGTGCGCTGGTAATCGAACAGCGCCCAGGCCCCGAAGCCCATGGCGCAGAGCACGGAGAGGACCACGAAGAAGATGTGGAAGGCCTTCAGCGACACCTACGTCCCCGGCATCCCGCTGTGGTGCTCGAAAACTGTGAGATTCGGCAGCGCGAGCAGGATGATGAAGAAGAGCGCGGTGAGGATCAAGACCGCGTAGATCACCTTCCGTTCCGAGATCAGGTGCATGAACACGGCCGCCACCATCGCGGCCTTGACGCTGGCGATGATGAGGGCGACGGTGACTGACGCCGACGGTGACCGCCGTCAGGCAGAGCAGCGCCACGAACACCACGTAGTACTTCCCCATGTGCTTGCTGACGTCCTCGTGCTGGGCGGCGTCCATCGTCACCTCATAGGAGGTACAGCGAGGGGAACAGGAAGATCCACACCAGGTCGACGAAGTGCCAGTAGAGGCCGGCATTCTCGACCCGGTTGGTGAAGTGCTCGGGATCGGTGGCCCACATCTTCGTCCCGGGCCCCACCAGATAGGAGTTCACGATGATCCCGCCGACCACGTGCAGCCCGTGCAGACCGGTGAGCGTGAAGTAGATGGCGTAGAAGTTGTCGGTCCGGGGGAAGTGCCCCAGCTCGAACTTGTGCGTGTACTCGAAGTACTTGATCACCAGGAACACGAAGGAGAGAGCGATGGTCGCCCCCATCCAGAGCCGGAAGCGGGGCAGCTTCCCCATCTTGCAGCTCGCCCAGGCGAGCACCATGGTGATCGAGGAAGTGATCAGCACGGCGGTGTTCAGGGTGGCCAGCGGGACGTTGAGGACGTCGCTGGCCAGGCCGCCTTCCGGCGGCCATTGCGGCATCCCGGTGCGGATCAGCACGTAGCTGGAGAAGAGCGCGCCGAACAGCATCACTTCGCTGGCCAGGAACAGCCAGATCCCGAACTTGCCGTTCGGGATCCCCGTCACCGGATGCGGCTTGACCATGTAGGGGATGGCGGTCTCGCTCATCTCAGGCCTCCGCCCGGAACTGCGGCGAGTAGTCGGTGGACTTGCCCGGCACGCTGTACTCGTACGGCTCGCGGTACACCACCGGCTCGGTGATGAAGTTGCCGTGTCCCGGAGGCGAAGGCGCCGCCCACTCCAGCGTGGTCGCGTTCCAGGGGTTCTCGGCCACCCGCGCGCCGTTCTTCAGGCTCATGAAGAAGTTGATGATGAAGGGGATCTGCGCCAGCCCCAGCCCCCAGGCGCCGAGCGAGATCACCACGTTGAGCGCCTGCACGCCGCGGCCGTGGGCATAGATGGTGGGGTCGTAGAGGCGGCGCGAGAGCCCGGCCATCCCCTGGAAGAACATCGGCATGAAGACGAAGTTGATGGCGACGAAGCTGAGCCAGAAATGGACCTTGCCCAGCGTCTCGTTCATCCGCCGCCCGGTGGCCTTCGGGTACCAGTAGTAGATGCCCGCGAAGAGCGCGAAGAGCGTCCCCGGCGCGACCACGTAGTGGAAGTGCCCGATCACGTAGAACGTATCGTGCAGGTAGATGTCGCTGGCGGTGAGGCCCAGCGGCAGGCCGGTGAGGCCGCCGATGGCGAACATGGGCAGGAACGCGGTGGCGAACAGCATCGGCGCGGTGAAGCGGATGTTCCCGCCGTAGAGCGACATGATGAAACAGGTGAGGATCACGACGCTGGGGATGGAGATGATCATCGTGGTGGTCTGGAAGAACGTCGACATGGTGGTGCCCATGCCGGTCATGAACATGTGGTGCGCCCAGACGACGAAGCTCATGAAGCCGAGGAAGACCACCGAGTAGACCAGGAGCCGGTAGCCCCAGAGCGGCTTGCGGGTGTTGTTGGCGATCACCTCGGCAACGATCCCCATCGCCGGGAGGATGAGGACGTAGACCTCGGGATGGGCCAAAAACCAGAACAGGTGCTGCCAGAGCAGCGGGTTCCCGCCGCCGGCGACCTTGAGCGGCTCTCCGGAGACCACCAGGCCGGTGGGCAGGAAGAACGAGGTGCCAGCCACCCGGTCCATCAGCTGCATCACCGAGGCCGCCTCCAGCGGGGGAAAGGCGAGCAGGAGCAGGAACGCCGTCACCAGCTGGGCGTGCACGAAGAAGGGCAGGCGCCAGTAGGAGAGCCCCTTCGCGCGCAGCTGCACGATGGTGACGATGAAGTTGACGGAGCCGAGGAGCGAGCTGGTGATGATCAGCACCATCGCGAACAGCCACGCGGTCTGCCCGGTGGGGGCGATGTCCGAGAGCGGCGGATAGCTGGTCCAGCCCGACTGGGCCGCGCCGCCGGGGAGGAAGAACGAGGCGATCATCAGCAGGCAGCCGGGGAGGAAGACCCAGTAGCTGGCCATGTTCAGCCGCGGGAACGCCATGTCCGGCGCGCCGATCTGCAGCGGGACGACGAAGTTCCCGAATCCTCCCACCGCCAGCGGGACCACGCCGAGGAACACCATGATGGTCCCGTGCATGGCCCCGAGCTGGTTGTAGAACTCGGGCGCCATCACGCCGCCCGGCATCGCGGTCTCGCCGAGGAGGTTGCCGATGATGGGGAGCGGCCGTCCCGGATAGGCGAGCTGCCAGCGCATCAGCATCATCAGGCTGAACCCGAAGAGCAGGAACACCAGCGCGCTGACGCCGTACTGGATGCCGATCACCTTGTGGTCGACGGAGAAGACGTACTTGCGCCAGAACGGCAGCTCGTGTCCGCCGTGACCATCGTGCGCGTGTCCGTGGCCATTGCCCTTCGCCGCGGTGTGTTGGACGCTCATCGAGTCGTCTCCGATCGAAACGGGTCTATTTCTTCTCTTCGGGAGCGGCGACGGCCGGTGCTTCCGGTGGCGGCGGGGCGTTTTCCGCTTCCCACTTGGCGAAGTCCTCGGGCGTGTCGATCAGCACGTCTCCGCGCATGCGGTAGTGGCCCAGTCCGCAGAGCTGCGCGCAGCCGAGCTCGAAATGGCCCGCCTGGGTGGCCTCGAACCAGACGGGGATCTGCTGGCCCGGGATGGTGTCCTGCTTCACCCTCAGGACGGGGATGTTGAAGCTGTGGATCACGTCCTTGCTGGAGATGTCGACGATCACCGGCCGGTGGACGGGAACGTGGAAGTTGTTGACGGTGACCAGGTCGTCCTTGCCGGCGGGATCCTCGGGATCGATGCCCAGCGGGTTGTCGCCGGAGATCAGCGAGGAATCGGTCTTCCCGAACTTGCCGTCCTTGCCCGGGTACTGGAAGTTCCAGGCGAACTGCTCCGCCACCAGGCGCACCCGCAGCGCCTTGCCCGCGTCGGGGACGTTGTTCTTGTACGCGAGCCAGACCGGGGTAGAGAGGCCGAAGAGCAGGAGGATCTCGACCACCACCACGAACCCTTCGATGTACTTGGTGGCGATGGCCTTCACCGGCGTGTACATCGCGCTGTGCCCAGGCCGGGCGCGGAACCGGACCAGGCAGTAGACGAAGAAGATGCCCCAGCCGACGAAGAGCAGGAGCATGAACCAGTGCAGCACCGACATCAGCTGGTCGATCTTCGCTCCGTGCACCGAGACATCCGGAGGGAGCCACCAACCGTAGATTTTCTCGTCCATGCGGCGTCCTCGAAGATCAGCGGGCGAGCTGCGCGACGGCAGAAGGTCCGGGCGCGCCTTCCGCGGACACGGTGACGGCGCACCAGAAGCAGAGTCCCGCAAGGAGCAGGGCGGGAGTGAGGGCCCAGAATACGGCCGCTCCGGGCCGCGGGTGCGGATCGCGGCGCCGGGCGTAGAAGAACAACGCCTCGGTGGCGAGGACGGCGAGGGCGGCGAATCGGGCGATGGTCCAGATGGCGAGCGTCGAAGTCTCGGGCGATGTCACTTCCATCGGGATTGCGGTGCTCTAGCATGACCCCGAACGTCGGGGCAATCGCCTGTTCGCTGCGGCGGTTCGTCGCAGCCGACCCTCCTCAGGGGCGGCGATCGATGACCAGGACCGCGAACAGCGCCGGCAGGTACACGAGCGAGAGCAGGAAGAGATTGCGCGCCCAGCGGATGCCGGCCCCGAGGCGCAGGCCGGCGAGGGCGTAGCCCAGGAACGCCGCCCCCAGCAGCAGCGCCGAGATCAGGTATGCGGTGCGGGCCACGCCGATGGGGACGAACAGCAGGGAGACCGCGACCAGCGCCACCGTGTAGCGGACGATGTTCGCGCGCGCCTCCCGGTCGCCACCCGGCTCGTTGGGCTGCACCACCAGCCCGGCGCGGGCGTACTCCCCTTTGCGGAACAGCGTGATGGCGAGGAAGTGCGGCACCTGCCAGAGGAACATCACCGCGAAGAGCAGGACGCCGGCCAGATCGACCCGCTCGGTGGCGGCGGTCCAGCCGATCAGCGGCGGGATCGCTCCGGGCAAGGCGCCGACCAGCAGCGCGGTGGAGCTCTGCCGCTTCATCGGCGTGTAGAGCAGCACGTAGCTGACCAGCGCGATCGAGGCGAGCAGGCCCGGGAGCGGACCGACCGCGAAGGTGAGCAAGGGAACCGAGACCGCCGCCAGCGCGAGGCCGAACTTCAGCGCCAGCGCTGGGTCGAGGCGGTGGGCCGGGAGCGACCGGTTCATCGTCCGCGGCATGAGGGCGTCGGTGTCGCGCTCCAGGTACATGTTGAGCACGTTGGCCGATGCCACGATCAACACCGTCCCCACCAGCGTCAGCGCCACCGTGAGCGGGGGCAGGGCATGCGGCGCCAGCCACAGCCCGATGGCGGTGGTGAAGACGACCAGCGCCGTGATGCGCGGCTTCGCCAATTTCAGGAGCTCGCCCGCGACGGCCGTCATGCCGCAGCCCCCAGCGCGGCGGGCGCGGGATCGAGCGCGGCAGCGCGCCGGGTGAGAGCGAGAAGAGCGACGCAGTCGGAAAGGAGCAACGCCGCGACGAGCAGGTGCAGCGTCACCGGCACCAATCCCTTGAAGGTCGCGATGGTGAGGATGCCGAGCGCGATCTGGGCGAGGACCAACGCGGGCGCGGCCCAGGCGAGCGCGCGCACCAGGCCGCTCGAGCCTCGCACCAGACGCAGCGAGGACCAGCACACCAGCGCGAGGACGACGAAGGCCAGGGCCCGGTGCGCCATGTGCAGGTGGACCATGGGATGGACGCCGGTCGGCCAGATCTGTCCCCGGCAGTACGGCAGGTCGACGCAAACGAGCCCGGCGCCGGTGTGGCGGACGGTCGCGCCGAGCAGGATCTGTGCGTACACCCCGGCGGCGGTCAGCCAGAGCACACCGCGGGGGGCGGGCGTCCGGGCGGAGACGTCGGCGAGGCGCAAGGCGAGCACCACCGCCAGCGAGAGGAAGACCATGCTGGTGCCCAGGTGCATCACCAGTACCAGGGTCGGCAGCCGGTACAGGACGGTGAGCCCGCCGAGGAGGCCCTGGAACATCACCACGGTGAGGGCGGCGGCGGCCAGCTTGCCGTCGGTCTCCCGCGCGCGCGAGATGACCCAGGCGCAGCCGGCGTAGCCGAGCGCGACCAGCGCGACCGCGGCGACCGGCAGGTGGTCAGTGACGTGCTTGACGTGGCCCGCCCAGAAGGAGGCGCCGAGGATCAGCATCGAGAATCCCGCGAGCGCAACCGCCAGCGTTCCCTGACGGGCGCGGCGCAGGGTCAGCACGACGAGCGCCACCGTGCACAGCCCGACCGCGGTGGCGATCAACCGGTGCGTGTGCTCGACGGCGA
>WNFT01004656.1_pt1 | contig 22233 bp, 17 predicted proteins | sample 5400191 | NCBI WGS metagenome assembly WNFT01 (sample SAMN13153359, study PRJNA577476) | soil metagenome | isolation source: 80 cm saprolite under Madrone tree | place: USA:California | collected 2016-06-14 | reverse complement strand
TTTCCTGGTTTACTCGACCGAGAGCTTCGACTCCTTTAAGCCCCTTTTTGAGCAATTATATGGAAAACATGCCAGTGTTTTTGAATTCTTTCATATCGCTCCGTTCCAAATGCTAACTCATCTACAAAACATCCCTCAACGCATCCCCACACGCCTGCTCAACCTCGCCCAAAATCCGTTCATACAACTCGCTGGCCCATTGCTCATCCCACACACCCTGTTCCTCCATCCGTAGTCGGCAATGCTGTAATGGATCACTTCGCATCGCTTCCTCAGATAGCGATACATCTCGCCTCGAGCGTACCACACACATCTCCAACAAAACTGGGCCAAGACCACTACGCGCATGCTGCATAGCTTCTTGCATAGCAATATGTACCTCCACGACATCGGCACCATCGATATAGTGATGCTCAAGACCAGTGGGCAGTTCCAATTCCTGCAAGGAAGACGAATCAGTATCAGAGCATTCCTGCTCACAGATAAATACTGTCGACAACGAGTGTTGTGCGGCGAATCTTATACCTTCGAGAAAATCTGGCTCCGCAGTGGCCCCATCACCACAGTATGCCACTGTAACCGCGGGAGATTTGCGCAACTTACAGGCAAATGCGATACCTGCTGCATGGAGAATCTGCGTCGCAACTGGCGCAGTACCTGCAATCATATTGTGCTTTTGATAGCCCCAGTGATGCATTACCTGACCCCCAGCATGGCTTTGTTTTTTGACCCCTATAGATTCGCTTTCACTAGCCTGTCTATGATGGGCCAGTAAATACGTGCGAAAGGCCTCGTAAGGTGTCATACCGATGACCAGTACCACTCCAAGGTCGCGATAATAAGGCAACGTGAAATCCACTCCCACCTCGATACAGATCACGCTTCCTACCTGGGCTGCTTCGTGACCACGAGAGCTAGCCACCAAATCAATTTGCCCTTGTTCATATAAACTCCACGCGCAGTCGTCCACGATGCGCGTTAGGAGCATACGGGCATAGATATCTCGCAAAAAGGATGCAGAAGGTGTAGAGAGAGCAATTTTCTCCAACTATTTCCACCCGATCTATTTCTTTCAGGGTTCATTTCCGCGTGTATTATACTCCTGAGTCTCAAAGTGAAGCAACAGCAATAGGAAAGGCACTCAATTAAGCTATGCATATGTCATAACCCTACCTGTCCTCGCTCAATATTGCTTTTTCTCGGCTCACGATTCTATAATGGACTAATAAAACAATCCTCAACCAGAGCCAAATCAGCATAGACTCATGGAGGTAGCATGACAGTAAACATACAAGCTACGGAAGCTAGTACCACAGCAGAGCCGCTGGATATTCTCGCGCTTTACCGGACCATGGTCACGGCCCGTGTAACTAATGACCTGCTGAAAACGCGTAAGACGCAAGGCCGTTTTGCATTTTATATCGGTTGCGCTGGACATGAAAGCATGGCCGCCGTTGTCGCGGCCCTCAATCAAGATGACTGGCTCTCCCTTTACTACCGCGACCTGGGGGCATGGCTCCAGCGTACAGGTGATATTTATGGGCCACTGCGCGAAGCGTACTCGCGCACAACAGGCCCCATGGGGTCAGGCCGTAATATGCCATCCCATTATAGCAGCAAACGTCACCGCATCCTGCCCACTTTTAGCGAAGTTGCTGCGCTCGCTCCTTTCGCGGGCGGCGTTGGTTTCTCTTTGCAGCAGCACGAGAGTAAAGACATCATCATGTTTACCGCGGGCGATGGTGGTGTCGCAACCAATGACTTCAACGTCCTGTTTCGCCAGGCCGCCGTCCACAAACTGCCCATGCTGATAGTTGTAGAGGATAACGGCTGGGCCATCACCACTCCCTCTCCCGTCCAGTGGGGAGGTTCGCTGGTTGAATGGGCCAAAGGCGGAGGAGTTTACGCCGAAGAGGTTGATGGGACCGACACCATGGCAACCTACCATGCCGCGGTACTCCTCGCTGAACGTGTCCGCTCCGGCCAGGGGCCAGTTTTGATGCACCTGCGCCTGGGCCTGCTCGATCCACATTCCAGCAGCACCGATATTCGAGCCTATCGCACAAAGGAAGAGATCGAGGCCACCACAGCGACCAAAGACCCTGTAAAAAACTTCGGTCGCTGGCTCGTCGAAAATAATTATCTGCAGGAAGCAGACATCGAGCGTATCCGCAAAGAGGTTCGCACCGAACTGGAGCGCGCCGAAGCCCAGATATTACAGGAGCCGGAGCCATCCCCTGAACGGGTTATGCAAAATATTCTTTCCGTACCGAGATGGCAAGAAAATATACCACGAGGAACAAAAAAGCAGACATCGATGCTGGGGGCCATCAACGATGCATTGGTAGAACTGGCACATCGCGATCCTTACTTCTTCGTCTATGGACAGGATGTGGGCAGCCCCCGTGGCGGCGTCTTCGGAGCTACCGCCTCGCTGGTTACACAATTTCCAGATCGAGCCATCAGCAGCCCCCTCAATGAACAACTCATCGTTGGTATCGCGGCAGGAGCAGGCATGATCGATGGAAAAGCACGCTGTGCAGAAATTCAGTTTGTCGACTATCACCAGTCTGCTGCCCAGACCATACGTATGGCGGCGCGCGTTATGTATCAAAGTAACGGAGACTGGACAGTTCCGTTGATTATCCGCACCAAGTCCGGCAGTGGCGGAGGTGGTCCCATCTCCAGTGGTGGTGCTGGGGGTGGTGCTTTTGGTCACTCCAACGCGGGCGAGCAATGGTTCACCTCAATACCCGGCATGATAACTATCTGCCCTGCAACACCTTATGATGCCAAGGGTCTGCTCCTTGAAGCGGCACGTTCACAATCACCGGTCACTTTCCTGGAACGCGGACGCCTCTATCGTTCTGAGCCACCTAAAGATAGCGAGGGCAACTTAGTAACAGCTATGGCCGAGCTATGGAATGTTCCCGAGGGCTATTACACGCAGCCCATAGGCAAGGCTCGCCGTTTGCGCATCGGCGAGGGACCAATCAGTATCGCCATTATAAGCTGGGGCACAATGGTACTAGAATCCTGCACTGCCGCCACCAATATTGTTAACCGCAATGGTGACGCAATTGAGATAGTGGATCTGCGTACCCTCGCTCCGTTTGACGAAGAGGCTGTATCCGCCGCAGTGCGAGAAGCCAATCGTGTCATCATCGTCACAGAAGAGTACGATCTGACCAGCTTTGGCCGCCACTTGCATTCCTGGATCGTAGAACACTGCTTCTACGATCTTGACGGCACACCCATTTTCATCTCCGCGCTCCCGGCTCCCGCTGCCCCATATAACGAGGCGGAGGAGAAGGCATTCTATCCAACCGCCACCACTATCGAAGCGAAAATCGAGGAGTTATTGGAAGAATAACAGGCAGCATTCAGATATACCTGCCCCGGAAAATCACATACTGGATTAGCTCGAAAGAGAAGGCAAAATTTGCAGTTTTTTGCCTTCTCTTTTCGTATTGTTTTATTGGAACAACAAAAGTATATCAAACCGGAACTCCTTTAATATTCAGGTCTACTACCAACATCCTTCTATGCAATGGGAGACTTGGTACTTTGACCACTGATTGTATCTTATCAGCGCAGCAATACGTTAATACTTTAGACCTTGACATTTGCAGAACTTACTGAAGAGAGGAACAAAAGCCATCTTTATCTCTCACCATGATCGCGTAGAGCAATCTGAAGATATTGAGAAACCAGCAGGTGAAGCTGCCAGGAAACCCGCACCTGTTTGGGATATCGTGTGGCTATTTGTGGCAACACGGCTGTTACTGGTCATGGTAACCTATATCGGCTTTATTCTATTTCCGGTACCAGCGCACTTCTATCCCAACACACCTGTGCATGTCACTGGACTGCTCACATCCTGGAATCATTGGGACGCCGCCAACTATACATACATAGCCAAGTTCGGCTATACACGGGTCGAGCTTACGGCTTTCTTCCCGCTTTTTCCTTTGCTTATCAAGGTAATAGCATTCCTCATTGGGCATCATGGTTACATTGCAATCAGTATGATTCTAAGCAACCTGGCTTTGCTAGGAACGATGTTCGTCCTATACCATATTGCTGCCGATGCTTTAGGAGACCAGGTTGGAAGACGTGTACTACTTTACCTGTGCCTTTTCCCAACCGCATTTTTCTTCTTTGCCGCCTATAATGAATCATTATTCCTTTTCCTGACTGTCAGTTCATTCCTGGCTATGCGTCGGCACAGGTGGTGGCTTGCCGCTATCCTGGGTTTCTTTGCTGCCTTGACACGCTCGGCTGGTTTATTCCTCGTCATTCCATTTCTCTACGAAGTCTGGGTTTCAAGAGAAAGAATTGGTGCTTCCATTCGGATAATCTTGCGCAAATTCCCAGACTTTCTACTTAAGGCCTTTCCGATAATCCTTATTCCACTCGGTACACTACTCTACTGCCTCTACAACTGGATCCTCTTCGGTAACCCGTTTGCTTTTGCATCGGTGCAGATCTACTGGGCTCGCCATCTATCCTGGCCGTGGGTAGGCATATGGCAGGCGCTGGTCGACATATTCTGGGCCACTCCATTTGGCTCATTCTACGAGGTTCACACGCTGATCGATCTCACTGCCACCATTGGCTTTATCATCCTGGCAATTCTGGGATGGCGCAAACTACATACCAGTTACAATCTGTGGTTAGCCATCCTGTTGTTATTCATGCTCCTCAGCCCGGCAACGACACAGCATGACGCGCTGCAGTCCAATCAACGCTTTGTTCTGGAGATGTTTCCGGCATTCATTACTTTAGCGGCACTTGGTATCAAGCATTATCGTCTACACCAGGTACTATTGCTCGTATTCCCAACGCTACAGGCTGTACTGGCCATGCTCTTTGTGTTGAATCGCTGGATGGTATAAGAGGAAAGCGGCCTAAAGGCAAGATGATGCCCTTTTTATTTTTTACCTCATAACCTCAGTGGATGCTGGCGTAACCTCCTCAGCTTCTGCTTCTACTTTCTCAGGGGGTGTCTTCCGGAGACTGTCAACAAGCCAGTGCAAGGTTCCGGGTTCCTTACTCGTTACCCACCATGCAACTCCAGCACCCAACAGGATAAGTATGGGTTCGATAGGTGCTCTGAAACGAGGGATGCCATAGAAGATAATGCACTGAGCAATCGTCAACACGATCATGAGGTAAAGAAACAGGAGTTCACGCCATCTGCGGAAGGTGAGCGCCAGACCGAATGCGGCCAGGATAAAAACAGCGATAGGGAAAGTTTCCATCATTCCCAGGACGATTCTTGATGTCCTCAGGGGATAAAATACGACCACAGGCAGATCGGACTCATAGGTAGCAGGTCGCCACATGTTGAAAAAATGCATCTCCAGCAGTTGAGGCATCAACTGGAGATTGTTCCGTATCCATTGTATTGCCTCGTCCTTAAAATAAGTGTCGCGTGCGACCTCGCACGCCGGTACACAGAAATCTGGGTATTTGCGTCCGATAGCCGGGCTAGATAGCAGTGGGTTGATCCACGATCCTGGGTACCCCCCTGAATAACTTGGCGAGTAGACAGACATGGTATTGTATGCCCCAAGCAGCACCGTCCCATCGCCAGTTGCGACAGGTATAAACGCATGCGAGACATTATAGTTACGTATTGTCCAGGGGACGACAAGGATGGCGGTAATCAGCGTTATGCCCGCCGCACTTTTAGCGAGTACTCGCCAGGGAAGTACTTTTCTCCAACCCATAACGACTGCCCAGAATAGAAATAGTACAAGCACAAGTATTCCATTTGGTCGTGTCAGCGAGAGCAGTCCGAGTAGTACTCCGCACCATATCCAGTTCGCTCGTTTCCGATCCCGTTGTAACCGGTAGACGGCATAGCAGAAAGCAAAAAACAGGAAGATATAGAGAGACTCTGTATACAGCCAACCGTCATATATATAGAGTTCTGGGTAGATGGCTGCTGCCATACCTGTCAGCAGGCCTATGCGCCAGCCAAACAAATCTCTGGCAAAGACGTAGACCAGTACGCAGGTACCGGATCCGACCAGGCATAAAAAATAGCGAGGCAATTCAGCATGCTGGCCAAGTAATCCCACAATGCCTGCGATTATCGCGGGCCAGAGTGGAGCGCGATAGGCTGTCGCTATATACGGTTGCACACAGAAACAGTGTTCGGTTACAATATGGACGCCTAACATATAATAATAGAGCGAATCGTGTTGCGGGGTATAATGACGGGCAACCGTGAGATTATAGACCACACGCACCATCAATGCAAGACAAAAAATGCTTATCGCAGGTAGGTATGACCGTAAACGTTTTATATCGAAATTCATGTTTCATACGCTCATCTAGTATGCTAGATAGGGTGATTATTTCATTGAGACTACTGAAAACTAACGAACTGTCGTTACTCGAGTAACGGATTTTGTTCTCTACGGTAAGAATACTTACTGCTAAAGTTTACATCTGAATAGAGGATAAAAAATTGGTAGAGAGACACACTGATGACCAATCATCGACACTAACCATAGCATTGTGCACCATAGCCTTTATAGCCTGTATATTACTCACCGTAGCACCGCTCAGCCGCATAGTTGACCCGGTCATACATTTGCAAACACCCGCTGGAACATATCTTTCCGAGGTAGGAGCGTGGTTACCCAATGACCTGGGTTTGACTGCGAATCATCTAGCCTCACAGGTCAATACGAACTATCTCGAATTTCTGATGCTCATTGCCCTGGCTTTTGCCATTTACGGGCTATGCGCCCTGTTCATCCTACGACGGGCATCAACAAGCAAGTATAAGCAAATGCTGCGGTTCATCTGGCTCGGTACGATAGTAGTCGGCTTGATTTACGTTTTCACGCCGGCAATGCTTTCACATGATATTCTTGTCTACGCCAGCTATAGTCGTGTAATTGCTGTTTATCATGCAAATCCCTACTTCGTACCATTGTCCGCTTATCCGCACGATCCATTTTACCCTCTTAACTACTGGGCACACACTATAGCCGCTTATGGTCCCGCCTGGTTAGCCATTTGCGCTTTGTGGGGACTGGTATCAGGCCCCCAACCTCTAGAATACGTCCTGGCTTTCCGTTCGTTCGCACTCGCCGCTCACCTTGTTAACATCTGGTTGGTCATAGCTACCTTGCGCGCAATGGGACAATCGTCACGTACCATCGCCCTGGGTGCGCTGCTGTATGCATGGAACCCACTTGTGTTGCTGGAAAGTAGCCTTGGTGGGCACAACGATGTCTTCCTGGTCACCTTCATACTCGCTGGCATTTTGCTGGCTGTTCGCGCTGACCGCAAGGGACTGCTTACTGCGCCGCGTGGCTACCTGCTCCCTATCATCGCCTTCACACTGGCGGCTTTAGTCAAGTTCACAATCCTCCCTCTCATTGTTCTCTTTATTATCCTGCTGGCATATAGAGTGCTTCGTCCGGCAAATTCGGCCTTCCTGTCAATCAGAGAGATATTTTCTCGTCGCTGGGTACTCGCACTGTTGACGGTTATGTCCGCGTTCATCATTAGTGCCATAGTAGCGTTTGCATTTTATGGACCGTTCTGGATTGGTCATAGCATCAATGCTATTGCCAGTAGTTTTACTGCGCCGCCATCCGCCCTTTATGCCGAAAATTCGATCCTCCGGGCCATACCTGCGTGGTGGTACGCTAATAGCCTTCCTCCACACACGATTGGAAATACTTTACTCAGCATTCTCGCCAATCACCAAACGTGGAATGATATAAGCGTCCTCGCCTTAGCAATAACCATCCTCGTGGGGGCTATCTGGATGTGGCAAGCTCCAACCATACGCAATTTTGCACTCGCATCAGTCGTCACCATGGGAGCCTTACTCATAGTAACGCCCTGGTTCTATTCCTGGTACGTCACATGGCTGGTCGGCCTTATGGCGGTTTGCCTTCCCCTTAAAGATAGCCGCGTTGGCAAAGCATTGCTGGCATTTACTTTAACATTTTCGGCTTCGGCTTTCCTGACCTATCTCTTCAAAGACGGCTACCCACCTTTTGGCCCCTGGACTGGCTTTGTATTCCTGGCTACTATTGCTCCCCCCATACTCGCATATCTCATTGTATACTTTACCTGGAAACCGTTATCCCGGTTTTCTCACCCGGCAAGCGGTACTGCTATCAAGGAAAAAGTCAGTGCATAGCATCGTAAAGTTGCGCAGCGCGCTCGGTAGATTTATAATTGCCAGGTGAAATCAACTAATGTTTAACCGAACTGAAAGGACTCTTGCCATTGCACTGGGCACCATACTGGCTGCCATCGTTTACCGCCTGTGCAAACGGCATATTCGTTCTACTCCATCTGCCGAGGAAAACCAGAACCATTTGATTGAACGGTTCGCAGAGGAAACGGCTAGCACGGCAAATGAGACTCGATAGGTGCTTCTCTCGAACACGTCAAAACTGAGTGCTAGAAAAGTGAGAGTGTCTATATTATGTCAACATTGTTAGAAGGACAGCTTTTTGAGCGCTATCGCATCCAGCGCCTATTAGGGAATAGTGTATCAGGAGAAAGCTATGAAGCAGAGGACACTATGCTCCTACGCAAAGTCACACTTAAACTGATTTACCCCTGGGCTACTCTACCAGACTCTGCCCGCCGCCAGTTTTTCCGCGAAATGCAGGGAATCAGTATCCTCAATCATCCCTATCTCGCGGCAGTTCTTGACTATGGAGAGATCAATAATAGACTCTACGTCGCCCGCCGATATGTCAGCAGCAGCACATTATTAGGTAATGAAGGCAGATTGTGGTTTCATCCCCCTCTCAACGTCACCGATGCCGTTCGCAATATACACCAGATAGCTCAGGCGCTTCAATATATACACAATCATGGATATTTACACGGTTCCCTGACCTTTTCCAATATCCTGGTATTACGCGGCCCGAACTTTGATAACGAACCGGATTATGCTCCTTTCTTACTCGCAGATGTTGGCCTGACCAATTTTGTACGCCGCTTTGGTCAACCCCAGAACCAACTTCTTCCCATCGTAGCGGCCCCCGAACAATATAGCAAGCGTGTAACTCCTGCGAGCGATCAATTCGCCCTCGCCGTCTTGCTCTACTTCTGGCTCACAGGCCACCCTCCATATGTAGGTACACCGGAAGAGATTGAGCATTTAAAACTCACCGAGACCGTTGCACCACTTAGCTCATTCAATCCAAAGGTAACGCTCGAGCAAGAAGGTATTCTGCTGCGTGCTTTATCAGTCTACCCGGAGGATCGCTATCCATCCGTGCTTGCATTTGCAGACTCACTCTTAGCAACACTGGTAACTGAACCTCAAGCAGGTCCAGCAAGTGAACCCATAAAGCAACCAGAATTCGCTGCTCCCGTATCTACTCAACTAGACGAAGAGCCACAGCCAGAACTTCCCCTGCTCTCGGCGGAAACTATCCAGGACGAAGCGCATGAACCCGCATACATCGCACCTGCCTTTTCAGCATCTTCTCCAGACGAAGCGGTAGCGCTCAGCAGTCTTGTCGAGCCTTTTCTCGAGCGAGCGCCGGAAGCAGAATTTGTTGTCGAACCTGAGCCTGTTGCCGAGGTGGAAGAAGCTATATCCGGTTCAGAGAATAGCACTGCGGTTGAGCTTTTTTCTCAAGCAGAACCTGTAATCCTCGCGGAAAATACAGTTGAGGCCGAGCCAGCAGTACAGACCGAGGCTACTTCAGATGCCGTATTCGTGGCAGAGGATCAGCTTGCGCAGCAGATACCGCAGCCAACCCCGGAACCTGCTCCAACACCTCAACCGCAACCGGGACCCACTCCTCCACCAACACCTGAGCCTACCCCTGCACCACAACCAGAACCGGATATCCCGCAGCCCATACCGCAACCTGATGTGCCTCAACCCACACCGAATCCTATCCCTGCACCACAACCGGATATTCCTCAAACACCATCTGAGCCGGATGTACCGCAGCCCGCGCCCGATCCCATTCCACAGCCAGCACCAGATGTGCCGCAGCCACTACCGGAACCCAATGTCCCTCAAACAACGCCACAAACGCTGCCACAGGCTGATTATGCTTCTAAAAGCGAGCTTGCCGACTATCAAGAACTTCTAACAAGCGCTCAAAAGGAACAGGATACTGCTATTCCGCGCCTGGTTATCACCTCACCATACACAGAGCAACCATTGGAGTTCAGGGTGGGAAGCGAGGAAATAACACTGGGCCGTGCCGGTTCCAGCGACATCCTGCTGGACCAGGATAACCTTACATCGCGGCACCACGCCCTGCTCAAACACGAGGGCAACAGTTATATCGTCTATGACAGGCGCAGTGCTAATGGAGTCTTTGTAAACGGCCAGAAAATCGATACTGAGATTGGCTACGAACTGGCAGATGGCGATCACATCAGTATTGGAAACTACGAGATCATTTTCCGCCTCTCACCGGTCATGAATATGGCGTTAGAGCAGTTTTCTTAACTATTGACTTTTTCCGATTTACTATACTATACTTACTAAGGCCACTGCATAGTATAGTATTTTCCACTGTATGGTACAGAGTCTTAGTAAAGGCAGGTATAGATGGCTGAACACCATCCTGACAAAGTAAAATGTAGCGGGAAGGAGCGACTGGTCCACGCGGCTCAGATACTGACCCGAGAACGCTCTTTTGATGATATCACGATTGATGAAATTATCAAAGACGCGCAACTTTCGCGCCCTGCTTTCTACTACCACTTTACAGGCGGAAAAGAAGAACTGCGTGCTGAACTGGTACATCGCGGCATACTGAGTGAGACACCGGCTCCAGATACACAGCAAGCCATACTGGAAGCAGCCCTACGCGTTTTTGCGCGTGCCGGTATCTCAGCAGCTACCCTGGAAGATATCGCAGCCGAAGCCGGTGTCACACGCGGAGCGCTCTTATGGCACTTTCATAGTAAGGATGAGTTGCTCTCATCCATAATCAAACATTATGGTCCCCATTCTGTGCTGCGCTCAGTCAATGAGAAGATTGAGGAAGATTTGCGCAATGGCGTTCCACTTGACGATGAAACCGTTGTTCGTCGTCTCGTTGCTGCCTTCTACGACGGCTTTACTGCAATGGGAGACTATGCCCGCCTTGCTATTCTGCTTGTTCACACACATCCAGAAGCGGCCCGCTTTCTCGCCGAAAAAATAGTCAAAGGGCGCAAAACTATTATTGAGTATGTACAGAAACGCCAGCACGATGGTTCTTTCTGTCAGGATATTGATCCTGCCTTTTTCGTACAGGTGATATCCTTGACCTGCGCCATGCGCGCCGTGGGACAGGGACTCAGCGATCTTCTACCCCTGGCGCATCTTTCACGAGAGGAGATCATCGATCAGTTCGTTACTTTACTTCTGTATGGTATAGTTCGACGCGATCAACCGCAAAAAGACGAAGTCTAAAACACTAGACCGGCATTTCGCCTTACCATTTTTCGCTATCAGGAAGGAGTCTTACTGCATGCAAGTCATGCAAGTCGATACACAGGCGGCACGCCGCGGCGGAGGACTGGATTACAAGTGGATATTAGCAATGGTTGTCATTCTAGGCGTGTTTATGAGCATCCTGGACCAGACCATTGTCAACATCGCTATTCCTCGTTTGCAAACAGCTTTCGGCGCGGACATCCATAGTGTACAATGGGTACTCACCGCCTATATCCTGGCCCAGGGCGTTGCTACACCGGCAGCCGCCTTCTTCTCTGACAGGTTGGGGATCAAACGCTTCTACATTATTTCACTAGTCGCTTTTACCGCCGGTTCAGCGCTGTGTGGTCTTGCCTGGAGCCTGCCGATCCTCATCACCTTCCGAACTCTTGGCGGCTACCTTGTTACCTATGCCGGCTGGCAATTGATCTTCTACATCAATGTACCCATTGGCATCATTGCCATCATCCTCTCCATCTTGTTTATACGGACGGCACGTCCGGAAGGGAATACGCGTTTTGACCCGCTCGGCTTCATCTCTGCCGCTGCCGGGCTTGCCGCCGTTCTCTATGGGCTCTCATCCGCCAGCACAGATGGATGGGGATCCGCCACCGTACTGGGTTTCCTCGCGGCGGGATTGCTCTTCATCGCGATTTTTATCGCCAACGAACTTATCCTGGCAAATCGGGGGGGACAACCTCTACTCGACCTGCGTCTCTTTGCAAACGGCCCATTCCGTGCCGGTATGATCGCCAATGTGTTTGTCATTTTCAGCCTCTTTAGCGCGCTGTTTCTCTTCCCCATCTACCTGCAAAACTTGCGACATCTGAGCCCTTTCCAGGCAGGGCTGGTTCTGCTCCCGCAGGCTCTGGCATCTATGGTAACCACGATTATTGGTGGACGCCTGGTAGATCGCATTGGTGTACGAGCTGTGATGATCCCAGGACTGCTCATACTGGCCTTTGCAACTTGGCAACTCTCGCAGCTAACCCTTTATTCTCCTTACTCCTGGATTCAGACGATGCTGATTTTACGTGGCATGGCACTTGGACTCACCATCCAGCCGTTGACTGTGGCTTCACTATCAGAAATAGGACCCCGTCAGCTAGGGCAGGCTTCAGCTATTAGCACTGTGAACCGCGCGGTGGCAAGTTCACTTGGCATCGCTATTCTGGCAACACTTGTGCAGACACAGAGCCAGCTACATTTCGGTCACCTGGCAGAACAGGTAACACCCAGCTCACGTCTTGGGCAGCTCGTACCGTTCATTCAGAACTACTTCGTAGCACATGGGGCTGATCCAGCACTGGCACAACGAACAGCATTGCAATTGATAGCCAGGTTCGTACAGGGCCAGGCCTTCGTCCTGGCTATTCAAGACGCTTTGAGAGTGACCGTTGCCTTCGCTATCATAGCCATCATTGCTACACTATTCGTCAGTTCACGGCGCAAACCACAGCGTATTCCCGAACAAGCGCCTCGCGCTGATGTTCCTGTTGAAACTGGAGGTGCCGCACACACGGAAGCGGTGCTGGCCGGATAATATTAATCGAAGGTATTGTACACGCTGAGGTGACATTTTCATGTATCTCTACAGCGTTTTAAACCGTATCAAAGGAGAGATAATCCTATGCGTCGCATGATTTTTGTACCGCTACTGATCATCCTTGCAGTACTCGCTATCCTCGCAGGGATCGGCTACGCGATCTATAACAACTATACCTACTATGGTACGGATGATGCGCAGATCACAGGACCGATTGTGAACGTGAGCGCACCGGCCGCCGGTACACTCACCAGCCTATCAATCAAACAGGGTGATACAGTCACCGCTGACCAGACAATCGGCACAATCACCTTACAACCCAGCGCCGGTGCCAATGGCGCAACAGGGACTCCTGGCACTATCAATCTGACCAGTCCCATAAATGGCACAATTTTGCAAGTTCCTGCGGTACAGGGTCAGAACGTTGCGCCTGGCTTGGCAATTGCGCAGGTGACCGATCTCAGTGCTGTGACAGTGACGGCGTATGTCGACGAAAATGCGATCAATAACGTCGGTGTCGGTCAATCGGTCGATATCACAGTCGATGCATATAAAGATACTACCTTCTCCGGTCATATCAAGCAAATCGTACAGGCCGCAGCCGGCGAGTTTTCGCTCCTGCCCAACGAGGATCCGACCAGCGGTAATTTCACCAAAGTGGGGCAGCGTATTCCGGTGATTATCACGCTCAACAACAACGGTGGCAAGGACCTTGTTCCTGGTATGAGTGCCGAAGTCACCATTCATCTTCACTAGCTACATAGGGGCACTGCAATCGCATATCGTCCTTACAAATAAAGGAGATTCTCGTGAATTTATTGATTATAGGCGGCTTACTTGTTATCGCGGCAGCAGCTATCCTTGGTGCGGTACTCCTCTCTATTGGTGAATCGCGTGCTGATAAAGCGCGTGCCAATGGAGTCCCAGCGCCGGTCTCAACAAACATAGGCAGCCCTGCAAACAGGCCTGCTCCCATGAGGCAGGCTCCACCTGTCACCGGAGAGCGCACATTCTCCTCAAGAGGAGACGATCAGCAAATATCCGCGCTCAATGGACAGTTCCACGAACTCGCTGCCGAGCTGCGCACCCTTTACCAGCATGCGTGGGAGCTTGAGCAGCATCTTCGTGTACTTACCGAGGCCGTTGACCGCATCGAACAATCACAAGGTGGGCGCTTTAGCATTGCTGAGGAGACTCACGCACATTCTTCCGCGGATACTTCACAACTATAGACAGTCGTCTTCTACAACTTTGTGAAAGGCCAGGGGAGCCACATAGGGTCTTAGGAACTAAAAGTTCTAGTCCTATGCGACTTACCTTGCCTTTCCTGGCGTTAGTATCGACACTATATACTACCTATCCACGAGTGACCGTGTCAGCGTAACAATCGTCACAAACATACGATAAAGATCGAGCAAGTTGTCACTACTCAATATCACTGTGCGAGGCCCTACACGTTCAACGCCTCGTATCCAGGCTGCCATCTCGGCCATATCCGCTACCAGAAAAGTCACCTCCAATGGAACCGGCAACTTGAACTCCGGAGGGCGCATCTTTTCTATATTACTGACCGCTCGTGCTGCGCCCTCTCGCAGCATTTCGCAGGCAAGCGTAGGATGTAAATGAGCGGAAGCAAAACGCCCAAGTGATTGCTTTACGACCACCTTTTCCGCGTGCGGCGCAATGCTCTCTGCCTCTTTTGTGGTAACAGCATCTCCACTCACGAAGACAATCGGCACTCCATAATGGGCAGCCACCAGCGCATTTATACCCGATTCACCAACTATCTCGCCATTGATGCGCACTTCCCAGATAGCGCGTGGATTATATGTATGCGAAAGCACCGCATGTTCTGCTCCAATCGAACCGTGATAACTCACAAAGCACACGCCGTCGAAGCTGGCATCCAGCCCTTCCATCATGTACAGTGGTTTATGCTTTCCAGTAATCAATGTAGCCAGGCCAAGCAGGTCCTGCGGATGCAGGTTGCGCATATCATGATGTGAGTCGTTGACGACGAACTCGTTCGCTCCGGCATCCAACGCTCCTTTAATGACGGCATTGACTTCATCGGTGAGTAAACGGCGTCCTTGCTCGTATTCGGGATTGCCCTCGATTATCTGTTCCCAGGCGACGATTCCGCTTGTTCCCTCAAAGTCGGTGGAGAGGAATAATTTCATAGTTGGTATGCTCCTCTTATAATTCAAGCTATTCAAGACGTCAAAAACACAGTGAAGTGCTAAAGCTCGAAATATATTGGTACCTCTTGCCGGTGCCATGCCTCCACTTTCAGAAATCTCATCTTATGAGTGGTGATGTGTCGTCTGGCTTCCCATCAAAACACAACACCCCTGGCGAGCGAAAGAGGCGAGCAGTTCTCCTTTGTCAACGACAGTTCCATTGTCTCCACCAGCAAAAAGCCACTCGTCCCACGCCATTTTCTCAATAAAAAGCGCCCAGGCTACGGGAGCCACGAGCTTCCGGGCTGCGCGCATAATCTCTATAGCATCATCAAAGCCCGGCTCCAGCTGTTTAGTAGGCTTGAGACCAGCAGAAGCCAAAGCCTCGAAGGTACAAATCGAGCGAATTTCTCCCTCGACCACCTCACATACAATCCCCAATGCCAGTTCCTCGCGCTCTATCGTACCAGCTTCCGCAGGTATGGTTTCCCATACTCCCACAACCAGGCTACATAGTAAGGGTAAATTATTGAGGAAGCGGCTCATCTGTTGCTTATCCCACCCATGCCACGAGTAAGTATCATTATGCTGATCCAGTCGTAATGCGGCATCCAATAAGGGTCGCGCCGCTCGCCAGAGATGAGAATCGGCATCAAGCACAACTAATTCATCAGCTAACACAATATGCTCCGTTGAGTCAATCTTTCGCCTGCACCCAGTATACAACAGCCTCCGTTTCCATGCTATAATTTTACTAGACATCCTAAGCCCTACGTAGTAACGGTTCATGAACGCAATTTGAGGATATTACTCATGAATGCGGGTACCTTCGATTTAGATATGCTCTCACCTTATCTTTCTGGACTTGGCATTGCAGGAACTACAGCATTATTAGTGGCAACTGCATTGATATTGTGGCATTTTCGCGGCAGCCGTATTCAAAGTTTCAACTGGCGGTTGCGCGGCTGGCGTTTAAAGCAACTTTCTGCCATTGCCTGTCTCTTTTTTCTGGCAATGGCTGCCAGTTACTGGATCATTCAGGAACCCTGGGGCTGGTTTTACCTGATTTTAGCATTCAAAACCGGCAGTTGGTGGCTTCGTATCGCCGTCAATAGAGGAATATAAACACAATTCGGCGTCCTTTCTCACGAAATATAGCGGCCTGGCATTCTTGAAATGCCAGGCCGCTATTATCCCTAACCCTCATTTGGTATCCGGCTTTACCGTCCACTCACGCACGAATTAACGCCAGAACAACATTTCGTACGAGCAGCTCGCTTTATCCAATATGCGCGGTTGCAGTCGTAACATCATCTTCATAATATTCTCCGGACAATCCGGCGCGAGAAATGAGTCTATCACCTGCGACAATCGAAGTTATGAGCGTATTGCCTGTATCAATTCCCGTTTCCCCTGCTATCTGCGTCCCGTCCAGGAAGAGCGAATACGAACCATTGCTTGGATCGTTGGTTTGATCCACTTCAATACTGAACCATTGTCCGGTGGTAAGAGCATTTTTTGTTCCTACAATATGTTTCTTACCCAGGCTATCAAAGCGAATTACTTGCAGGTGGAGGTTTTGAGTTAACCACACTGCTATTGAGCCATTCTGTGGCTGACTACTATTGTTTACAGTAAACAAAGCGATAGGCTGCTTACCCAGTACCAGTTTCGGGTCAAGGTAAAGTCTAAACTCGGCTGCGTGTGTGGCATAACTGGCCCCCGTATAATCCTTCTCCGCCCACGCATGCCCGCGTGCCACATTACCAAGGGTGATTTGTAACGAGTTGGGGAGACTATAGGCTTGCGTTCTGGAAACAGCTACCCCAAAGCCCGTGCCTTTCACATTCACCTTTGTCCACTGATTCGCTCCAGGCCCGGTCGGCAAGGGGCCAGGGGAATAGCTATCAAAATTATCTTGAAAGATTATCGTGGGAGGCGGCGGAGTCGTGGTCGAAGTGACAACGTCATCTTCGTAATACGAGCCTGCTAAGCTCGCGTTAGAGAATAGTTTGTCGCCTGCGAAAATGGTCGTCACAAGCGTATTACCAGTATCAATTCCGGTTTCACCCAATTTCTGCGTTCCATTAACTAAAAGTGAGTATAAACCGTTCTGGTGATCATTCGTCTGATTCAGTTCAATAGAGTACCAGCTACCAGGACTTAACTTTTCTTGGGTGCTTGTAGCGTGCTTCACACCCTGGCTATCGTAACGCACAACTTGTAAATGGTAGCTGGAAGTCAACCACACCGCGGCAGAACCATTCTTTGGCTGGCTGGCATTCTCTGCCGTAAATAAAGCGATTGATTGATTTCCTAAACTAAGGCTGGGATCAAGGTAAAGGTTGAAGTCGACAGTATGTTCGACATAACCAGGACCACTATAGTCCTTCTCTGCCCATGCATAACCATTAGCAACACTTCCCAATGTGACCTGCAGCGAATTGGGAACACTAACTGATTGGGTATCAGAAACAGCCAGATCAAAGCCGGTCCCTTTCACACCCACACTTGACCACTGGTTCGCTCCCGGACCAGTTGGCAAAGGCCCCGGTGAGTAGCTATCAAAATTATCCTGAAAGATAACCGTGCCCCCTCCAGATGCATGCACCCGGCCAGGCATTCGCTGCACCACAATGAAAGTCGCTACAAGTCCTCCACAAAGGACCAAAAACATACAGAGGCCACCAATCTTCAATTTCTGTTTCAAGCAATTCTCTCCTTTAATGCACTTCCCGACATATATTTATTGGCGATGGAAATTCCTATCTCCAGCGCTTAAAATAGCACTGATCTATATACAAGAGTAGTAATGATGGGGTTGAGAAGTGGTTAAGAACTTTTTATGCCATATCTTCCATTTTTGGGGAAGCAACTCATCCACAAGCAGCTTCGCTCAACAGTGATTGTATAAACGGATCAGTAAAGATGTTAGCATTACGCTTTCTTTGCATTTCCTTAACCGGCCAATAACAAAGCAGGATTATGCTCATTTTGTAGACAAAGCCATCTATATATGATAGTGTGTAATGCCAGCGCTAGCTAGTCACCCTCGTGGTATATTCATCAGCGCCGTACATATTTGCAGAATCAAAAGGAGTTTAACCGTGAGGGCACGCCCGGATATTGTGCTACTCGTACTCGACACGCAGCGTGTCGACCGTCTTTCGTACTATGGGAATCAGCTTGAAACATCGCCCCATATCGACGAGCTTGCTGCCGATTCCACCCTTTTTCGCCATGCCGTCTCCACCGCCCAGTGGACCGTTCCTTCGCATGCCTCGATGTTCACTGGTCTGTATCCCTCCAGCCACAGCATGTTCCATGCTTCATCGGTACTGCCCGCGTCATTGACCACCCTGGCTGAGCGTCTTCGCGATAATCACTATGTCACCACCGCATATTGCAACAATCCACTGCTCGGCGTCGTCAATAATGGCCTGCGACGGGGCTTCGACAGCTTCCTGAACTATGCTGGTTGGATGACTTCACGTCCCAACCAGATTGGGGGCCAGCAGCATCTCTTCGACCGCTATCGCAAACATTTCAAGCGTTTTCTGGCCAGCGCCCTCACAGGCATACAGGATGTCTTTGCCCGCTCAGATACGCTACTGGACTTCTCCTTCTCCCCTTTGATGGTTCCGCTCTGGCAAACCGCGTTAAGCTTCAAGGGCAATACCGCCAAGTCCCTCAACGATGCCGCGCAACTGCTTATCAAGCGGCAAGGGATACCTGAAGATCAACCGATCTTCAGCTTCATCAACCTGATGGGCACGCATATGCCCTATCATCCGCCCAGACGCTTCGTCGAGCGTTTTGCGTCACACGTTCTACAAGATAAGTCAGCAAAACATTACCTGCGCCGCTTCAACAGCGATGCCTTCGGCTGGCTGGCACCTCTGGCAGGCAGTATTGACGCGAAAGAAAAGGCGACCCTGGATGGTATGTATAATGCGGAAGTGGCCAACCAGGATGAGCAGGTAGGCGCTTTTCTGGACAAACTACGCGCAAGTGGTAGGCTTGATCGCACATTCTTCATTGTCTGCGCGGACCATGGTGAACACCTGGGAGAGAAAGAACTCATGGGTCACAGCATCTCGCTCTACAACGAACTCGTACATGTGCCCTTGTTTATTCGTGATCCGAACGGTGATTTGCCACGGAGTACCACTGTCGAAGCAACCACCTCGACAAGACGCATATTTCATACTATACTAACAACGGCTGGAATTGCAACCGAAGCTGAGCAGGGACTTACCCTGGCTCAAAAAAATGTACACGCCGATCCTATCGATACCATCGTTTATTCGGAGGGAGTAACGCCTCAAAACGCGCTTAGCTTGCTGGAGCGACGCCGACCAGACCTGGTACGCAAAGCTCATCTTAACAGCCCGCGCCGCACTGTATGGAGCGAACGATACAAGCTTATCCAGACCGGCGAGGAACAGGTAGAACTCTACGACTTCTTCGATGATCCCGGTGAGACCTTGAATTTGCGCGATATTCTTCCTGAACAGGTCGAATCGATGCAGGAACGGTTAAAGACATTCATCCAACATATTGATGTTGAAACGCACAACGACGAAAATGATCCTTACAATGACCCACAGGTATACCACCGTTTACGTAACTTAGGTTATCTGGAATAGGAGCAGAGGACGTATTATGTATCCACCCCTTAATCCGATCCTTATACAATTGGGACCCATTTCAATACACTGGTACGGCCTGACTATGACCGCCGCCATCTTCGTAGGTACACTGGTCGCCAGCCGCTACGTAGAACGCAAGGGACAGGACTCAAACAGCATCTGGGAAATGCTGCTGTGGGTCCTCATTCCGGCCCTCGTTGGCGCACGCCTTTACTTCGTCTTCATCCAATCGCCACGTGGTCCCAATGGCATCGGTCAATACCTGGCTAACCCCATCGAAATTTTGCAGATATGGCGCGGCGGCATTCATATCTATGGAGCTATCATCTTAGGCGGCATCGCAGCCCTGTTATTCATACGTATACGCAAACTGCCGGCGCTTATCTACCTCGATGGAATTGCCCTGGGCTTACTCATTGGACAGGCCATCGGCCGCATAGGGAACTTCATCAACCAGGAATTGTACGGTCCGCCAACCACGCTCCCCTGGGGTTTGCGCATCGATTCCGCTCACCGCGTTCCACCTTATGACAATTTAACGGCTTATCCAGACAGCGTACGCTTCCAACCTCTCTTCCTCTACGAGTTAACATGGGATGCTCTCGGCTTTGTCGTGCTGTACTTTATCTCGCGCCGCTTCAACGATCGCCTGCGCAGTGGCGACCTTCTCCTGCTTTACCTGATCTGGTTCCCCATTGGGCGTTTCTTTATAGAGTTCATGCGTTCGGATTCCTGGTTCTTCCCGGGTACACCTTTCGACCTCGTCCATCTTCTGTCTGCCATTGCCGTTATCAGCAGTGCTACTATCCTGATCCTCCGCCATCGTCATCAGCCTGCCAGCGAGGTACCGCAGCCCGAAGTCAGCGTAGAAACAGAAGACGCGGATGCTGCTATAAATGAGGATGCCAGCACCGGGAACAATGGAATAGCGGATAACAACTCGGACGCTCATGCCGAAAATGAAATAGGGGTCGATAGCTCTGAGGCAGGCTCTCTCGGCATCGAAAAAGGATAATATTCTCGATGCCAAAGTTCCCTCGCCTCATTATCATTGGCCTCGATTGCGCGGAGCCTTCACTGGTCTTTGATCAATGGCGTAACGATCTGCCAAATCTTGCAGGGCTGATGCAAAAGGGCAGCTATGGCCTGCTGGAAAGCTGCGTGCCCGCTATCACCGTGCCCGCCTGGAGTTGCATGATGAGCGGGCGCGATCCGGGCGAGCTTGGCATTTATGGTTTCCGCAACCGCGCCGATCGTAGTTACCAGCGCATGACTATCGCAGATGGTAGAGCCGTGCGGGTACCGAGGCTGTGGGATATCCTGGGTGAAGCAGGATGGAAAGTTGCCGTTCTCAGTGTGCCAGGAACTTTCCCACCGCGCCCGGTCAATGGAGCGCTCGTCTCATGTTTTCTTACCCCTTCGACTCGCGTCGCTTACACCTATCCGCCGGAACTGGCCGACCAACTTGCTATGTGGGTCGATGACTACCTGCTCGACGTGCCCAATTTTCGGTCTGAAGACAAGGGCCGCATCCTCAAAGACATCTACACGCTGTGCGATCAGCGCTTCACAGTAGCAATGCGCTTGCTGACAGACTATGAGCCAGACATGCTCATGCTGGTAGAGATGGGAGTTGACCGCCTTCATCACGCACTATGGAAGCACATGGACCTTCGACATCCAGGCTACATTCCAGACTCTCCTTTCAGCGAAGCCATACACGACTATTATCGCCACGTGGATAAACGCATTGGTGAACTCCTAAGGTACTGCGGAGATGAAACCGCCGTGTTAGTCGTCTCAGATCATGGCGCTCGCCCGCTGATGGGGGGTATATGCATCAACGAGTGGCTTCAGACAGAAGGCTATCTAACCCTGCACCAGCAGCCATTCAGCCCCATCCCATTAGAACAGGCAATCGTAGACTGGAAGCACACAAAAGCATGGGGTGCAGGAGGTTATTACGCCCGTATATTCATGAACGTGCGTGGTCGTGAACCCGAAGGCACTATACCTCTGGCCGAGTACGAACAGGAACGTACAGCGCTGGCCGAGCGACTGCGTGCCATTCCAGGTCCTGATGGTCAGTCACTGGGTAACCGGGTTTTTAGACCGCAGCAAACTTACCGCAGCGTACGCGGCATAGCACCGGACCTGATTGTCTATTTTGCAGACCTGGCATGGCGCTCAGTAGGAACGGTCGGCAGCGGAGAACTCTACACCATGGAAAACGACACAGGTCCCGACGATGCAAACCACGCCCAGTATGGCATGATGATCTTCTATGATCCACGACGGCCCGGCAATGGACAACGCATAGAGAATGCGCAGATATACGATATCCTGCCGACCCTCTTGAATCGCTATACTATTGAAGCTCCAAAAGGATTACGCGGCAAGATA
>WNFT01001180.1_pt1 | contig 22260 bp, 23 predicted proteins | sample 5400191 | NCBI WGS metagenome assembly WNFT01 (sample SAMN13153359, study PRJNA577476) | soil metagenome | isolation source: 80 cm saprolite under Madrone tree | place: USA:California | collected 2016-06-14 | reverse complement strand
TCTTCAAATAGACCGTCTGTAAAACATCTTCCGCTTCACCACGGTCGCGTCGGCAACAACTTAAAGCCCAGCCGAAACTAGCGCTGTGGAGCGTTTCCAGTTCAGCCTTAAGCTCCGCAATGTCCATCGAGTCTATTTTTACGGATGCGCTCCGTGTTCCAAAGTATTAGTTGCGTGCGCGGGCGGATTGTATGACAGGTAGCTCAGACTTTAGTCTGTGATCAAGCTGGCTGCCTTTGAATCCATTCATCAAATTCGAGGAGCGCCTGAAAGTCCCCTGCTTCACGCATGCGCCGCAGAAAGTCAGTGAGGATCTCGCTGGTAAGAATCGGCAGAGCCCGGCTCTGATTTGCCGGAATGTAATCTGCGCCCTCCAGCAAATCGATTTTCAACACCTCGCCGTCATATCGCCAAACTTCGCCGACCCCAAGTGCCGCATAGATTGAGAACTTGGAGATCGAGTCGCGATGAAGATCAATCTCAACCGCGATGTCGGGCGGTGGATCAATCTCAAAATCGATGTCTACACGATTGCCGATCAGCGCCGCACTTTGGACATAGAAGCTTGAATCCGGCTCATTTCCTTTACGTTTCTTACGTTTTCTCATCGTCGCTGAACCGACGGAAACAATGTTGATGCGTCGTCGAAGGCTGATGATCGTGCACAGCTTTTCAAAGAATCTCGCATATCTTTCGTGTTCGGCTGAGGTAGTCATGATCTGAAGGGTTCCGTCGTCATAAGCGATCCGCAGACCTGCCGGATCCACGAGCTGATCCATTAGGGCTTCGTATTCGTCCCAGCTAACATCGTGGAGCACGAGCTTGCCGTCGACCGGGTGTTGCTCGATGAACTGGTCGATGATTTGGTGTGACTCGAGTATTTCAGTAGCCATCGGTTTTTCCTGCGGTTGGCAATTATAATGACCAGACTCTCAGCCACAATCAAGCTCTAGCACCCACTTCAGGCTTGTGACTGATTGCCGGTGCCCTCTCCTCCGCGTCACAGACTAAAGTCTATGTTACTTCGCCCACTCGCAGGCAATTTTAGATTCAACTTTCACCGGCACAGTCTGTAAATATTCTTCGCCGGCAACGCACATGGCCCGTTCGACTTTTTCGGCGATCGACTCAGCTTCGCTTTCGTCAACCTCAACCACAATCTCGTCGTGAATGATGTTAACAATCTTTGCTGAGGTATTCCGCAGTTCGTCGTTCAAAAGTCGCAGCGCGCGTTTGAGAATATCGGCGCTGGTCCCTTGAATCGGCGCATTCTTTCCGTTGCGTTGGGTCATCGAAACCTGCTGGCGATCCGACGCGTCAAAATTGAAACGGACCAGACGGCCGGATCCCGTCCGTGCCTGTTTCTCACTAACGGCGCGGTTTGCTGATTCGCGCAGATAAGTATCAAGTCCTCGATAAGTCGAAAAGTATCGCCGCAAAACATTCTCGGCTTCGGTGACACTCAAGCCGGTCATCATCGAAAAGCGCTGCGCGCCGATTCCATAAACAACGCCGAAGTTCAAACGCTTCGCAAAATCGCGTTGCTCTTTGGTTACCTGGTCCTGCGATACATTGAAAACCTGCGCCGCACTCACGCGATGAAGATCGGCGCCGGAATTAAAAGCGTCGATGAAAGCCTCGTCGCCAGAGAATTCCGCAAGGATGCGCAGCTCAATTTGCGAGTAATCAGCAATCACTAATCGCCGTCCCTCCGGATGACCCATGAAACAGCGCCGATATTCAACCGCGTGCGGCACCTGCTGAATGTTTGGATTCGTGCAGGCAAAGCGTCCGGTCGGCGCGCCGATTTGACGAAAGTCCGCATGCAACCGGCCCGTCTTCGGATTGATGAACTCAATCATGTTCTGGCCGTAACTGGTCAGCGCCTTCTGCATCGTGCGGTACTCGAGCAGCTTGGCGACTACCGGATACTGGGCGGCCAGCGGCTGTAACTTCCAATTGCGCGTCGAATCCGGCACCGGAATGCCCAGCCGGCTTAGCGCTTCAGTCACTTGCTGCTGCGAATCGAGATTGATGTTCGCGCGCGGCGGTCCGAACAAAGAAGCCTGCGCCACGCCTTCGCCCAGCATTTCCTGCAGCTCGTTCGCGATTTCGGCCCGCCTTTCCCCGACGATGGCAAGCTGTTCGAGCCATCGGTCTTTGTTCATGTAAAAGCCCGCCAGCTCCAAATCGACTACGGGCATCACACATTCGAACTCGAGCTGCGCGCATTGGATCAAATCAAGCGACTTGATTCGCTCGATCAGTTTGTCGCGAAGTGGAATCAGCACCGCCGCGTCGCGCGCCGCGTACTGCAACTGCGCTTCGGAAAGTCCGAATTCCCAATTGCTCAATCGCTCGCTTTTGTCGACGGCTTCGTTGAGATAACGGGCCGCAATCGCTTCCAAGCCGTGGCGCTCTTCGATGTCACCAGCGGAAACCAACTGGCTGGCGAGGAGTGTGTCGAACAATCCTCCAAGATCGACGCCAAGGTTGTGCTTGATGAATTTGGCATCGAACTTCGCGTTGTGGGCGATCTTGATTGGACGAGGCGCGGAGAGCAGTTGACGTAAAGGCGCGAGTGGGTCGCCCTGTTTCAGATTGTCATTGGCGAAGCGATTGAAGTCGATGAGGCGCACGCCATCCGGGGCGGCCAGTTGAATCAGGCGCAGGCGCGCCATATAAGGATCGAGTTCGGTCGTTTCCGTATCGAGCCCGATCGCGTGTTTGCCGGAAAGTTCATTGACGGCGCGGCGTAGTTCTTCCTGATTGGTGATGAGTTGATATTGCGTGTTCATTTATTACGACGATTTTAGCGACAAAAGGGCGCAAAAGGCACAAGGAACAGGAGCGATACTTTCGGCTTGGACGCCAAACTACCCGGGAAGGATTTCTTTTTTGCTTCTTGTGGCTTTTCGCGGCTCGTCTGTCTCTTAGTATTTTGCTCCGATGAGGTAAACGACTGACTTGTCGCCTGGCACGAATGCTGAATGCGTCGTGTTCGCTGGGAGAAAGTCTCGATCGCCGGCGCGCAAGGTATAGGTTTCGTAACCAACGCGCAGCTCCAGCTCACCGTCTAGAATCCAGTGCGATTGATCTTCGCCGTGCGCATGCGGTCCGTATTTTGTTCCCGCAAGGTCAGTCCATTGGAAGACGCTGTAGCCTTCGCCTTGCAAGCGCGCCTTCAACTCTTGCTCATCCGGCGGCGTCTCTTCACTCCATCGTTCGACTTGAAGACTCATGTACATACTCTGCCACAAAGAGACACAAAGGACGAAAGCCGCGAAATGGAATCGCTGAAGATTATATGAATAACCCGGCGGAATTATCGCGGAGATGGGCGACGATTAGAATTAGGACGCTGAGTTGATGGCGGGCGTTCGGTTCGCGAACCAGAGCTAAACCATCCTTGCCACCAGCCAAACACTGCGCCTGCGAGCAGCAGCAGCAGCAAGACGCCAACGACCACCAGCTTCAACGCGATCCGCAGAACACGACGCGCGACAAAAAGGAATAGCGCAACGACGAGAACGATTACTATGGCTGCTATTACTAACGACACCGTTTGATCTCGATTCTATTAAACTCCCCCACAAACGTACGTGCTGCTCTCTGCCTACTGCTACTGCCTACTGCCTTCTGTTTTCTGCTTCCTATAGTTCGCCCGCACCGTCGTTCTGATGTTTCCGCGCACGTTGAAGTCTCCTTCAATATCGACGCTCAGAGGATCGCAGGCTTTCACAAAGTCTTCGAGAATCACATTGATCGCGTGTTCGTGAAAGATCTTCACCTCGCGAAACGAATTAATGTAGAGCTTTAAACTCTTCAATTCGACGCAACGCTGATTCGGCACATACTCGATGCGAATCGTCGCAAAGTCAGGAAAGTCCGAGAAGGGACAGATGCAAGTAAACTCCGGCATCTCAAAATTAATTTTGATCTCGCTGCCGGGAAACCAATAGGGGAAAGTGTCGAGCGGATAAAGGTTCATCTCTTCGCGCGGCGTCGAGCGAATATCGAGACCTTGGAGACTTGGCGGCTGCAATAGAGTCTGTGACATCGAAACAGGCTGCAAGCGCTATAGATTCTCGAAGAACCTTTCGAAGATTGTTTCCACATCTCTGGAACTATGAAGAATTCGCAGAATATCGATACCGTTTTCGAAGGGCTGATAAAAGATCATGTAACCTCTGACCGTGAAGCTGCGCAAACTAATCAGCAAATAATCTTGTTGTCGACCCATTAATGGATTGTCTCGCAAGAGAGAGAACCGCTGTGTGATCTCTTTTATCGAGTAGCGGCTTCCGAATTGTCTTGCGCGACATGCAACCAGATGGCTTTGAGGTCGCCATTTGCCGTGTCAGCGATTCTAATTTCACGAATTACTGGGAGGCAAGCACACCACTTTCGCTCTTCGCATCGCGGGCTATTGTCTGCGCAAGTTCGCCTAGATCGCCATCACTCGTGCAGGTTGTAAAGCGACCTTGGTTGATATCGTCTACGCCGCGCATAATTTCGGTGCGCAGAGCGTCGATGCCCTTCTCGCGTGCTTCAAGCAAACGCAGCCCTGCGCTTACTAGCTCTTCCGTATTCTTGTAAGCGCCGCTTTTCAGCCGCTTCTTCACGACCGATTCCAATTCTTTTGAAAGAGTTATCGTCATCGTTCGTATTGTAGCCAATCGTGAAATATTCTTCCACGGCTGGGCTCTTATGGATCAATAACTCGTCCGAGGCCGCCCAATCTGGAAGATATTAATCAGAATCAACCCGGCGATGAATCCTCCGATGTGTGCCGCGTAAGCGACGCCGCCCTGTTGCGAGCCGCTGCCCAGCACGCCCAGTCCGCTGATCAATTGAAACACGAACCAAAGTCCGATAGCGATGAAGGCGGGCATCGGCATTGCGAACCACCCCAGGAGCACGATCACCCGGTTGGTTGGAAACAGCAGAATGTAGGCGCCCAGCACGCCTGAGATCGCGCCCGACGCGCCCAGGCTGGGTACCAGCAAACTCATTTCATCGCCCTGGGCAAAAGCCACGGTAGCGAAGACATGCGAGAGTCCGGCAAGCACACCGCAGACCAGGTAAAAGATCAGATAACGAAAGTGGCCCAGCCGATCTTCGATGTTATCGCCGAAAATGAAAAGAAAAAGCATGTTGCCAAAGATGTGCGCGATGCCGCCGTGCATGAACATGGAAGTGATCAGCGTGAGATAGACTGGAATCGGCGTCGGTTGCAGACCTGGCATTTCGAAACGCTGGCCCGTGACCGGCTGCACCACAATCCGATCGCGCGTCGCGATGTCTTTGCCGGTAATGATCTCGGCCGGCACGGTCGAAAAGGCGTAGGTGAATCTTTCGTTGGTCCCGAATCCCTGGAGAAATACGAAGACAAGAACATTAATGAGAATAAGCAGATAGTTAACGACCGGCGTCGTCCGGCGACCTATATTTTCGTCAGCGATTGGAAAAAGCATTGCTGAAGCTCGATTCTTGTCAGAATAGACGTATTGACATTGTATATACGCCCAATGTTATCTTCCCATCGTGAATGTCAGCTACACCTTACACGAAATCAGATTTAAACATGAAGATGAGTAAATTGAAGCAACGGCTGCGAAAAGATCGCGCCATGACAACCATCAGCTTGCGGGTTCCTCAAGACGTTATTGACGACTTGAAAGAGATCGCTCCGCGTCTCGGGTTTTCCGGCTATCAGCCGTTGATCCGCACGTACATCGGGCAGGGTTTGCGCTTAGATCTTGAACGTCTTGATGAACATCCGAAAATTTCCCACTTGGTTAAGAGCTTGCGTAAACATGGCGTAAAGGACGAGGTCATTGCTTCCGCCATTGCCGAAGTCAGAAATTCGGTTAAGGCTGCGTAGCTCGCGCTAGTCGCCTTCAGCCGCTTCGGCAAGCGCGATCTCGCCCGCGGCCAGTTCGCGTTTCACCTCTTCCGAGGTTCCAAACACGCGCGCTTTCTTATCGTCGAACTCACCTTCCCAGCGCGCGACGACCACGGTAGCCAAACAGTTTCCCAAAACATTCACGGACGTGCGGCCCATGTCCATCAATTCGTCTACGCCAAAAATCACCGCCACTCCTATTGGCCCCAGCCCGCCAGGCATAAAACTATTCAGAGTCGCCAACAGAATCACCAGCGCTGCCCGCGGCACACCGGCAACTCCTTTGGAAGTGATCATCAAGGTGAGCATCATGACGATCTGCCGGCCAAAGCTCATGTGACCGATGGTCGGCTCTGCTGCCTGGGCGACGAACACTGACGCCATTGCCAAATAGAGCGTGGTGCCATCGAGATTAAAGCTGTAGCCGGTCGGCATGACAAAACCGACGATCCGTCGCGGCACACCGAGACGCTCCATGTTTTCCATCGCCTTCGGAAGAGCAGATTCGCTGCTGGTCGTCGCGAAGGCGATCGTGAATGGTTCGCGCACGGCTTTCAAAAACTGAACGATTGGCACGCGCGCGATGATCATTACTGCACCCATCACGAAGAAGACCAGCAGAAAGAGAGCGAGATAGAGCGAGCCAATCAGCTTGCTTAGATTAACCAGCACCGCCAGACCATTCGTCGCGATCGTGTGCGCCATCGCCGCGCCGACGCCGATAGGCGCGAACATCATCACGTAGTTGGTGAACTTGAACATTACCTGCGACAGCGCATCGCAGCCGCGCAGGATGGGAGCGGCACGCTCACCCATCGCCGATACCGCCATCGCGAATAAAACTGAGAAGGCAACGATTTGCAGGACATCGCCGCGCACCATCGAATCGATCACGCTCGCAGGGAAAATGTGGACCAGCAAATCGCGAAAACCCTGTGGCTGTGTCTTCACCAGTTGACTGATGTCTCCGCCACCGGCCAGAACAACTCCCGCCCCGGGCTTAGTAAAATTCACGACGCCGAGACCGATAAACAGCGCGGTCGTCGTCACAATCTCAAAGTACAAGAGCGCCTTCACGCCCATGCGTCCGACTTTTTTCAAATCGCCACCGCCGGCAATGCCAACGACCAGCGTCGAAAAGATTAGCGGCGCAATGATCGACTTGATGAGGTTAAGAAAAATGTCGCGGAGGAAATAGACGTTGTTGCCCCACTTGGGACTCACGTATCCAAGCAGTCCGCCCAGCACAAGGCCCATAAAAATTTGCGTCGTCAGCGACGGCCAATACCAGGGGCGCTTTTCATTCAACTCAACTACTTTGGCCATTTACTTAGCCGTCAAAGGAGTTCAGGCTTGTTTGTACGAACATGACGGTGAGACGGACAGTGCTGATGAACCAAATTAGAGCTGGCCTTGGGCCGATGAGCGCTTATTACGCCGCTTGAGCTATCTTCTCCTCAAGCCAGGACCTAACCAGAGCGCGTGTCGAGGTCTGTCGATTTTTTGCCACTTCAGCCAATCTCTTCATCAGCTCTCCGTCAACTGCCAACAGGAAGATGCGTCTTTGAATATTCACATCAAAATGCGCTTCCGGCATCTCGTCCCAAAACTCGCCCATGTCATGGTCGTCAAAGAACTCTACGAGATCTTCAATCGTCTCAAACTCAGGTAGTCTACTTTCGCTCATATCGCCTTCTTTCCCATTCCGCCACTTAAGATGAGAGCGTCGCTGTTGAGCTTGTAAATAAACAAGACGGTCAGGTAGCGACCCGCATCTGTTTGTCCTAGCGCCATGTAAACGTCCTCGCCTGTGCGATTTCCCTTCTTTGCGAAACGGAACTTTGGCTGATTACGGAGAACTTCTTCTACTTCGTCGGCACGAACGGCGTGCTTGCGGTCGAGCTTGTCAAACTACGGTATCGAGCCAGATGACTTCATTGATCCGCATTTACGTCTTGCTCTAACCTGACCTACTGAATCTTATCACAGGCTGTTCGACGGTCATCGCGATGCTTCCGGCTCGCTCGAATTGCCAGCCACGCTACCTTCCCCACTTTAGTTTATTCCGCAGCACATCGAAGTAGTTTCGATTCGCCGGCTGCACCAGATTGAATGTCGCGTTGCTCTTGCGAATCAAGGCGCGATCACCCGCTTGCAGCGGAAAACCAACCTGGCCATCGAGGGTTAGCGCCACCTCTTCGTTCTTCGTCATCAGACGCACTTCGATTACTGAATCGTCAGGCACCACGATGGGCCGGTTCGACAGCGTGAAGGGACAAATCGGCGTGATCACAATAGCGTTCATCGACGGAAACATAATAGGCCCACCGGCCGAAAGGTTGTATGCAGTCGATCCGGTGGGCGTTGAGACAATCAAGCCATCAGCCCGAAACCTGTTTAGAAATTGACTGTTTAGGTGAGTTTCGATTTCGATAATGCGCGCGAGCGCCGATTTGTTCACCACCACGTCGTTCAGCACGCGATTCTTGGTGATCAATTCTTCGCCACGACGCAACTCAACCGCCAACATCACGCGTTCCTGAATTTTGTAATCGCCGGCGAGAATAGCGTCCAGCGCCGAGAAGAGTTCTTCGAGAGGAAACTCAGCGAGATAACCCAGGCCGCCATAGTTTACGCCCATGACCGGGACTTCGATATCGCCAAGCATCCGCGCCGTCGCGATCATTGTGCCGTCTCCCCCGAGCACGAGCATCAGATCGACTACCTTAGCCAGTCCTTCTTCCTTGATAGATTCGATGACACATCCGGTTTCGTGCTCGATGCTCTCACGCTCAATGTCCAGCCCACCAACCAATTTGATATGGCGTTGGCTCAGCCATTCAGTCAGGCGGCAGAGCGTTTGAAGCGCGTCAGGCTGATGCGGCTTGACAACTACGCCTATGCGTTTAATCAACGGTTGGGCCATTAGCTCGTGTACTCACAACGACAGGAAACGCGCCGGATGATATCTGTGCGCTGAATTGAGTGTCAACGTTCATACAGAGCGAGGAATTCAATATTCCCGTCTGCGCCGCGAAGCGGAGATTCAATCACCCCGGTGACTTTCAAGGTCAAAGCCCTGGCGCAGTTGTTCACTTCTTCGATGACACGTTGTCGCCGGCTTGGATTCCTCACGATTCCGCCCTTACCAACCTCGCCCTTGCCGACTTCGAACTGCGGCTTGATCAGCGTGATGATGCGCCCCCGCTCGTTTAAGACAGGCACGACAGCCGGCAGAACTTTTGTCGCCGAGATGAATGCCACATCGATTGTGACGAGATCGAACCTTTGGTCGAAATCATCAGGCTTCAAATGGCGCGCGTTGATGCCTTCGCGCACCTCGACTCGCGAGTCGTTGCGCAAACGCCAGTCGAGCTGATTATGGCCCACGTCAACGGCTACAACTGTGCGCGCGTCGTGCTGCAACAGGCAGTCAGTGAATCCACCGGTAGATGCTCCAACATCGAGACAGATCAATCCAGCGACATCGATTTGGAAATCGCGCAATGCCGCCTCCAGTTTCACTCCACCGCGGCCGACGTAACGAGAGGCCGGATCGCCTGCGCCCTTCAGCCGAATGTTCGAATCGATCGCAAAAGTCTCGGAGGGTTTGTGTACAAGTTGCTCGTCAACCAGGACGACGCCGGCCATCACCAAAGCCTGCGCCTTCGTGCGCGATGGCGCCAGCCCGCGATCGACCAGCAACTTGTCGATGCGCTCGCATTGCATGCGAGCCACTGTATCAGAAGCCCGACCGTAAGGGAGGGCATTCGTTGCGGAAGTCAACCCTCCCTTACGGTCGGGCTTCTGACGCTTACCGTCGCGCGCCTTGCAGCACCGCGCGAGGAGAATCGCTAATGTGCAACTCGGCGGCGCATTCGCGGCAAAGCCACACCATCACGCGCGGCGCATCGACCCAATAAAACGGACTTATCTTGGCCGCTAACTTCAGCGCCTCATTGCTCTGCAAACGCTGCAAGGCCTGAACAAAAAACATCCCGTTGTAGACCTCGCCGTCGATGCCAGAGTCGCGATGCGTGCACTCGCGCTCAAGAAATAACTGCTTTTTCATGGAGGCTGGCCCTTCCCTCGCGCCGCACCGCGCGAGCGTCAATTCTCAGGACTTAATAATCCCGGGTCGGGTTGGATTTGTTTTCTTGAGGAATAAAAGGGGCAGGGCGAATCAAGAACAGTTCAAAATCCTCGGACGCCTCAGGGCGCATGATGCCACGAGCGACAATAATAGGTCAACAATCTTTTGAGAATAGCGAGTGGTAATAGCAAAGACGGCAAAACCCTCAGGTGGACATAGTTATAGCGGTTCGTCCGGCAGCTTCAGAATTGCCTCTTCGGCCAATTCGAAATGCATACTGTCGACAAAGTCTCCCGAGAACTCCGCACCCCAGTACCAACCATGGCGATTGAAAAAGGGAAACAGCGATAGGTTCCCGCGATGTGCCAAATGCACCCCTTGAGGTACAGCATCAGTACCGAAGAAGATGTCGATCGCCGTGCCGAAGCTATGGTTTGAAAAGAGTAGCGCGCTCTTCCGACGGTGACGAACGCAAAGCATACCGTCACTTTTTATCGCACCGAAAACGTTAGGTAGCTGTTGCTGCACCTCAGCAAATATCTGCCGCAGCGATTCAACCGCAAAGTCGAGTCCTGAAACTTTAAAGGGACCGACGTTGACGCCAAACTTGAGCCGCTTCTTGAACTGCTGAGAGGGGTCGGAACAGTCCTTGGTCAGTTTTCCAGGCCTCCCAAGCTTGGCAAGCATGGTGGACTCTTTCGCCGGACTGAGTCCGGTGTTCATCGTGTCTTTGGGTGGAATTGGAACTCGATCACTTAAACTGCTCACGATTGACCTCGTTTCGTTTTAAGAAGCAATCCAGTTGAGTGCTCATACGAATGTTTTTGCGCTTTGTACTGCGCGCAAAGCATTCACTCGGCCGTTTCCCATTTGGTCGTTGCGGCCGTTAGCGTAAACTACATGGCCTACCTGATCAGCGGTCTGTTTAAGTATTCGCCGCACCTGCTCTTCCTTGAGATTCGGATTGGCGGAAAGCACAAGCCCAGCGATTCCGGCAACTATTGGAGTGGCGGAGGATGTTCCATTGAAATTCGCTACGTAATCAGGATCGAGAGAACCTCCGGCATTGTAGCCATCGGCACCAACGATATCCGTCGTATAGTTATGGACGCCGGGAGCAGCAAGATCAACTTCCGGTCCAAGATTTGAGCCCCACCAATTCTCTCCATCAGCACTAGTCATCGTCTTCGGTTCATCGAATTCATTGCTTGCAGAAATCGTCAGAACATTCTCCAAACCGGCTGGAAAGCTTACAGGCCCAGAATCATTTCCCGCCGCAACTAAGATGACACAACCTTTATTTCCACGACCATGCGTTCGGGCGCGCTCAAAGGCATTGACAATTGCATTCGAAGGCGCGCCTCCGCCCCAGCTATTGCTCAGGATGTCTGCACCGTTTTTCCATGCCCAATCGATACCATCCACCGCGTGCTGATTCACCCAGATCCAATTAGTTCCCTTAGCCGGCGACAACGCTACGCGCACAGCTAGTAAGGAACAGCCGCCACCCATTCCGCGTACTCCGATTGAGTTGTTGGGAATAGCGGCCGCTAGCCCGGCGCAGGCCGTGCCGTGGGCATCCCAGGGATTGGGCTGCTGGTCGGCATCACCGTCAACGGCATCGAATGTGCCAATCAGCGCACTCCTTAGGTCTGGATGATTCGTGTCCACACCTTCGTCAATAATGGCGATTTTTATTGCCGATGAACCAGTAACTGTCTGCCAAGCGTCAATAGCATTGGTGATCCTGGCAGCGTATTGAAATTTGAGCAAAGGATCATTATTCGGCGCGGCAGGTCCAAAATTGGAGGTTGAGCCATCAGATGGCTCGCCTGAGTTGCCTGTTCCTCCAGTTTCACTTGACAAAATACTGCGCGCCTCATGCCGGCCAATTGTAACGAAATCAGGTTCAGCATACTCAACTTCGATGCGTCTAGTCAGATTCGCTATTACATCAAAAGGTTCAGTAGACGGATTCAGACGGACGACATACTCATTACCATTACCCAGTTGCCGGACGATTTCGCCGCTGTTATCTTTGATAATCCCGTCAGCTCTGTCCCCAAAATCTGGTTTGAAACCAACGATGAGGCGATTTGGCGCAACTACATTCCGCGCGCCAACCACAAATACTGGCGCTGCCCGTTCGACGGCCGGATCCGCAGAAAGCGCATTAACCGCCGTGGCTGCCCCCATGGGACCCGGCTGGTGCGCCTCCGCCACATCAATAATGGTTATCTTCTCATTGGGCACGTCGTAGCGATTATCGTATGAGCCGATTTCAGGTTTAGGATCGATTACAGCGCGCCGCTGAGCTACATTCGAGGGTTCACGGAATCTAACCGCGACTTGCTTGTGGCTGATCGGAAGGCGCACGGTTTTGCCGTTAACTACATACTCGTAGGCCATGGTCTAGTCCTCCGTTAGGTACCCGCAAAAGCTAACAAGTTCGTTTTTGTAGTTGATCTCAATTGTAAATCTAGCGACATTCACTATCCTCAGCTTTCCGAAACGACCCAGCCCGAGTGGTTCGCCACTGTTGTCGGAGGCTCGTCTACTTTTTGATAGCATCTTTGATTTGACCTACTGGAAAGCTAATCCCCCAAGTGAATTTTCTAATCCAACGCGTATGTAGGTCTCCTTCCAGTTGAGAAGATGTCGCATTGGAGCCGGTGGTAAGGGTCCGTGGTACCCGCTCTCGATTGAAGATGACACCCGCAAAGACATTGAACTTTATGGGCGATTTGTAGATTCCGTAGCCTATACCCGCAAACGGATGGTGTAAAGGTTTTGAAGCCAACGGAACACCGAACATTAAGTGCGGCAGGACTGAAAGGTCCTTACCAGATACGTCAACGGGAATCGGATAAATATTCAGAAAGCCATAAACGTCCTGTCTATCCTTGCCTGCCGTGGTAATCTTGTTTCCATCTGAGACGAATTGAAGTTCGCGGATGGTCTTAACTGGCACTCCGAGGCTAACGTCCCAGCGGTAGCGTCCTTCATTATCGTACGTTCGAGATAGCTGCTGAGCTTGTTCGCCTTCTACGGCGAGACTTCCACTGACGACGATGTCAGATGGAACATTTTCGACCAAGATCATTTTTTCGGCCCACAAGTCTTTCGGGGGTGCAGGCGCTGCAGGAGCCGAGATTGCGCCCAGGAGAGCGGTCAGATGGAGTAACGGGGCGGGAGCCTTTTTATTCACTGCAACCTTGTAGGAGATATCTTTTACCTTATCGGGTACTTTCAGATGGAGCAGTAGTACGGCAACTCTCTTACTTCCATAGATGCGCTTGCCATCGTAATCTTTCTGTCGCTGCCATTTCTTGCCGAGATATTCATAGAGAAACCATGCGTCTTGTTGTACTTTTCCAGCGGGGACCCAAAGCACTACATGCACTATGCAATAGTCTTTATCCTGCGACTGAGCCGGAGGTTCTTTTGCAGTGATAAGCTTAACCATATTCGCATCAAAGGTGTCCCCGTTTATTTCGTTCACATCGGAAAAATTGGCCGCGACATATAGTACCTGTGCGTTGAGTGCAGCGGTGACCGTTTCGGTAACACTGATTCTTATCGTCGTTACGTCTGAGCTTCCCTGCCCTTGCTTTGAATTCGCTGAGCCCGCAGGAGCCGGTGCTGGCGGCGCAAAACTTGTGTCTACATCAGTGGTCGTCGTGGAACTAGGATCTCTGAATGGTAGTTGATCCGAGCTTCCTGGCCTTGAGCCTTCGTTCAAATCCTGCAATTCTCGTTCTACCTTCCGAATCGATTCATCCAGCGTTCGTCTCTCGTCTAGATTAAGCGAAACCAATCGGCGGTAGGTCTGGAGCGCTGTAAATCTCTCTTCGAGAAGCGCGCGAAGCCGGCTCTTGCGATCGTCCAGAAACGAACGATTCAGATTTCTTATCTCCCACAGGGTGCTGGGATCCCGGTCTATCGCCGAAAGTCTGGCGATTTCTTCCCTTAACTGTATAGCTTCAGCCCCGGTTTGTTGCGCGTGAACGGTAGCGAAAACGCCAACCGCGATGACTAGAACGACTGTTGCGAAATGATGTAATCTCATCGATGTTCCCTCCTGTGCGCCGGGCTAACCGGCAGGTTGTCAGTACTGATAGGGACGACGTTAAAGGTCCGGCCCGCCGAATCTTTAAGGCTCGTCAAAATCTGTTTACGAATTCAACTCCTCGGTGCTCCTTCAACACATGACGCAGGCGTGGATTGGCAATTACCAACGCTAGATACGTTTTAGCGTCTGCTGCTCTGAATGTTCAGAAACGTGAAAACATTTCAACCGCGACCGTCTGTCATTTCGCTCAAGTAATGCGGCGCCCTCCAGCAAAAGGACAGGCACATTCTCCAACGCTTCATTCTTACGATTTCAAAATCCTCGCCGTCGCTCCGACGACATGACTCAGGCCTTCATCACGATGAATGAGACCCTGACGTGTCTCGCGATAACTGCTCGCTCATTCACAAGTGAGCGCCGGGCGCAAAACATTTCAGGAAAAAAAGATTGGGCGGGTGAAGATTTGATCTGGTTTCCGATTGCGCACATGGCGGCATGCCACGAATAAACAAATTCGCGCTGGTTGGGAGTCTCAATGCTGAAGGAGTAAAAGAGGGTTACGACTATTCCCGAAGGTTCATTTTCAATTTACGACTGCGAGGTCGCGATCTTCTGTGATTCGTTCACTCTTGTTTGCGAATGACGCGAAATGAATACTCGCCAACATCTTCGATCGCGCCCGATGCAGTTACACCGCTCAAGTGAACAGTGTAGTCTCCGGCGGGCAATGAACTCGCGGAAACTTTAAGGGCGAGCGTTTTGCTCGAGCGAGTCGGCTTCAGCCCCCGCTGTTGATAAAGCTCAACGTTTTGAGCGTTTTCTATAACGGCCTGATATCTTGCGTAGTCCACGGCCTCAAGACCGAGCTCGAGCTTTATCTTCGCCACTCCCGGATGTATGCGTAGCTCTTTGGGTGGGCCCGCGCCGCGCGTCAAACCGGGCGGAAGAAAAAGGTGCGCAAGGGTAGCCACTGAGGTTCGTGATGACGTCTGTTCGCCGGCGATCTGCACCCGTCTAAGTTCGAGACGTTTTCTGTCGTCCTCGAGCTGTTGCCTTTCCGTTAAGATCTCCGCGGTTAGTTGCGCGGATCTGGATTGTTGTTCCGCGGCCCTCTTTTCCAGCGCCTGTTGTTGCTGCTCAAGTGTCGTTCGCTCGGCGGCGAGCCGCTGCGATTCTCGCCGCAAGTTCATCCAGCCGGCCAACAGCGCCGCGCCGCCCAGCAGGATTAGGACGACATACGCAGCAAGCGCGAGGCGGAACGCCGGCTTCGGCATAAATGAAGGTCCGAAGAAGTGCCGCCATTTGCTAAGGCTACGGAATCCAACCTCGGATGGATGACTGGAATGATCAATCTGAGACACAAGTGTTTGGGGTTGAAGTGCCGACGACGCCTCTTTGAGAAGCAGGCTCGCGAAATGCAATCGCTCCCTCAGTTCGGAAGAACCGTGCAACGCGTTCTCGAAAAGCTTTCGCTCATCTGCCGAGAGTTCCTTGCGGAGGTAAGCATCGATTAGCTCTTCTTCGGCAATCGCAAGTTCTTCAAACTCGCCGTCGGTTGGCGGCAAGTCGCTCATCGAGTTGGTGTCGCTAGTTGTCGGCATGGAATACGTCTCTTAATAGAAGTGACCTTCCGGAGGTTTACATTTCTTCTTAAGCAATCTGGCCGAGACATTCCGCTATACACCTTTCGAGGTACGCTCTGATTCGATGGGCGCGAATCCGCAAGGCGTTAAGGGGTATTCTTAATCCGTCCGCCAACTGTTTGCGGAGATCGATCTTGGCGCGTCCTTCTTCCCGATAATATCCCAAAATCAATTCGCGATTTTCCGCCGTTAATTTGCTGAGACATTGATCGAAACAACGCTGGCGTCGCTCCCGCTCAGTGTCCTCGAATTGTGGCTCGGGCATAACAGTGGGCGCCTTTTCTGGATCAATTTCATCGTGACCGGGCTCCTTAAGTGCCTCTAAAAAAACCAGGTACGCCGTCCTGTATACATAGCCGATCAGGTTTTCAACCTGCTGGCCTTGGTCAAGTCTTCGCGCAACTCGGTTGAGCGTATCATCCGCCCGCGCCTCTGCTGAGCCGACTCCGCGCGATTCAAAGTAACGCACCAGCTTGGTTCTGATCATTTCGTACTGCGTACCGGCTTCATCGCGATCCGGCGAGAAATTAGCCAGCAGCTTGTCGAAAGCTTTCGAGGTCAATACCCAAGGGCCGTGCGTTGTGCCCTGTCGACGCGCACCGGTCGGCTTGTCTTGAGATTGCTTAAGGGCTTGTGGGTCAACCGGCGTCATCAAGTTAGATCGGGCTTTCCTAAAGTCAGGAGCAGAACAAACGCGAATTATAGTCCAGGTAAGATCGTTAGCAAGAATTACTTCCATTCGCCCTGGAGCACAAAGCCGGCCCAATAGTAAGGTGAACGCCAGCGGGGTTGTTGCGACAATTTGCGCTGCGCGGCACGCAGCGCTGCTGCCGGTGTCTGGCCATCGGTAAACATCTGTTTGTAGAACTCAGCCATCAATTGGGCCGTTGCCTGATCGTCGACTTTCCAAAGGCTCGCAACCACGCGAGCAGCTCCCGCATACATGAAGCCTCGCGTCAGCGCGATGAGACCTTCGCCTTTGATCTGTTTTCCAACGCCGGTTTGGCAGGCGCTGAGCACCACCAGATCTGCCGGCAGATTAAGGTTGTAGATGTCATGAAGCCGCAGGTATCCGTCCTGAGGCTGGCCTCTTTGATCGACCATTGAAAGAACGATTCCCGACAGTTCCGGATGCTGGTAGTCAAGAACACCGTGGGTCGCAAAGTGAACTATTCGATACTTCGATAAATCCCCACTCATCGCGGTCGTGCGGTTGGCATCAAAGTCTAGCGCCGCTTTCGATTCTCCTCTGGGCGCGACGCGCATGATGTCCTGCGCTTCTGCCGCCGATGAAGGAAGTGAGGGGAAGCGATCGAGGCCGATGTCATCCAAAGTACGACTTACGTCCCGTTCCAAATTTCCTCTTTGCAGCGAAGCGGTGCTGCTCTGTTCAGACTGCGTGCGCGCCACCGTCTTGTCGCTTGTTCCTGACGCCGATTTGACTCGCGGATCGTCCTTATCAAAAACCGGATTCGCCAGCACCGCTACGGCATGAGGTGCAGGTTTACGGTTAGCAAGCTCACCCCGTTGCAGAGCAAGCACGGACGCTGAGGGTTCATAAACAATCTCGTGATCATCGAGCAGTCGCCGTTGGCTGTTCGCCACCGGGATACCCGGGACTGGCAAGGCTGCGAAGGACACTAATTGCAAAGCTCCATCCGCGACCACGACCAAACGCTTGTTCCCAAGCAACGGCGCGACCGGCTCAAGCACCATTTTGCCCAACGCCGCCGATGCATCATTGAATTCGGCGTCAGCCTGCTCGCGCCGCCGCTGCCATTGCGCGGCACTCTCACCATTCATGGTACGATTCCGCTCCGTTAAGGATTTGATCAATCTTTGGGCCGTCGATTCAATCTCTTTTCGTGCCGGCAGTTCAAATCCCTTAATCGAGTCAGAAGCGACAGCCCAGACATAACTCCGCTCCTCGCCGAGCGAATACTCAAGCAAGAGCGTGTCGGGGTCAAGCAACCGCTGGATCTCCGGAAGGGTTGATGGTTGTGGCCGAGTCAGGTTGGCATATTTAGGGCTGGCGGCTCGATTTTGGTCTCTTGCCTCGTCATATTCCCTTATTAGATTGATCATTTCCCTGGCGATCGCCTCGGCCTCATGCTCATTGTGCCTGCTACTCAACAAAATGGTCTGCGCTTCGGACTTAGCTTGGAGTCTGCGCTGCAGTCGGAGCAGATTTTCACTGGCACCTGCCGAAACATCACCGCGAGCCTCTCCGAGCGTGTCCACAAGACTGCGCGCGCGCGCCCTCTCGCTTGCTTGCAGTGCGTCCGCGAGATATCGCGACAACTGGTTTTGTCGATAAAGCCTCATGTTGAGGTCCATTACGAGTTGATAATAGTTTTGTTTGGTAGCAAAGTACGACGTTCGCAGTTGCTGACTGGAGACGTTAACCCTCAGGCCTTCGACTATCGCCATGGCTTCGTCGCTGAGCTTGAGCGCCTCCACAAGGTTCCCGCGAGCGAGTTCAACCCGAGCAATACCTCGCAGGGATGAAGCCAAGCCCAGACGATCTTCAACAACCCGCCAAATAGGAACCGCTAGCTCAAAACTCTCTAATGCTTTTTGCGAGTCACCGATGAGGGCGTAGGCTTCTCCCATCTTGTCGAGCGCAACAGCCTCGCCCCTACGATCCCCAACCTCCCTTCGGAGTTTCAAAGCCTCCTGGTAGGACTCAAGTGCCAGCTGCGGATTGCCCCCCATGACAATCGCCGCCCCTATTCCCGTCAGCGTTGAGGCTCTTCGACCTGGCTCGCGGGGACGCAACTGACCCTCTTCATTAAGTGCCTCGTTGTAGATCTTCAGAGCATCATCAAGTTTGCCGAAGGAAATATTGACTTGGCCGATCCGGATGAGGACGTTAGCTGTGAGTCTCTTGTCCTTTACGCTGGTGCGCAGGAGATCCAACGCGGCATTATACTTCTCCAACGCTTGGTCAGGGTCGCCTAAAGTATCGTAGAGGCCACCCAAGTTAAAATACGTAGCAGCCGCTCCCGCCTTATCACCGCGGTAAAGAGAAAGAGCCTCTTCGTAGTTCTTCCTGGCTTCCTGCCACTCGCCTAACTCGTCCTGGACCTTAGCAACGTTGTTGAGTCCGACAGGTATTTTGTCGCGATTGGATGACTGTCGCCAGAGATTCAATGCCTGGCTGTAATAATCCAGCGCCAGGTGCGGATCGCCAAAAGAGTCGTAGATACCGCCTATGTTATTAAGCAGATTGATCTCGCTGCTGTGTTGGTGCTCAGCCTTTCTGATCGGTAATGATTTTAGATAGTTATCCAGCGCCTCGTGCATATTGCCGATGTTGGCCTGAGCAACGCCCACATTGTTGTAAGAACTAGCTAACCCGCGGCTGTCATTGTGCGCTTCGAAAAGCCGCTTTGCCTGCTCAAACAACTCCAGCGCCTTTTGTACGTCGCTTCGGATGCAAACCACACCTTCATCATTCAATATGCCGGCGGCGAGACGCCAATCCTGTTCCGATGCGCGATTCTTGAGAGCCTTTAGGCCGTTATCAAAATTCTCGATTGCCTTATCAAAATCGCCGAGTAGCTTATAGTTTGCTCCGAGCCGGTAGTAGGTCATCGCTTCCCCATGCGGGTCATCCAGAATTCGCCACTCCGCAAGAGTTGTCTCATATGTCTCGATTGCTCGTTGTCTGGACTGGGCAAGTGACATTTTCTGCTTCTGAAGATCGTCCTCCTTTGGGTCGCTGTAGTGTTCGGCTTCCATGAAGCCTCTTTCAGCGGCGACGCGTTTGAGATCCGCAGGCGTCGCCGGACGGAACTCCGTGACGCTCACCACATAATGTCCCGGGTTGGCCCAATTCTCAGTTGAACGTACTTCCAATCTGTATTCACCTGTCATCTCCGCAACCAACGAGATCCCTTCGGGTCCGAGCGTATTATTTGGGCTGTCCATCTCTCCGAGAAGCTTCTGATCTGGATCAAACAGTGCCAGCGCGACATTGATGCCCTGTTGCTCGACAACGACGTGCAGGAACTGATCCTTTGCCAGGATGATTTTGTAGGCGTGAAGCTCACCGCCATTCATTTCTTTGCTGACGGGTTGGTCCTGATTGAGTGAGGGAATGCTCTGCTGTGGTAATTGAAAGCTCGATTTCTTGCCGCGGAGAGATTTCAGCACGCGCGAAAAGACGGCGCGTGGGCCGCCTGTTATTGGGAACGCTCCACGCGCACCGTTTACAAACAGCAGCAAACTCAAGACGCTGAACGACAGGAAAACCCGATGAGGTCTAGAGGTCGGACGAACCCAGAAGCGCTGTGGAAATTCGACCATATTCTTTCAAGTCTCTCGAGACAAAGACATCGAGGGCCAGGATTTGTCCGCATCTTAACATCTGGCGATGAAAGCGCAAGCTTTAGTTCCTTTGCCTGAAAAATCGCTGACTAATTCTCTCAAAACGTGGCGAACGCTCAATCTCCGACTCGACGCGCAAGTCAAGGTCCTCAAGCAGGATCGGCTGATTCGAATGGCCGGAGATCACCTAATCCGTGAGCGTTTACCTGCGGAACTTGAACGAGCTACCAAAGTGTCCAAGGGTAGGGTCGTCGAGATTCCTTCGACGACCCCGTGTTCTGGAAAGAATCCCTATGGGTGGGTAAGAAAAAAGTCCGCGCGGTTTCGCCACTGTGCTTTACGCCATGCGCGCTTCGGATGACCAGAGCTGTTATGGATTCTTAGTGGCCACCCAGGTAGCTTCATCCTGCCCCGCCAGCAACGCTTCGCCTTTGCGCTTCGGCGTCTCCGCAGGCCCGGGGGCAGCGCTGGCCCGAACGATTTTGACCCCAACAATTTTCGTGATCTCGTTCAGAGCCGGATTCCAAATTGCCACTCCTCTGTAGCGGAAGGTCAGGCCTGGTGACGGCTGCTGATCAAATCGCACCAAATAGCGCGCATGGGGCGCCTCGGGAACATTTACAATCTTCACCGTTTTGCCACTAATGGGCAGCTGCCCGATAGTTTGATTCCCGTGCGTACTAGTCCCGGCGGCTTCTCCGTCATCCAGCATTCTCCTCAGATCAAAGTCACCATCTATGTCGTCACTCAGAGCCGCGGGATCGACGTTATTCATTTTCGGACCTGTCTGCGATTTCCATGTCTTCGCCAACTCATGTAGTGCCATTTCGTGAGCCTCCATTTCTGTTTTTGAAACTGTCAAATCTCAGTTACGACCCGAACTCGGCCGCACTGGCCTCTGCCGAGAAGCGAAGTTCAAGGTTAACTAAATAATAGTGGTTCAACTCTCAAAATCATTTCCATCGTAGAAGTTGCCGGAACCAGTCTCGTAGAGCGTGGCGAGCTCCAATGCAGTTTGACGGGTGGGTATCAGCGTCCTTCCGACACTTCGAACGAGGAACACAAATTGAGCACGCGCGAACAAGACTGAGCCGTCACTTGCGAAAGATACGTCTCCAATAGTCGGATAAGTTAGGCGTTCGACTTGTGGTAAGCGAAATTCCCCCAACTCGCGCAACATGAACTCTCGAGCTTCCTGCCAAGTCTTCCACTCAACCACATCCAGACGGAGAATTGCTTCTTTATCAGCGACGCTATACCAAAGCGATTGAACTGCGTTGACTGCGCCGACGAACTTGGGCCGTTGGACTGGCAACCTGAGTACCCATTGCGACAGTAACTTGTGCTCGAGGAATTGGTCATAGCCCAATGAAACGTGTTTGTCAGGAGCGAGATCTTTCCAACTTGCATAGTCATGGCGGACCTTCAAGAACTCCAGCCGAGCATCATCGAGGGTCTTACAGTCTCCAAAAACGCTGTAACCGATCTTTCGGCAACCAAGCGTGTCGGGCTTCAGAAAAACCAAAGTCTGGCTCAAACGAAATCGATAATTCTTTTCATGTGCTCTGCCGAAAGGGATATTCTTCGGCAGAAGAGCAACAAAGGGTGGCGCTTCGGGCCGATTGTCTCCATCGAGCTGTAGGCAAGCATCGAAGACTCGGCCCTGATCCGTAACGCTGCCGTACCAGGCCACTTCGTGGCCGAAGAATTCGAAGAAAGGGCTGGCTTGTGTAGCTCCAATCAACTTAATCTGGTTAGTATGAAACGCGTCCGGTCCCAGCTCGAGTTGTCTCAGATCGCATCCCACGAGATTCGCAAAACTAGATACAGCGCTTGCACAATCAGAGCAATTCACGATTTTTCCCATGCCAAGACCACCACGCACCAGATCCAGAAACTGAGTGCAGTTGAAGTTAGGGCATGAGTAGGACGACAGTCCGTCGTATGTAACGCCGTGAAGTCCAAGGTCATTCACCGCGCGCGTCACCAGCGTCGCGGCTTCATCGACATCCTGGGCCGAAGATGCCCAATCGCACGCGACTTCCAGCGCCTCGGCCCAGGGCAGCTGAGTATTACAGAAGTCATATGGTTGCTGTTCCCATGGACATTTGGGGACTTCCAGCACGACGTAAATTTTGTGTCGGGACAGCGCAAAATCGGTCCACGGGTCGCTCGGCTTGGCGCGAAACTGCCAACGCCATTCAGTTGTGCT
>WNFT01001271.1_pt1 | contig 22270 bp, 19 predicted proteins | sample 5400191 | NCBI WGS metagenome assembly WNFT01 (sample SAMN13153359, study PRJNA577476) | soil metagenome | isolation source: 80 cm saprolite under Madrone tree | place: USA:California | collected 2016-06-14 | reverse complement strand
TGGTAAAGCTGGGAAAGATTGGGCCGAATACGCCGCTGGATGTGTTTGGCGGAAAAGTAGCGTAGGAAGGCACTGAAGGCACTATGGATTTGGTAGCGATCATTCGCATCGCGATGCGGGCTTTGGCCCGCAACAAGCTGCGCTCCATCCTGACCATGCTGGGGATCATTATTGGAGTGGGCGCGGTGATCGCCATGGTCAGCGTGGGTCAGGGGGCGCAGCAACAGGCGCAACAGCAGATCGCGGCCATGGGCTCCAATATGCTGTTTGTGCAGTCGGGTACGGTCAACCGCGGCGGAATGAGGATGGGCTGGGGCGCCACCAAGACGCTGGTCTATGACGATCTGCTGGCCATCCTGCGCGAGTGCCCATCGGTGAAAGCGGCCGCGCCCGGAAGCCAGGCCTCCGCCCAGGTCGTCTTCGGGAATGATAACTGGGCCACCAACATCAACGGCACCGAGCCGCAGTATTTCGACATCCGCAGTTGGCCCATGGTCGAGGGCTCCTCGTTTTCGCGGGATGACGTGAGCATGGCTGCCAATGTGGCCGTCATCGGCGAAACCGTGCGCAAGAATCTGTTTGGAGCGACCGACCCCGTCGGCGAGACTGTGCGGATCAACAATCTGCCTTTCAAAGTTGTGGGCCAGCTGATACCGAAGGGAACCTCCGCCGCCATGGGCCAGGACCAAGACGACATCATTCTGGTTCCCATTACCACCTTGCAGAAGAAGATCACCGGCCAGGACTGGCTGCGCTGGATCATGGTTTCCGCCGTTTCGAAGGATGCCAGTTACACCGCGCAGCAGCAGATTACCGCCCTGTTGCGCGACCGCCACCGCATTCGCTCGGGACAGGGCAGATTACCGCCCTGTTGCGCGACCGTCACCGCATTCGCTCGGGACAGGACGATGATTTCTTTGTGCGTAATCTGGCCGACATGGCCGACCTAGCCGATCAAAATGCCCGCCTGTTCACCATCTTGCTGGGCTCGATCGCCAGCATTTCGCTGCTGGTGGGCGGCATCGGCATTATGAATATCATGCTGGTCTCGGTCACCGAACGCACTCGCGAGATCGGCATTCGCATGGCCATCGGTGCCACCGAGGGCGATGTTCAACAGCAATTCCTGATCGAAGCTGTTGTCCTCAGCATTGTGGGCGGCGCGGTGGGGATTTTGTCGGGCATGGGCGCTTCCTACCTGATTACGCAAACTCTGGGATGGCCGGTGCTGGTATCTCCCACGGCGATTTTTGCAGCCGTAGTGTTTTCGATGGCGGTGGGGGTTTTCTTCGGCTTCTACCCTGCCCGCAAGGCGGCGCGTCTCGACCCGATTGAAGCGTTGAGATACGAGTAGTGGGCGGCGGATCTCGGGCGTTGGACCTCGGGCGTAAGGCGTTGGACCTTGGACTTCAGACCTCGGCCTTCTCACGGAATTTACGAATTCCCAATCGCTTTGTGATTTGCGGTTGAACATCGTCACAACCGCGGCCAGTGCAGCAACCGCGCGAGTGGCGGGAACGCCGGATCAGCTCTGGTATGCCATGGGATTGTCGGCGCTGTTTTCTCGTACCACTTTCAGCCAACTACTTCGTCGCGCCTTTGCGCGCTAGCTCCAGTGCGCCCCGAACCGGCTCAATCACCCCAGGATTGATGGCCGCATTGGGATGTTCCGAACGCAGACGCTTGTAAAAAGCCTGCCGTACCAGCAGGGAGCTACTGAAAATGCCGCCCGACGTCGCTACCGAGAGGGTGCCGGCGTTTGCGAAGAGACGGATGATTACAGTCCTGGCCAGGTTGGCCAGTTCAGCGCCCGCCCGGGTCAGAGTCTCAAGCGCGATTCGATCGCCGGAATCCGCCAAAGAAAGCACCGTCGGAACCAGTGCCGCGAAGTCCGGCGGAGGCGTGGCGTTCGCAGCCAGTACCAACTGTTCGCGAGTTTGCAGGCGCCAGGACTTCATCAGGCCTTCCAGCGTTCGCGTGTTCTCGGCCGGGCCCTCATCCCAGGCACGTACGGCGGCGGCGACCACGGTGCGGCCGATCCAATGACCTGATCCCTCGTCGGAGATGGCGAACCCCCAGCCGCCGGCGCGCGCGATCTCACCTTGGGCACTGCGTCCAAAAGCGATGGACCCAGTCCCGGCGATGACGATCACACCCGGCCCGCTGCCGAAAGCGGCTTCGAGCGCGATCACCATATCTCCTACAACCTGGATTTCGCCGGGGATGAGTTCTGAAATGATCCCTTGCACCCGTTCGGCGATCTCTGGCCGCGCAGCTCCCGCCAAGCCTACACAAGTTTTCTGTATCTGTGACGGAGCGACCTTGGCGGCCGTACAGGCCTGGCGGATGGCGGCGCCCAGCGCCTCACGCGCTTGCGCCTCGCCGACCCGGACTAGGTTGCTTCCCGCAGCCGCGCCCGCGCCCAAGATCGAAGTTTCGTCGCCAATCAGGCAGGAAGTCTTGCTGCCTCCGCCGTCAATGCCGAGGAAAATGGCCACCAGCGTAGTTCTACCACAGGAATCTGCGTTCACCACCGACCCGGCAGAGGCTCGGAACCGGCTTGACGAGATGGGTACCCCAGAACAGATCGCGAGACCGCCAAGGGGAAAGCCCGCTACTCTGAAAACGGTACTTTCGAGATGGAGGCTCAAATATGGCGCCGCTGTCCCGGCGGCTGTCGTGGGGGCGTCCGCCCCCCGCCGCGAGGGCGAGATGCCCTGGCGACAGGCGGCAGGACGCCGGCGCTACGTTTTTGGGTTCTAGGTTGACTGATGGGCTTGGACAAGCTCGACCTCACGATTATCGCGCTGTACCTGTCGGGGATAACCTTGTTCGGGTTGCGCTTTCGCAAGAAGCAGCGCTCTCTGCGCTCTTATTTTCTCGCCGATCGTGACATACCCTGGTGGGCGATTGCGCTCTCCATCGTCGCGGCGGAAACGAGCACTCTCACTATCATCGGCATTCCAGGTCTGGCTTACGATACCGATCTCACATTTCTGCAAGTGGTGATGGGCTATGTCGTGGGCCGCGCGATTATCAGCTTTGTTCTTCTGCCTCATTACTTCCGGGGTGATCTGTATACCGCGTATGAGCTTATTGAGCGGCGCTTTGGGAAAAAACTGCGTTCGTTGACCGCCGGCCTCTTCCTGCTGACGCGCGCCGCGGCCGAAGGCGTGCGAGTCTACGCCGTTTCCATCGTGGTGGCAATCGCGCTGGGGACGGGGGAGATCGCCTCGATTGCAATCATCACCGCGCTCACGCTGATTTATACATTCGAAGGCGGGCTGACGGCGGTGATCTGGACCGACGTGGTGCAAACCGCCATCTACGTCGGTGGAACGCTGGTGGGTCTGTTCACGATTTTGCATCTCGTACCTGGTGGCTGGCCAGCCATTCATAGTCTGGCCGAGAGCGCAGGTAAGCTGCGGGTTTTCGACTTCACGCCTGACTTCTGGAAGCCCTACACGTTCTGGGCGGGATTGATCGGAGGGACTTTCTTTACCCTGGCCAGCCACGGAACCGATCAATTGATTGTGCAGCGCCTGTTGGCGGCGCGGAACCAGCGGCAGTCGGTCACCGCGCTGCTGTCCAGTGGAGTTGCGATTCTCTTCCAGTTTGCCCTGTTCCTGATAGTTGGCGTCATGCTGTTTGCTTTTTATCACGTACCCTCGGCGAATTTCGGCAAAGCCGACAGGATTTATCCGACGTTCATCATCACCCAGATGCCGCACGGTATTTCAGGTTTGCTGATTGCGGCCATTCTGGCGGCGGCGATGTCGAACTTGAGCGCTGCGCTGAACTCTTTGTCATCCAGTTCGATCATTGATTTTTACTTGCAGCGTCATCCTCAAATTGACGAAGGCCAAAAGATTCGGCTCTCGCGGATCGCGACCTTGTTGTGGGCGCTGCTGCTGTTTGGCTTGGCCGTGCTTTCGCTAAATAAAGTCGGACGCGTAATCGAAGTGGGATTACAGATCGCTTCGGTGGCGTATGGCGCTCTGCTGGGGGTGTTTCTGCTGGGCGTCCTGACCCGCCGGGCGAATCAGGCTGGTGCGATCGTGGGTATGTTGTGCGGATTCATTGCCGAACTCTACATCGGGCTGAACACGCGAGTGCCCTGGACCTGGTATGTGGCAATTGGGACGGTGGTGACGTTTGGGGTCGGATATGGAGCCAGCTTGACGCTGAAGAAAAAGACCTCTTAACCCCAAAGAAGGCCAAGAATACGCGAAACTGAGAAACGCCAAGTGCGGGTGGTGCGATGGCGGCGGAAGACCACTTGGGCGGGGCTTGACAGTTGATGCGTTCTCACTGTATATAGCTTATCAGTTATGCAACCTAAGGGTTATGAACAGCTGACCCCCGCGCGCCTGGACGCGACCTTCGCCGCGCTGGCCGATCCCACGCGGCGGGCGATCCTGGCCCGGCTCGCCTCGGGTGAGGCGTCGGTCACGGAGCTGGCCGAGCCGTTCGCGATCAGCCAGCCCGCGATCTCCAAGCATCTCAAGGTGCTGGAGCGCGCCGGTCTGATTTCGCGTGGGCGCGACGCGCAGCGGCGGCCGCGCCGGCTCGAGGCCAAGCCGCTCGCGGAGGCCAGCGAATGGCTGGAGCGCTACCGGCGAGTTTTGGAGGGCAACTTCCAGCGCCTGGACGCTCTGCTCGACGAATTGAAGATCACCGAGAAAAAACATGGACGTAGCAAACATTAGAGGAGATCACCAATGAAAAACACTGGAACTTTGAAAGTAACCATGCCCACCGACCGCGAAATTGTCCTCACGCGAGTCTTTGATGCTCCACGCCATCTAGTCTTCGACGCATTCACCAAGCCCGAGCTGCTGAAACGCTGGTTTGGGCCGCGCGGCTGGTCGCTGGCGCTCTGCGAGGTCGATCTGAGGGTGGGCGGTACCTTTCGCTTCGTGCTGCGTCGCCCCGACGGAACTGAGATGGGTATGCGCGGCGTCTATCGCCAGATCACGCCGCCCGAGAGCTCCGTCCACATGGAGTCGTTCGATGACTACCCAGGTGAGTCGCAGGTAAGCACCGCCCTGGTCGAGCGGGGAGGCCAGACGACGCTCACGGCCACGGTGCTCTACCCCTCAAAGGAAGTTCGCGATGCAGTCATCAACTCCGGCATGGAGCACGGCGCGGCGGAGAGTTACGACAAACTGGCTGAGCTGTTGCCGTCGATACCCGCGCGGGAAAATTCGGAAGACGCAGCCTGACGGCCTCGACGCCCTGAAGACCCGGGAAAACAACGGTGGAAACTCCAAGCGAAACAGGAGATCGCGATGAACACTAAGACTCTAACACTGACGGCACGAGGCGACCGAGAGATCGTGATGACACGGGTGTTCGATGCACCGCGCACGCTGGTCTTCGACGCCTGGACCAAGCCGGAACTGCTTAAGCTCTGGTTGCACGGACCGGAGGGTTGGTCGCTGCCGGTCTGCGAGATCGATCTGAGAGTGGGCGGCAATTTCCGCTACCTGTGGCGTCATGCCAACGGAAATGAAATGGGCATGCGCGGAGTTTATCGCGAGATCGTGGCTCCCGAGCGAATCGTTGCCACCGAAAAATTTGACGAGCCCTGGTATCCGGGCGAGGCGGTGGGCACGATCGTATTCCGGGAGCAGGACGGACAAACTACTCTGACACAGACGTTGCTCTATGAGTCGCGTGCGGTTAGAGATGGCGTGCTGAAGTCCCCCATGGAGGGCGGTGTGGCGCAGAGCTACAACCGGCTCGCGGAGTTGCTGGCGTCAATGCGGTCCCAAGGTTCAGAATCGAGCGCGGCGTGACCGAGATCCAACCTCCACAACGTCTGGGTCGAAGCGTTGGCGCTGTGCTGGCGGGTATCGCCGTCGGCGTCGCGCTCTCTCTAGGCACCGATATCAGCCTGCGCGCACTGGGCATCTTCTCCCCATTGGGCCAGCCGATGGCCAACTCGCTCTTCCTGCTTGCGACTGCCTATCGTATCGCTTACGGCGTGGTGAGCAGCTACATCATTGCGTGGCTCGCGCCCGATCGCCCCATGCGGCACGCCTTGACGGGCGGCGTTCTGGGCCTCGTCGTAAGCACGGTGGGGGCGGTGGCGACCTGGAACAAGGGGCCTGCCTTCGGGCCCCACTGGTATCCGCTCGCGCTCGCGTTGACTGCCTTGCCCTGCGCCTGGCTGGGCGGATCTTTGTACCTTAGCCGGCAAGCCAGACGATGAAGAACGCGGCGGATTGAAAAACGTCGCGGGCCGAGCCCGCCGGAACGCGCTCCGATTATGCTTATAAATATTTGTCCTCATAAATCAAGAGAGGGGAGACCATCATGCAAAAAATCACTCCATTCTTGTGGTTCGACCACCAAGCCGAAGAGGCGATGAATTTCTATGTTTCCATCTTCAAGAATTCAAAAGTTGGGAGGGTCACTCGATATGGAGAAGCAGGGCCGGGACCGAAGGGGACGGTAATGTCCGCGACATTCCAACTCGATGGACAAGATTTTTTCGCACTCAACGGTGGCCCGCACTTCACCTTCTCGCCAGCCGTATCGTTCTTCGTGAATTGTGAGACGCAGCAAGAGGTAGACGAGCTGTGGGAGAAGCTATCTGCGGGCGGAAAAAAAGAAAGATGCGGCTGGCTCAAAGACAAATATGGCCTGTCGTGGCAAATCATTCCCTCTGCTTTAGGCAAAATGCTGGGAGATCAAGATGCTGAGAAGGCAAAAAGGGTCATGCAGGCCATGCTTCAAATGGACAAGATTGATATAAAGGGCTTACAGCAAGCATACGACCGAGGATAACCGAGCACCAACCAAAAAAGCGCGATACCGGGCAGCGCGGCGTGTATTGCGAGATCGCGCCTCCCGAGCGCCTCCGTGGCACGAAGTCGTTCGACGAGTCCTGATACTCGGGCGAGGCGCTAGGAAGGGGTTCCTGGCGATCTTCGCGGTTAAACACCTTCGATCCGTCACGTATACTTCAACCCCTACATGGAAACCATTGACCGGGGAGCTTCGGTCCGCCCTGAACTGGCCCGCGATCTGGGTGCCAGCCATGCCACCGCGGTCGTCGTGGGCACCATCATCGGTAGTGGGATTTTTCTTGTGCCGGCCGAGATGATGCAAGCCGCCGGGTCGGCCAGGCTGGTTTACCTGGCCTGGCTGGTGGGCGGGTTGCTTTCCTTCTTTGGCGCAATCACCTACGCCGAACTGGGCGCGATGAAACCGCAGGCCGGCGGTGAGTACATTTACATCCGCGATGGCTACGGGCCGCTAGCTGGGTTTCTTTATGCATGGACCTGGTTCCTTATCGCCAAGCCGGCATCGATCGCCACGCTGGCTACGGGTTTCGTACGTGTTTTGGGAACCTTCCCGGCTTTGAGTTTTTTGGCCAACAATTTTGTCTCTGTACCTTTTTCTGTTACGTACGGCCAACTCTTGGCCATTGTCGCCGCCACATTGATTTCTGCCCTTAATTACGTCGGAATCAAAAGAGCCGGAGACTTCCAACTGGTGTTCACCTGGCTGAAGGTTGTCATCATTCTCAGCATCGTAGTGATTGGTCTCAGTTATAGCGGAGGAAGCTGGCAGAATTTCGCCGGCAGCTTTACCGGCGCCAAGGGTGGAATGGCTGGCTTTATGGCCGCGCTGGTCGCAGCGTTGTGGGCCTACGATGGCTGGAACGACTTGAACATGGTCTCCGGAGAAGTTCGCGACCCCGAACGTAACATTCCGCGCGCTCTGATTTTCGGTGTGGCGCTGGTGGGCATCTTGTACATGCTGGTGAACGCGGCCGTGCAGTACGTATTGACCGCGTCGGGCATAGCGGCCTCGCCCCGGCCGGCGTCCGATGCCATGGCCATGGCTTTGGGAGGTCTGGGTGCAGGCATCGTGTCGGCGGGTGTGGCGCTTTCGATGCTGGTCGCCATGAATGGCACCGTCATGAGCGGCGCGCGCGTGCCATTCGCGATGGCGCGCGATCGCTACTTCTTCTCCGCGCTGGCGGAAGTGCATCCCCGCTTTCACACCCCCTCGGTTGCGATTATCGTGCAAGCCATTCTGGCCATCATCCTGCTGCTGTTGGGGGGCAATTTTCGGCAGTTTTTCTCGCTGGCGATTTTTGCCGAGTGGCTGTTCTACATGATTGCGGGCAGTACGGTGTTTGTGTTTCGCCGCCGCGAACCCAACGCATTCCGGCCCTATCGTGTCTGGGGATACCCGGTGGTTCCTGCGCTGTTCGTTGTGGCCGCCACGGTGCTGCTTTTCTACACGTTCACGGGAAATCTACGGATATCGGCATTAGGGTGCCTGACGATCATGGCCGGTATACCGGTTTTCTACTTTTTTTCCCGACGACGTACCCCGGACGCCTGAAATCTTGCCTGCAACTGCTGTCTTTTCAGCTGGTTCCAAATTGGTATTACTGGGGTTACTGAAGGACACCCCCGCAGGGCACGTTTACCCTTCCTGATTTCTCCCGTAAGTTAAAACCTCCACCCGGCGCACATCCCCCCAGGCTCGGGTCCCTCTTTGGAGTTTATGAATGTCTACACCTGACGGTTTTCAGTTAGGGATTTTGCCGGAGCGCAAACTTGATCGGCGAGCGTTGGCCGCCGCCTACGGCTTGTTGATATTACTGATCGTTTTGATGATCAACATCGGCTGGATCTGGCCGGATCGTCTGGATATCTCGCGACAATATCATGTGACGGAGCTGATCCCGATGCCGAGCCTGCAGCCCAAGCCGCTGAAAATGAAGCCCCCTCCACGCACCCTGCGGGCCAAACTTCTGCCTGTGGCTCCGGTTTTTGAAACTCCCAAACTGACTGTGCCGCGTGAGATTCGCGCGCCGAAGCCGCAGCACACGGAAGAGGTAGCGCCCAAGATCGAAGTTAACAATTTCACTCCGACTGTGCTGAAGCAGGTGACCGGCGGAGCCCGCCCGTCGCTGATCGTCCATACCGGTGAGTTCGGCAGCACAGCCACTCCGACCGTCAATGCTCCCATCCAGAAAGTACAGACGGGCGGGTTTGGCGATCCGAACGGGATTCCGGGACAAGGTAAGCCGAACGCTCACCTGGTAACGGCGAACTCAGGCGCATTCGATCTGCCCCAGGGTGCGGGGACCGGCAATGGTTCGGGGGGAGCGAAGGGTATCAAAGGCACGATCGCCAGCGCCGGCTTCGGGAACGGCATCGCGCAAGGCGGACAAGGCGATGGGCGTAGCAATGGTCGGGGAGCGGCCAGCGTACAAACTGCCGGCTTCGCCGAGCAGCAGGTGACGCGAGGCGGAGTGAGGCCGCAACAAGCCGAGACCCTACCGGCAACAGCGCCTGTGGAAATCTTGTCCAAGCCCAATCCGGTTTACACTGAGGAGGCCCGTCGCCTCCGCCTGGAAGGTGAAGTACTACTGGAAGTATTGTTTGGGGCAAACGGTCAGTTGCATGTGAATCGCGTTGTGCGGGGCATGGGCCATGGCCTGGACGAGGCGGCAATCGAAGCGGCAAATAAGATGCGTTTCAAACCTGCCCAGCACTACAATCAGCCCATAGACTCCACAGCGACCGTACATGTGGTTTTCCAGCTGGCGTACTGAGGTTGGCGTACCGAGTCAGGCACAGAGAGGATTTAAGTCATGCGTACTTGGAAATGGATGATCACCGCTTCCCTGCTGATCACGCTGAGCGCGATGGGGCAGCAGACGACGGCACCAGCTTCGTCCCCTGAGACAAAGACTAGCCCTTCTCCGGCGCAGTCGCCGACCGCATCACCGAGCACGCCGCCGCCGGCGACCAACATGACTGCGCCTAGCCCTGCGGCTCCAGCCATCGCCACCTCCGCCCCTACCACCATGGACCAGGTGGTCGACCGGGCCTTGCAGCGCGAACACGCGCTGATCACGATGCTGACAACGCGCACCCCGCTGGTAGAGACCTACCTGCAGAACCTGAAGCTGGATCCTCAGATGGGGCCCTCGCCCCGGGAAGACCACTATTTCTTCGGCCGTTTGGACCTGAGCGATTCCGTGGACCGGCAGGATTATCTTTCCGGAGGACAGAGTTTTCAGAACCGCATGATGGGCGGGTTCACAAAGCTATTCAAATTCGAATACAAGCCCATAGGTTTTTCCTGGATGATCTTTGCCGACCGCGATGATTTTGACCGCGCACATTACGACTTCAAATATGTGCACCGCGAATTTCTGGGTGACGTGCGCTGCATCGTCTTCGACGTTACCCCCAAGAAAGATGCCGGCAAAGGCCGTTTTCTGGGCCGTATTTGGGTGGAAGATCAGGACTTCAACGTCGTCCGTCTGAATGGCACCTACGCGCCCCGGCCGAGAAACTCCCAGTTCTTCCACATGGATAGCTGGCGCTTGAACCTGATTCCGGGTTACTGGGTGCCATCGTACATCTACAGCGAAGAAGGCGACTTCAGTTCCGGCTCCAAGGACAAGATGGCGTTCAAGGCGCAAACCCGAATCTGGGGCTACGACTTGAAGAAGAGTGGTAAGGAAGATGAACTCACCCAGGTGCTGGTGGATTCGTCTGTGAAGGACGAAAGCCCCACGGCGCAAGACGCTTCCCCGCTGCAGGCGCAGCGCGAATGGCAGCAGCAGGCCGAGGACAACGTAGTCGAGCGCCTGCAGAATGCGGGCTTGTTGGCACCACAAGGCGAAGTGGACAAGATCCTGATGACCGTGGTCAACAATCTGGAGGTCACAAACAATATCGATCTGCCCCGGCCGGTTCGCACACGGGTGATGCTGACCTCTCCGCTGGAAACTTTCAGCGTCGGCAATACCATCATCGTGAGCCGCGGTCTGATTGACGTGCTGCCTGACGAGGCTTGCCTGGCCATGGTGCTTTCGCACGAACTGGCGCACATCGTGCTGGGACACAACCTGGGCAGCCGGTACGCCTTCAATGACCGCATGCTGTTCTCCGACGAGTCTACCTACCAGAACCTGGGATTCAGGCATGTTCCGGACGAAGAAACCGCAGCCGACAAGAAGGCCGTGGATCTGCTGAAGAATTCGCCCTACGCCCAGAAACTGGATACGGCTGGATTATTCCTGCGAGAACTGTCCGAAAGAGGACCTGGGCTCTCCGCGTTGCTGACTCCGCATTTGGGCAACAGTCTCGCCGATGGCAAGGGCGGGATCGCACGGATGGCGGCGTTGATGACTTCGGCGCCGGCCCTGGATCCAAATAAGCTGGATCAGATCCCCGCGTTGCCTTTGGGCGGACGGGTCAAGCTGAATGCCTGGGATGACCACGTCGAACTGATCAAGACCTCGCCGGTTGCGATCACATCAGCCCGCGACAAAATGCCGTTTGAGGTGACGCCCTTCTTCCCGCGGCTGACCCGCTACGGGAGCGGCGCCAATCCGGGATCGCCTACGAGCACGGCTAGCGCGGCTCCTAGTAACTAGGCTCTCGCGTCGCTGTATCCGTTGGCACAATGAGTTGCACTAAGCGCAGGCCGGGACCGGAATACCTTCCGGAGCTCCGGCCTTCGTATTTTAGCCGGCAGCTCTGGAACCTTGGGGGTTGTCTTCCAGAGTTTGACCGTCCGCTTGTGGACCCTCTGGCGAGTCAAAAGGACCCTATTTGTGGCAACGCTTCCATCTCCACGGCCGGAATCATTGCAGATGCGACAGTCCGGTAAGAACCCATGGGGGCCGTCGCTCGCCGATTTAGCTTATTAGTTAGGGGTCCGTCGACTTTGCACCTACTCCGCCAATGCGAAGCTGGCCCTCCGCTCCCGAGACAACTTGCGGGCAGCTACTCTCTCGCCTTTCCCTTCCCTGGCAGACCTACGGGGTTCTCATGGGTGCGTTCGCGGAAGCCGCCTCTGAGTCCGCTCGCCAATGACACGCTGAACTCGCCGAACTTGTCGCGCAGGCGATCGGCGGCCGATAGTGCCTGCTGCCAGCGCTGACGGCGGTCGTCTTCGAGCAAATCACCCTGTTCGGTGCGGGTCTCAAAAGACGACGCGTGTACGCCGAGCAAGCGCACCTCGGCACGCTTGCGCCAGTTCTTGCGAAAAAGCAGCCGTATCTGCTCGAAGATTTCGTGGTCGAGCTGAGTCGGCGACGACAAGGTGTGGGCGCGAGTAATGGTAGTGAAGTCTTTGTAGCGCAACTTGAGCTGGAGGCTGCGCGCGTACAGGCCGCTTTCGCGCAGGCGGCGTCCGACCATTTCTGACAGACGCATCAAGGTGGATTCCAACTGCTCGAGGTCGGCTGTGTCTTGGTTGTAGGTGTGCTCGTGGCTGATGGACTTGGGATCGGTGTCGGCACCGACTTCGCTGTCGAACCAGCCGCCGGCGTCTTCGCCACGCGCTTTGCCGGCCAGCGCCAGTCCCCATTTTCCGAAGCGTTCTTCCAGGAAAGCCTCGTCGAATCGAGCCAGATCTCCAACTTTGTGAATACCCAGGCCGTTCAAGTTTTGCTCGGTGACTTTACCGACGCCCGGGATTTCGCGCACGTCGAGGGGAGCCAGAAATCTTGCCTCTTGTCCGGGCACAATCCAAAGAACGCCGTTGGGTTTAGCCCTGGCCGAGGAGACTTTCGCGATGAGCCGTGAGATTCCGATCCCGATCGAGCAGTTGAGTTGCGTCTCTGACTTCATCTTCTGGTGGAGCCGGTGGGCGGCACGAAGGGGCGGGCCGTGCAGCCGCTCGGTGCCGCTCATGTCGAGATAGGCTTCATCGATAGAGGCCATTTCGACCTGGGGCGAGAACGACGTCAGCACCCAGTGGACTTTTTCGGAACACTCACGATAGCGGTCGGGATGGCCGTTTACAAAAATCGCCTGGGGACAGAGTTTGGCCGCGGTGCGCAGAGGCATGGCCGAGTGCACGCCAAATTTGCGGGCCTCATACGATGCTGCGGAAACCACGCCCCGCTCGTCACGTTGCCCTCCCACGACCACAGCTTTTCCCTTCAATTCGGGATTGAACAGTTCTTCCACGGAAACGAAGAAGGCGTCCATATCGACGTGGAAGATGGTTTTGGGAAAAGTGCTCATGGGAACTCGGACCGAACGAGATTCGATTTTACCAAGACGGTGGGGCAGTGCTCACCAGACACTTCTGGCGACGAATCGTTTGTAGTTTCGTGATCCGGCAGGGTCGAGGACCCATGATGCTGTTCCGCTGCTTCTTACGTTCGCTATGGGTTGCTTTTGCGGCGGACATGTCTGCCAGGAGCTCGCAACCGCACTGTGGTTGTAGCCAAAGTGTCTTCGTTTCCCAGCCAACCAGATCTTCTTTAATTAGATGGACGCTTGCAGTGGCTAACCTTGAGCCAAAGCTGTGAATATTACTAGCACGCCGACAGCTTGAGGAATTGCGGGAGGGCAGCACCGCCGATTGGCTCCGCCGCCCGGTAGATTACTTGAGGCCGTCCACCAGGTATAGATCAGAAAGGGTGCGGCCGTATTCGTACACATAGGTCTTTGTGTCGGGCGTGATGAGAATGGGGCCAATGTCGGTGACACCGGCATCGTCGGCGGGCATCAGTTGCTTCCATAGCTGCTTTTGACCGCTTGCTAGATCCAGGCGGTGGACCTGGGCGGGCAATTCGCCGGAACGATAGATGTAGAGGGAACGCCCATCAGCCGCCCATGCCACCGGCGTATCGCCGACAGGAAAACCGGGTATCGGGCGTGGTTGTCCACCGTCAACTGGATAGATGTATCCCTTTTGATCGGGACCAACCGCCGCCACCGACTTGCCGTCCGGAGAGATCACAAACTGGGTTGCACTCACACCTTCCGGAGAAATGGCGCGCGGCTTTTCGGCATCCATATCCTGGACATACAGACGGACTCCGTGTTCGGGTTCGCTGCCCAGGAACAGAACCTTCTTTCCGTCCGGAAAACACCGGGCGCGCACGTGGTTAATCGCATCGTGGGTCAGCGGCCTGACTTCCCCTGCTCCGGTCGGCAGGATCGACAACTGAAATGGCGGCTTCGGAATCCCGGAGAGGACCCATTTTTCGTCCGGCGACAGCGCGTAGGCTAGCCCTTCGCCAAGCCGGATGGCCGGAGATCCATCGCTCTTGCGAAGGTAGACACCGTAGTTTTCTCCCCCGCCTTCGCCGGCTTCTGTAAACAACAGCGTCTGTCCGTCCGGGGATATATCGGTCACGGCGGACCAGTCCAGCCATGACAGATCCCGCTCCTTGGCGTCGTGCTGGTTGCGCCCGATCATCCCAGCGCGCACCACGTCGCGCGTTAACAGAACCCTGCCATCACGGGCAACGTCCTGGAGCGTCAGAGTCCCGGGTTCCCTGGCGAGCAGCCGGTTGCCGCCGGATAGAGCGGCCGCGTTGAGCGAGCGGCCGTTTCCAATCCTGGTAGCCGTATACCAGACTTCTTTGCCATCAGATGACCAGGCAAGCCCCTCAGCGCTTCCCCACGCTTCTGACAAAATCTGCTCTTTGCCGGCGCTATCGACCAACGCAATTGAACCAGCGTCATCCCGCCGCACCGGGTGGTCAATGAAAGCCACAAACTTGCCGTCCCGAGAAACCCGGGGATGGCTGATCCATCCCGCCGTCTGGTAGAGCACTTTGCCGATGGGATATTCCAGGCGATTTTGTCCCCCCAGATCGCGCACCACCGCCAGGCTGCTTCCATCGGGAGACCAGTCCGCCCACTGCACGCCTTCCAGGATCTCGCGCGGTGCGCCGCCGCCAAGCGGTACCCGCGCTAAAACGCCGCTGTAAATAAACGGCTCAATATTGCGACTCTCGAGCAAAACCGCCATCTCTCCGCTGGGAGAGATGGCCAGTACCTCGGCGTTCTGAAGGCCGAAAGGCCGAGATTCCGGGCTCTCTGGACGAGTAGAAAAGATTTCGACCTGGCTCTCCTCCCAGGCGGCGCTGTACAGAATCGACTGGTCATCAGGGGCGAAGCGGGCCATGCGAATGCCGCCATGCCTGAAGGTAAGCTGATGGTACAGGGGCGGCGCAATCGCTTTGCTCTGGCCAGTGTGCCTGCCCAGGAAGAAAGCCGCGGCCATAGCGGCCAAAAACACCAACCCAGTCAGGGCCAGGGACATTAACCCTTTTCGCTTCGCAGGCGGCGCTGATGGCTGCGCCGCGGTCGCGGCCGATCCGCTTTTTGCCAGCAGACGTCCGGAATCGGTATCGCGCTTGAGCCGCTTCAAATCGGCACGCAATTCTGCGGCGGTCTGGCAACGTAGGTCCCGATCTTTTTCCAGCGCTTTATTGACGACCTCTTCCAGCTTTACCGGAATTTGGGGGTTCACAGTGCTCGGCGGCGTCGGCGTGTGTTCGAGAATTTGATTAAAGATCACCGCCGATGTGGCTCCGCTGAAAGGCTGTCGTCCGGTTGCCATCTCGTAGAGCACGACACCAAATGAGAACAGGTCGGTGCGAGCATCCAGGGTCTCGCCGCGCGCCTGCTCTGGGGACATGTAAGCCGCCGTACCCACGGTCGAGCCGGGACTGGTCAAATCCGCGCCGGTAGCTGCCGTCGGCATACCCATCTCTCCGGCAGGCAGAACACTCCGGGTCAGGGGATTCAGCTTAGCCAAGCCAAAGTCGAGGATTTTGGCATTTCCCCGAGTGGTAATAAAAATATTCGCGGGCTTGATGTCACGATGAACGATGCCGCTGGCGTGGGCGGCATCGAGCGCATCGGCAATCTGGGTGCCCAGCTCGAGCAACTGGTCCAACCTTAGGGGACGACCTTCGATGCGATGCTTAAGAGTTTGACCCTCGAGCAACTCCATGGCAATGAAATGCTCATCTTCAGCTTTATCAATTTCATAGATCGTACAGATGTGAGGGTGGTTCAAGGCGGAGGCTGAGCGAGCTTCTCTCTGAAAACGTTCCACCGCTTGCGGGTCCCGGGAGAATTCCTCGGGCAGGAACTTGAGGGCAACGAAGCGTCGCAGCTTGAGGTCTTCCGCCTTGTATACGATCCCCATACCGCCACCGCCCAGTCTTTCTACGATTCGATAATGGGAGATGGTGCGCCCGATCATGCGGAAAGCCGCCTAACAGAAGCGGCCCATGCTAGCGGCTAATCGATTCCAAGTCAATCGCTTCAGCGCGTTGAGCCGGAGTGCTGGTCCCCGATCGCGCTTGCCGGGCACGCTCATATACGCGGATGTATTCTTTGGCAGAAGCACCCCAGGAGAAGTCCTTGTTCATGCCATTGCGCATCAGTGGTTGCCAGGAATTTTGATCACGGAAGGCTCGCAGCGCTTCCTTGATCGTCAGTAGCAGAGCCTCGCCGTTGTAGTCGGTGAACTTGAACCCAGTACCCTTGCCGGTGCGGGGATCCCAGTGCTCAATGGTGTCGTCGAGGCCGCCGGTTGCGCGGACGATGGGCACGGTCCCATATTTCAAGCTGTAGATCTGGTTGAGGCCGCAGGGCTCGTACTTGGAAGGCATGAGGAACATGTCGCTGCCGCCTTCAATCTTGTGCGCAATCGTGTTGTCGTAGGCGACCCGGACCGCAATCTTCTGAGGAAATTGCTTGGCCAGGCGCAGAAACATTTCTTCATAAGTTTTATCGCCGTTACCCAGGGCGACGATGATCATCTCCTCGCGCGCCAGACGCTCCATGATTTGGGCGATGAGGTCGAAGCCCTTCTGGGCTGCGAACCGGGACACGATGCCGATCACGGGCAGCCGCGCATCTGGGTTGGTCATGCCAAAGGCTTCGAGCAGGTCTTGTTTGCATTTAGCCTTGCCGGATAAATCCTGCGGCGAGTACCTCGCCACGATGAACTTGTCTGTCTGCGGGCTCCACTCGTCGTAATCCACGCCATTCAAGATGCCGGTGACCGTTGAGGACCGGGTACGCAACACGCCTTCCAGCCCAAAACCGAATTCCGTCGTCTGGATTTCCTGGCTGTATTTCTTGCTCACGGTAGTAACGAAATCGGAAAATATCAGCGCGCCTTTCAGGAAGTTCACATGGCCGAAGAATTCCATCCTGGAGATGGTAAACAGGTCCCAGGGCAGGGTGAGCAAGGGCAGTGTATCGGGCGGAAACAGCCCCTGATATCCCAAGTTGTGGATGGTGAAGACGGTGGCGACGTCGCGGAAGGCAGGGTCTTCGGCATATTGGGTACGCAGCAGGACCGGAATGAGCGCGGACTGCCAGTCGTGGCAATGGAAAATCTGGGGCACGCCGAGAATCTTCGAAGCTTCCAGCACGGCGCGGGAAAACAGGGCGAAACGCTCAGCATTGTCGGGATAGTCGCCGGCCGAAGTACCGTAAAGCGCCTCGCGGTCGAAAAATGGCGGATAATCGATGAAGTAGAAATTCACTCCGGAGAGCTTGCCGCCACTAACTACCGAACAGAAGCGATAACGATCATCGAAGGGAACGGTGATGCTGCCGACGACGGTCTGGGCGCCCTTGAGTTGGGTTTGCCGATAGCGGGGAACGTAGACGCTCACTTGATGTCCGGCGGAGACCAGGGCGCGTGGCAGGGCACCCACTACGTCGGCCAGTCCGCCGGTCTTGGAAAAAGGCACACACTCCGAAGCAGCGAAGACTACGTGCATGAAGGCGACTCCTGGTAAGTACCGGCCCCTGTGGTGCCAGCACACGCTATCATAGGGCGTGCTACTCACAGCATACTCCCCGCGCAGCAGTGCACTTCGCGGGGTGAATTTGCACAAACAACTCGCCAGTCTAAACACCGGCCAGCCGGCCAGAAAGAGGCCAATGTGACAAAAATCGCCGCCTCTGAGGGGCGTCGCGGCAAGCCCAAACTAGGTCAGCATTTCCTGGTCGACTCGGCGGCGCCCATGCGCATCGTGGAAGCGTTGGGCGATATTTCGCAGAGTACGGTTCTGGAAATCGGTCCCGGGCGCGGCGCTCTCACATCCCTACTGGCGAAGAGGGCGCGGCGGTTGATCGCGGTTGAAATCGATCGGGTACTGGCGGCCCAGTTGCGCATGAATTTTTCCCAGGAGCCGAACGTGGAAATCATCGAGGGCGACATCATGGCGATCGATTTTCACACTCTTTTCGGACCGAAGCCGGGAAGCACGCGTCCCGGCATAAATCACCAGCCTGAAGCTGTGCGGGTGGTGGGCAATCTTCCCTACTTCATTACCTCCGACATTCTCTTGCGGCTGTTCGAATTCAGGCAGTATTTCGAAACCGTCGTGCTCCTGGTGCAGCGCGAGGTGGCGGAACGACTGGCGGCCGCGCCGGGACGAAGCGAATACGGCCTGCTTTCCGCCACTGCCCAGCTCTATGCCAGGGTGGAGAAAATGTTCACCCTTCCGCCCGACGCCTTCTCGCCCGCGCCTAAGGTCGAGTCCACCGTGGTACGGCTCCGAATGGCGTCAAAGATTGATAGCTTGCGTGTGCCAGAAGCTGCGTTTATCAGCTTTTTGAAACTCTCTTTTGGGCAGAAGCGGAAGACTTTGTGGAACAATCTTAAATCGCAATACAAGCCTGCGGTGTTGCGGGCAGCCTTGGAAAAGGCTGGAGTGAATCCGACGCTGCGCGCCGAGGCCTTGAGCCTGGAAAAGAGTGCAGCCCTGTTTCGCGCCTTGGCGAGCCGGGGTACGGATTAGGTCAACAGAGCCGAGGGCGAGACGCCCTTGGGACAGCCTGCAGGACGCTGGCGCTACGGATTTCGAGCGGCGCCTGAACAGGTTCCACGCTTGGGAGGTGTCATGGCCCCAACATTTCGCCATCCTGCGGTTGCCGGACGCTTCTATCCACGCGATCCCCAGGATCTGCGCGCTGACGTGGAATCCTTTTTGCCACCCCAACAAAAAACCATTGCCGCTCTCGGTTGCATCGTACCCCACGCCGGCTATATCTATTCCGGACATGTGGCCGGCGCAGTATATGCGAGACTTGACTTGCCTCGACGATGCATCCTGATGTGCCCGAACCACACCGGCATGGGACATCCTCTCTCCATCATGAGCCAGGGCGCGTGGGAGACGCCTCTGGGACAGGTGCCCATTGACTCCGCGCTGGCAGCGGCTCTGAAGCAACGCTTTCCGCTCCTAGCTGAGGACACCGAGGCCCACCGCGCCGAACATGCCGCCGAAGTGCAATTGCCGTTCCTGCAGATCAGGAAGCCCGACTGTACGTTTGTACCGATAGCTTTGGGCACCAGTCGCTACGAAATCCTCGATGCTCTAGGAAACGCCATAGCCGAAGCGGTACGAGCATTGGGCGAGCGCGTACTGCTGATCGCCTCCAGCGATATGAATCACTACGAGAACGACGTGGTGACCCGGCAGAAGGATTACAAGGCGATCGAACGCATCCTGGTGCGGGATGCGCGGGGATTGTTCGAGGTAGTGATGAACGAAAACATCAGCATGTGCGGCTTCGGGCCCACAGTGGCGATGCTCACCGCGGCCCGGCGACTGGGCGCAACCGGCACGGAACTGATCAAATATGCCACTTCCGGCGATGTTTCGGGTGACCGGGAGCGGGTCGTGGGCTACGCTGGTGTCATCGTGCGCTAGCAGCGCTTCGGAGAGAAGGCAAATCCCTGGGGCCTTAAAAGCCCGGCGGCTTTCTCAGCTTACGCAGCCCTGAAGGGCCCTCTTCCACGTCGCCGAAGCGCCTCAGGTTATTCGATCTCGAGTTCGGTCTCCTCTTTTTTCGTCTCTTTGGCCGGGGGCGCAGCTTTCTCCACCGGAATTCGAGGGGGCTCTAATCCCAAGTCAGTCAGTTGCAGACGCAAATTCCCCGGGTTGGTGGCGTAGGCCATTGCCGTGTCGTAGTCAATCATGTCCGCCCGGATCAGTTTCTCGATTTCTCCGTCAAAGTGCTGCATGCCCTCTGTGTCTCCATCCCGCATGGCATCCAGCAGACTCTTTCCTTCCACTTCGCCCTTGTCCAGATACTCGCGAGTGCGTAGCGTCGACTTGAGGATTTCGATAGCGGCCACACGCCCGGTTCCCCCTTTGCAGGGAAGCAGCCGCTGCGAAACGATGTAACGGAAACTCTTTGCGAAGCGATTGCGAATGGTTTGCTGCTCCGCCAGAGGAAATACTCCGATGATTCGCTCCACCGTCTTTGAGGCGTCGGTCGTATGCAAAGTGGAGAGCACAAGGTGGCCGGTTTCCGCTGCCTCCAGCGCGATTTCGATCGTTTCCTTGTCTCGCATTTCGCCCACCAGGATTACTTTGGGAGCCTGGCGTAGGGCGGCCCGAAGTGCCAGAGCAAAGCTGGGAGTGTCGCTGTGCAACTCTCTCTGGTGAACTATGGAACGCTTGTGGCGATGCATGAATTCCACGGGATCTTCAATCGTAAGGATGTGGTATGCCTTGGTTTCGTTTATCCGATCGAGTATCGCGGCCAGGGTTGAGGACTTTCCCGAACCGGTGGGACCGGTGACCAGCACGATCCCATTCTTCAAATCGGCAATCTGACCCAGGTCCCGCGGTAGTTTCAGTTCGGCAAAGCTGGGGATGGTCTTGGGAATCGCTCGCATCACAATCGCGTGGCTGCCCCGCTGGACGAAGACATTGACCCGAAAACGCGCGGTGCCCGGCAGGCTGTAAGAAATGTCACACGATCCCTGCTGTTGCAACATGGCAGTGGCCTGCTTGTTGTCTCCAATCAATTCTTGCGCAATGCGCTGCGTGTCGTCCGCGCTCAGCACCGATAACCCCGGCATTTTCACCGCGACCAGCTGGCCGCTTACCTCAACGTGCGGATGGCTTCCGGGTGAAAAGATCAGATCGCTCACGTGGGTCGAGACCTGCAGCATGGCTAAAAGTAGCGCTGGTGCAGGTGGAACGGTTGGATGAGCGGGATTGGGAATGGGCGCTCTGCCCGGTGTAGCCATGGGACCTCCGGTATGAGGGTGATTTCTATTAGCCTACGTGCCGGTTGTCCGGGTCTCAAGTGACCCTGGTAATTTGACCGCGATTGCTGGAACGCGGCGTGGCTGATGGGGAATACGCAATCGTCATCCGGGCGGGATCTTTCGATCGACTGCGCTGCTGCTTTCGCGAAGCGAAGCCGCCACTCCGCTGAGGATGATTAGGGGGGCGGTCATCGCGTGAGGGATGAGAAATTTGCTGACTAAGAAAAAGGACGACCCGAAAAGGCCGCCCTGGAATTGTTCTATTTCCGGAATTTACCGGACGACCTGAAAGTCAGCGCGGCAGCCGTGATCGACCCAAATGCCACGACGATCGTAACCCCAGCTGTAGCCTTGCCTGCATGAAGTGTCGCTCCGTTGCTTCAATACCCGCACCCCGCCGCGCGTGTCGGCCGGGCAGTAGTGCCGGTGCATGTCATCGGAGGAGCAGGAAACGACTAGATCCGCGTCTGCCCCCTGGCCGCTGCCCCGATCCCAGTCGCGGTCGCGGTCGCGATCACGGTCGCGATCACGGTCCCGATCCCAGTCACCATCCCGGCGGCCTTCTACCGTGAAATCGGCGCGGCAGCCGTGATCGACCCAGACGCCTCCGCGGTCCGAGCCCCAGCTGTAGCCTTCCTGGCAGGGTGATTCGCTGCGCTGCCGGGCGAGTCGAATCCGGCCTCGCGCATTGGCCGCGCAATAATGTCGGCCACCGTCGTCCGACGAGCACGAGAGGGTGCTACCGCCACCCTCATCTGACCCACCGTATTGGTAAGAATCCACGGCGAAATCCGCCCGGCAACCGTGGTCCACCCAGAGGCCCTGACCATCCGAGCCCCAACTGTATCCTTCCCGGCAGGGTGATTCGCTGCGCTGTTGAAGCAGCCGAACTTGGCCTGGCGTAGCTGAGCAGTAATGCCGGCCGCCGTCGTCAGACGAGCATGAAATTGTGCCGGTGCTTCCTGAGATTGGCCCTCGGTACTGGTATGCGCTCACCGTGAAATCCGCCCGGCAGCCACGATCCACCCAAACGCCCCCGCGGTCAAAACCCCAACTGTAGCCCTGCTGGCAGGATGAATCGCTGCGTTGTTTTAGCAGCTGCACTCCGCCCCGTGTATCCGCCGGACAATAATGCCGATGGCCGTCATCGGAAGAACACGAAATGGTCTGCGCCGAGCTGCGCGGACCGAGAACGACGAACGCCGCACCGATGAGACCGAGTCGCACCCAAGTCTTGATGGTAAACATTGCCGACCTCCTGAAAGGAATGGGCCAAATTGCCTGTCAGCTTACCAAGCTTCACAGCATTGTGGAATCTCCTGGGGGGGTATTCTGCCGCCCGGTTCCACCGCCCGAATGCTCCCGGCATGGCGCTATTTATGAGGCGAGCCTTGAGAGCTGGGAGCCGACGAGTGCGACGAGG
>WNFT01002592.1_pt1 | contig 22275 bp, 20 predicted proteins | sample 5400191 | NCBI WGS metagenome assembly WNFT01 (sample SAMN13153359, study PRJNA577476) | soil metagenome | isolation source: 80 cm saprolite under Madrone tree | place: USA:California | collected 2016-06-14 | reverse complement strand
TGATGCCGGGAGCGGGAGCCATCCACCCCATCTACTTTTGGCCATTCCTAAAATCCGGCGATATCGGGTGCTAAGATGGTATGAGCCGCGTTGCGCCTAGTTTGCTTCGACAGGCGACGGCATCCCGACATCGCGATCAAGGCAATTATGGAGTATTCGGTGATGATCGAGAGTCTCAGTGCCGTCACTCTTGCCACTCACAATATGCCTCGCGCCGTGCGATTCTACCGTATATTGGGGTTTGAGATCATGCATGGTGGTGACAACGCGGCATTCACGAGCTTTCGGGCGGGCGCGAGCCATCTCAATCTCATCGCCCAGCCGGTGCAGCGGCACTGGTCTTGGTGGGGACGGGTGATCTTCTACGAAACGGATGTCGACGCCCTCTATAAGCGCGTGGTCGCGGCGGGCTATCGGCCGGACACAGTGCCGCACGACGCCGAATGGGGCGAGCGGTACTTCCATGTGACAGACCCGGATGGCCACGAACTCAGTTTCGCTTGGCCGCTGCGATCCTAGAAACCTTTCATTGCCATCAGATCCACTGCAAACGAGATGCTGCAGGTCGCAGGAGCAGCCTCGCAATCGCAGCGCGGGGGTCCAGGAAATGAAACTTCCGTTTTCGGCTGCCTGTCCTTGCCGCAAATTATACAAGCTGGAGACAATATTTCGGTGGCGGACCGGCTGCCCTCTCGTCGCGGCCTGACCGGTGGGCCGCTACTGTTCTAACGCATCCAAGGCGGCCTGCAGTGCCTGCGCCCGGCGTTTGAGTTTCTCCAGGCCACTTGCCGGGACGACCTGGAACGAAACACTGCCGATCTCGTCATGCAGCCACTTTTTCAGTGCGGCTTGGTCGGTCGCGTTCGCCTGCTTGCGGAACTGCTCAATAAGAGCCCGGACCCGCGCGGCAAGCTGCTCTACCGGCTCTGAACCATGTGCGACGTGCATCACCAGATGTTTCCATTGCTCCAATCCATCCATGGCACGTTCACTCTCCCTCGCCCTGCACTATGACGATCCTGGGAATATCCACCCGGCGCCTTTTCGAATCGGAGAGATCGAGGCCGTCGATGCGACCGGCTCCGATGTTGCCCTGGTGCATGAATTTGACATGGGCGTGTAATTTCAGCGCGCCGGCGACCTCAATTACGCCGATGTCCTTTGCCATTTTTTCTCCCGGGCCTTGGAGCCAAACATGCGCCTTGCGACTCATGCGGTTGCCTCCCTGTAGCGTGTCCTGCCACCAAGATTACCACGAAACAACTTGGCATGATGCGGGATAGCGGGGGACAAACGAGCCGACAGAGGCGCATGAAAGCCCCGAATTTCCTGACTCAATGGGACACAAAAGAACAAGGCGGGACACCTTCCCGTACATTTCTAGACTTGTGTACGAGCCACTGGCATCTAAGGGTCATTTACCGATCGCGCCGCGGAGGGCGCGTCCGACGACGGGATGAGCCATGCTCCAGGAACCCGTGGCCGGTCAGCTAGCCATAAACGAAGGCCCGCCGAATTCAATCGGCCTTGTTGTTTTCACAACAACGCCACCGTCACTTCTCCAACAGGCTTTTCAGCTGCTCCCATTCACGCCCGAATGTGCTCCAGTCCCCCTGCCGGAGTGCTCGATCCGCCCTGGAAAATGCCTCGCGAGCGCCCGTCACGGGTGCTTCCGGATTTCCTGTCGCCTCCTGCGAAGCCGCTGGGCGTTCGCCGACCACGACTTGAAGCGCTTCCGCAAGGGTCGGTTCCATCGCCAGGCGAGTACCGTCGCTCACGATTACGCGCTTAAGTTGAGGAATGTTAGTGCCCTCGGCTACCAGAAACACCGGTTCTACATATAGAAAGAAGCGATCGATCGGGATGACCAGCAGGTTTCCCCGGATCACCTGCGAACCATGCTGATCCCAGAGCGTCAGCTGCCGCGAAATCGTCGTGTCCTGGTTGATTGTAGCTTCCACCTGCAGGGGTCCGAGGACGAGGCTGTCTTTCGACAGCTTGTATACGATCACTTCGCCATATCCCGGAAAATCCGAGCGCGCTGCGATCCAGGCAATCATGTTGTCTCGGTTGTTTGGCGTGACAGGAGTCATTTGGAGGAACTGCAGGCGATCTTCACCCGGCAGCTTCATCAGAACATAATATGGCGCCATCTGAACGATATCACCGCCGAACCGCTCTCTCGCCGGAGCCCAGACGTCCTCCCGGTTGTAGAACACCTGGGGGACGGTCATGTGGTAGGTATCAAATTTGTCGACCTGGATCTCGAACAGATCCTGCGGATAGCGCAAATGCGCACGCAGGCCCGATGACATCTCGTCAAGAGAGCGGAACAAGCCTGGCATGGCTGCACGATAAGCCCGCAACACCGGATCTGCGGTATCGACAACGTAAAATCGTACGTCACCGTTATAGGCATCGACGACGACCTTCACCGAATTGCGGATATAGCTGAATCCGTCGTCCGTCGGCTCGGAATAGGGTACGGCATCGGCAACGGTATAGGCATCCTGAATCCAGAACAGCCTTCCCTGGTCGGCAACCAGATAAGGGTCTCGATCGAGTCTGAGAAAAGGAGCGCTCCTCGAAACGCTCTGTTGGACCGGCCGCCAAATTTGGATGCGGCTTTCCGGGGAGAGGTAGGAAGATAGGACAATGCTCATGTCGAACTGGTAGAGAGAAAAGAGCGCTTTCTTCCAGAGGCTATCCAGCGGCACGCCCCCATGACCGGTGTAGCTCGTGTAAACGTTTTGATCTCCTAACGGATAGTCGAACTCTTTCACGCCCGTCGGGACGATCTGATAGTTCGCCATTTCGGTGCCGTAGTAGATCTCGGGCCGAGAGATTGCCAGCCCGGGGCTGCCTTTGGGTGGCAAGTCTGCGACGGTGAAGACCGGCCCACCTTGCTCATTCTTTTCGGCGGCCAAACACATCGCCAAGCCGTAGCCATGGGTGTATTGGAGATGCTCGTTGACCCAGCTGCTGCCCTTACCGGGCAGATCCGCAGATAGTTCCCGCGCCGCCAGCATGATCTGGCGATAGTTTCCGTCTATCAAGTAGCGATCGACGTTCACGTCGCTGAATGAGTAGTAGGTCCGGATTTGCTGGAGTTGTCGGAACGTCTGGCTAAGCGGTCGGTCGTCCCAAATACGGATGTTGTCGATGGTCGCTCGATTTTCCTGAAACTGTGCCGGTGCGAGCTTTCCTTCGGTTGGGTGAAACCTCTCTTCGATCTTGTCCAAGCCATAGGCTGCTCGGGTCGCCGCGATGTTGTTCTGCAGGAACGGCGTCTCCAGTTCAAGTTCGTTAGGTCTGACAGTAAAACGCTGAGCGGCCCATGGAATCACTATCAAGGAAGCGATGAGAATAATCAGGTAACCGCCAATACCGGGTATGACAAGACGCAGTGCTCCCGATAGGGCGATCCATATGAGAGCAGCGATTAGGGCGAGCGTGGCGCCCACCGACACCCATAGACCAGGCAGCACGATGTGGATATCCGCGTACCCGGCACCGAAGACAACACCGGAGGAACGGATCAACAGATCGTAGCGGCTAAGATAGAAGCCCCAGGCACAGGCGGCTAGCAGCAGCACGGCATTGGCAACAAGATGCGCCAGAATGCTCCGATCGACTTCTATATGTCCTTTCGAAGATATCTGAAGAGCGCCAGATCCATGGTATGCGGCTCCAAGTAACAGGAGGGTGCCCAACGCGAGCAGGGCTACGCCACTTTGAATGAGGTTGAGGAATGGCAAGATAAAGACATAAAAGCCGATGTCCCGTTGGTAGATGGGATCGGACATCCCGAATTGCTGAGCCCAAACCAGCCGCAGAAACCGGTCCCATTGGCCATAATAGGCGATACCGAAGATGACCGCCGTTGCTGCGGATAGGAGAAGGATAAACAGTGTCAGATCTGTTTTGGGCTGTGCGGCCTCCTTGCCCGGTTGGCTTCGCCAGTTCTGCGATGCGCCTGCATGACTGCCACTGCCGAAGAGGCTTTGAAGATCGGTCAGCCGCCTCAAGGTGTAGAGATTGAGCAGCACGTAACTGAACACGGGAACGAAGGCGGCTGTAAACATCGCAAGCTTCGCTAGGCGGAGCCGCCAAAAAACACCTTCGTAGCCGAGGGAACGGAACCAAAGCAGCTCGACTGTCCAGTTAACAACGGTGAACAGGATCACGAGAAGGGTACCGGCAAATACCGCCAGGCGCCCGGGTTGGAAAAACAAGCGACGAAGAGGCCGCCTTAAGCGGGGTCCACCAATCCTAGGAATTGTGAGCCCTTCAGTCACAATATGCCCCTGGGGTCATCTATAGCTGCATGACGAGACCCCGACAGCGGATGCAGTCCCTACGCCAGTGTTGAAGTCACCTCTCCACCCCTTATCGGTGTTCGCGACGCCGGAGTTTATGGATCATTGTCACCAGACCTTGCCTGCCGCCGGAGGTTCGATCGCAGCATAGGTCGCCAACCGCTGGAAATGGCGGTGGACCCAGTCCCGCCCTGGGAGAATGCCGCGCCGTACCGGCAGGAAAAACCGAGACTCGACAAAGAAGCGAGCGACGAGGGCCTCCCGGCAATCGCCCGCTGCGAGCGATGCGCTCGCATCCTCCAGCAATAACGCCGCGGCCAGGATGTCGGCCATAAACGCCATGAGCCGCCGGGCATGGCGTGCAGCTTCCGCCTCGTCAGCGCGAATAAAGGCTAAGGCCCCTCGCCAATCCTCAAGGGCACCGCGGATCGGTGCTGCGATCTCGCCGAGCCCCGACGGTGCCGCTGCGAGTGCGGACTCGACGCGCTCGGCAAACATCTTTGCGCCCGGATACCGATCGGCAATCAAGCGTAGCACCTCGAGAGCCTGGATATTGGCTGGCCCCTCCCACACCGTCATTACCTGCGCGTCGCGCAGGAGACGCGGCGTCACCAGGTCGTAGGTATAACCGTTGCCGCCAATGATTTCGATCGCGCTGCGGCAAGCGCGGTTAGCGTCCTCGGCGGTTTGGTATTTGGCGAGGGACGTCGAGAGGCGGAGCCACGCACGGCGTCGGTCGGTATCTTGCCCGCGAGCGCTGTCGGCAAGGTCGAAGGCGCGTGCCGCCTCGAAGGCGAGAGCTGTTCCCGCCTCGAGCCTGACCAGCATTTCCATCAACTCGTCCTGCACCATCGCGTAATTGGCGATCGCGTCACCGAACGCGCGGCGTTCGGACGCGTAATCAAATGTTTCCGCAAAGGCCCGGCGCTGAAGGCCGGTCGATCCCATTGCGTTGTGGATGCGGCTGTATTCAAGCGCGACCATCATCAGTTTAAAGCCGTCCGGAGGCGGTGCAACCTCGACAGCCCAGGTATCGGTAAGATCGATCTCCGCGGTCGGGATCCCGATCGTGCCAAGTTTGTCCTTGAGACGGCGAAACCGCATTGGATTCAGCGTTCCATCATCGAGCCGAGCCGGCACAAGATAGAGGCCCAGCCCTTTGGTGCCTTGGGATGCCCCTTTGGGCCGCGCCGTCGCGAGAGCCAGACCACCGTCAGGGTTGCTCGCAAACCATTTCAACCCGTTGAGGACAAAGTGGTCGCCTACCCGATGCGCGGTTGTCGTCGTGCCGCCAATATCGCTTCCGCCGTGCAATTCGGTTGCCCAGGTGCCGCCGCTGAGCGCCGCGCCGTCCATTCGAGTGAGACTCGCCAAGTATCTTTCTCTCACGGCCGCGGGGCCATGGCGATCAAGCACATAGGCAACTGCGCCTGTCATGGTTACGGGGCAATGCAGTGACACATCCGCCTGCGACAGAAGGTAGCCCATGGCGAAGGTCAGCACGAATGGTGCCGGATCGTCAGTGTAGTTCAGCCCCACCGCGCCCCGCCGGTAGACCTCCTGCGATACCGCTTGCCAACTCGGGTTCTTGACAATGCAGTTGACGAGTCGGCCATCGCGTTCGTAAGCCTTGAGAGTCGGCGGAGCATGACGATCGGTGTACGTGGCCGCGCGGTCGACCGCGTCTCCAACCCATGCTCCATAAGCAGAGAGCGTATCGGTCCAGCGCTCCAGCAACTGTCCCAGCAGTCGCGCCAGCACGCGCTGCAAGTTGATATCAGTCTGAAAGAGGTTTCGGCCACGGCCCTCAGGCTGCATTCGCATTGGCAAACGACTCAGACCTAATGGTGACTATGAATAAGTATGAACCGCCTGATCTGACCTTGTCACCTAAAGGGCGGAAAAACTGTGGCCCTGGTTGCCTGGCGGCGCAGCTAGGCGGCCGGCGCATCGGCCCGCGACGCCGCAGCGCCCTTCGTCCTGATCGAACAGGGCCACGTCAGTTCCCGCTCGAAAAGGGCGTGTGCCGATGGCCTCGGAAAACGCCAGGGCTGCTGCGGCGAATTGAGCTGCCGGCAGTCACAAGCCGAATACCTCCCGGCCTGCGACTGCCGAGCCTCGTCCAAGCATCAACTGCAGAACTTCATTTAGGGCGCGTTATTACACCCCCATTTCGTGCGAAGCGGAGCTCTCGACATACCTACCCCTTCTTGACGACGCTTTGGTATGAAGGGGGCCTGCTATTCCCAGACTAGCGCAACCACGCCATAGCCGTAGTGCGCAAACTCCTCGTCTCGTTTTCAAGCAACTTTCTGACGACGGCGGTCACTCCGGGTTTCAGCTGTTGGAGTGATACCTCGCTTCCATTCCCAAATTTCACACCATCGTGGAACGGCCCATGCTCGAGACGCACAAACGTGACCTCCTCCCGCGGACCCACGCCGAGCCTCTCTTGCAGGTCCTTTGGGATTTCCTCGAGCAGTAGCCGCGTATCGCACTGCACACACACGGGAACCGAACCCTCTCCGAATGCTGCCAGTCCGACGGTACCGCTTGCGAAACGGGTGGTCACGTATTTCTCGCCTTCTCGCGCTGGCCGACTTCCATACACTTCAAGGGAAAAGTCACACATTGTTTCCTCCTTAGTCTTCCGAGATTTCGGATAAACACCCCCTCGTTCGTTTCACCCAACATTTGGGTGCAGATCTCGCTGCTTCAAGGCCATCGCGAAGAAACCTTGTCTCCCCGTGATTGGTGTGTTGGAGGGTGTGCGCACCGCTGCAATCGGTATTGCCGCAGTAGAGTTGGCCTGGACGCCGTGCCCTTCAGCGCCATAGGCCCCTTGCGCGGTGCGTGTGTCAGGAGTGTAATTCCGTCTTGAACGTCGCCCGGCAGCCACGCGCCTAGGCCGCGAGCGGTATGTCTCGGCTATGCAGCGCTGCGCCGGCAGGAGGTGCATTATGCTGCGTAGAATCGCCGAGGTGGTACGGCACCACGAGGTCCACCGCCTGCCGCCGAGCGCGACGGCATTCGATGCGGCCCGCTTGATGAAGGCCAAAGTCTGTGGGGCGGTTATGATTACAAGGCGCGGTCGCCTCGAAGGCATATTCACCGAACGGGATCTGGTCAATCGCGTCGTCGCCGTCGGGCTCGACCCGGCCCGCACCAAACTCGCCAAAGTCATGACCCATCGTCCCGACACTGTCCGGCCTGACACCTATGCCGCCGAAGCTCTCCGCATGATGGAAGACGGCCACTATAGGTATCTCCCGGTGATCATCAGCGGGCGCGTGATCGGCATGGTCTCGCGGCGCGACTTCTTCGGCGAGGAAAAGGCCCAGCTCGAGCATGAACGGACTCTTTGGGAGCACGTTGGCTGAGACAGGGGTGTCCCTTCTCAAGACAGAAAACCGCACTGGATCAATCTCTTCGATCAGAGACGCGGGCAGTCGATATTGCGCGCTGTTTTAAGGACCTGTTTAAGGACCTGGCGACTACCGGGCCGCAATCTCCAGCAGTTGTGAAGGCCAAGCGCATACCATGGTGAAGGCCGGCTCTTCAAACACGAACCAGCCATCCCGGAGCCTAGCCTCGGGGCCAGTACGTCTGCGCGTGATTTCACCTGGGGACCTCGTGCGGATCCTGACGGCACACGCCCTCTACCTCGAGACAAATCGGAAGCAAGGAAAGCGCGGCGATCTCAGTGCTGCCGACCTTGAAGGGCAAGATCTTTCTGGCGGCGTCCTCCAACGTATCAAGCTGGATCATGCGCGTCTGCGGAACGTCAACCTCGCAGGCGCCAACCTGCAACGGGCCAATTTGATCGGGGCCGATTTGAGGGGCGCAGGTCTGGCAGGGACCAATCTTGGTGGAGTGCGGATGTCCGGAAGCAACTTGGAGGCGGCCAATCTCACAGGAGCGGAACTCATAGGCGCAGATCTGGAGTTTGCCGTACTGAGGAAGACGGTGTTGAGGCAGGCCCGTCTGCACGGCGCCGATATGAGCGGCGCCAACCTTGAGGGTGCCGATCTGCAAGAAGCCGACCTTGGCCAAGTCAACCTTCGCGGTGCCTGTCTTAGGCGCGCGCGCTTGGACCACGCTGGTCTCAGGGCCGCCCGTCTCGGCGGCGCCTTCTTGGAGGGCGCGTCATTGCGGGGGGCTGACCTTCGCGGCGCATATCTTCGTGTGGCAAGGCTCGACGGTGCGGATCTGTCGGCAGCAGACCTGCGGGAAACACACGGATTGGTCCGCGCCCAACTTGCCGCCGCCCTTGGCTGGAAGAGCGCTAAACTGCCTGCGGAACTGTCGGGAGAGGCGTAACCGATGGCCGATGAAGCACACCTCGCGGTGCTGAAGCAAGGGGCGGACGTCTGGAACAGGTGGCGTGCGGCACATCCGGACATACGACCGGACCTTTCGAACGCGATCCTGCGCGGCCTGGACCTCGTCAAGGTGGACCTCTCCCGGGCGGACCTCAGCGGGACGGATCTTCGCGGTACGGTTCTCAGTGGCGCTGTCCTCGTCGACGCCGATCTTTCTGGCGCCAACTTCTTCAAGGCCGTTATCGACGGTGCCGACCTGTCAGGCGCCAATCTCGTCGGCGCCAAGTTCTTCAATTGCGCGCAGCTCATTGCCGCGCGGAACTGGCAAACCGTCGCCCGGGACTCGAATCTTGCCTGTGGCGCCCCGATTCCTCCTATTCCCGACCGATTGTGAGAGGCGTGGCTTTGAAGGGCCGCACGCTTGACAATCTGTTTCGGGACACTACGCCGCACGAGAAGGAGCCGTCCCGACGGCCGCGGGACCTGTGAAGTGTGAGCATGCTATCTGAAGGTCTGGAGGTTGGCGGTAGGCATCACTTGTCGGCTCAGCTCGGCCTTCTCTACTAAAGGCGCGCGTGACAGTCATGACCACGCAAATCGCAGGGCGATTTCGGAAGCCCGATGTCTTGCGGATGTTCCCGAGCTTCGTGTGGAAAGCAGAGCTCAGGCCCGGAATCCGCGAGCCGGTAAATGAATCAGTTTTGCGGACGCTCGGCGAGATCGGCGCGCCTCTCACCGACCTCAAGCTCGGGGAGAGCTGGCAGTCGGATCATGGGCTGCACGAGCTGCGCCAACTCCACGAGTTCGTGGACTGTGTTGACGAAGCGGCCGACCACGTCCTTGCATATCTCAAGATCGGCCACGAGAGGCACAAAGTGACCGGATGCTGGGCCAACCTGAACGCACCCGGCGCGGGGCACCCAGCGCACATTCATCCGAACAACTACCTGAGCGGCGTTTACTATGTACAGACGCAGCCAGGGGCCGATACGATAAATTTTTTTGATCCACGTTCGCAGACCGGGATCATCCGCCCGCCCATTACGGCACTGACCGCCGAGAATACCGAACAGGTCGTTGTCAAAATCGAGGGCGGCACGCTGCTGATGTTCCCGGCTTGGCTGCAGCACTCGGTAGATCTCAACGGGAGCGACCGCGTACGGATCAGCTTGGGGTTCAATATCATGTTCCCTGGGTACGCCGAGGCTATGGCCCGGCCATCGTGGGTGCCCGGACGACGGCCGGCGGTTTGATTTTGGCGCCGCGCTCGCCGCCGCCGGTTACAACTTCAGCCTGCTGCTGCGTGGCTGGCGATGATTTTGCGTGCCTTCTTCTGGGGGCTCGCCCGAATGATTCCAGCCGCCCATCCATGCTGGCCTCCGTTCCAGCGAGTATGTTGAATCAGATCACGACCCCTTTGGGGACCCCCCCCCGAGTCAAATCAGCCGAAAATTGCCCTACGCCTTGATTCGCGCCATGGTCGGATCGTAGAGCGGGGTTAGATGGAGGTCGGTCGCTACCCGCGCATTCGCCACTTCCAGCTCATAGCGCCCAGACGTCAACCACTCCGTCGCCACGCCGTCCTTGTTGCGGACATAGCCGAAGCCGATGTTCTTGGCGACGGTATAGCCCCAGCCGGCGCCGGTCAGCCAACCCACCTGCTTGCCGTCGCGGAAAATCGTCTCGCGCCCCAGCAGCACCACGTCCGGGTCGTCGACGGTGAAGCAGGCGAGCCGTTTGCCAAGCGGCTTTGCGGCCTGTGCCACCAGCGCCTCGCGTCCCAGGAAGGGCGTGTTGCGCTTCAACTTCACGGCCCAGCCGAGGCCTGCTTCCAGTGGTGTATGATCGGCCCCGATATCGGAACCCCAGGCGCGATAGCCCTTTTCCAGCCGCAGAGATTCGATGGCGCGATAACCGGCATTGGCGATGCCGAAAGGCTTGCCCGCCGCCCTCAGCGCGTCATAAACGGCGCCTGCGGTTTCGACCGGCAGATGCAATTCCCACCCCAACTCGCCCACGTATGTCACGCGCAGTGCGCGGACGGGGGATCCGGCGATCATGATCTCGCGCCATGACCCGAAGGGGAAAGCGGCGTTGGATACATCGGCGTCGCTGACTGCGGCCAACACCTCACGGGATTTCGGCCCCATGAGCGACAGCACGGCGTTGGCGGATGTGACATCCATAAGGCGCACGTCGAGGCCGCTGGGGAAATTCGCCTTGATCCAGGCGAAATCATGGGTGGCGAATCCGGTGCCGGTGACGATGTAATAGCTGTCCTCACTGAGGCGCGAGACCGTGAGGTCGCATTCGATGCCGCCGCGCTTGTTCAGCATCTGGGTATAGACCAGGCTGCCGGGCGCTTTCGCCACATCGTTGGCGGCAATCCAGGATAGCGCCGCCTCGGCATGCGGCCCGATCAGCAGGAATTTCGCGAAGGACGTCTGGTCGAAGATGACGACCCGCTCGCGCGCCGCACGATGCTCCTCGCCCACATGCGCAAACCAGTTCTGCCGGCCATAGCTATAGACATCGCGCGCTTCCACGCCCGCCGGCGCGAACCAGTTGGGCCGCTCCCAGCCCAGCTTGGAACCGAAGCAGGCGCCTTGCGCCTTGAGGCGTTCGTAGAGCGGCGAGACACGCAAGGGGCGGCCGCTCTCATATTCCTCATGGGGCCAGGCCATGGTGTAATGCTTGCCGTAGGCCTCGAGCGTGCGGGTCAGCACCCAGTGCCGGTCGCGATGGAGTTGGCCGAAACGGCGGATATCCACCGGCCACAAATCCATGGGCGCTTCGCCGGCCACGATCCATTCTGCCAGCGCCCGGCCTGCGCCGCCGGCGCTCGCGATGCCGAAGGCATTGAAGCCGGCGCCCACGAAATAATTCTCCACCTCCGGCGCTTCGCCCAGGATGAAATTGCCGTCGGGCGTGAAGGATTCCGGCCCGTTGATGAAGCGCTTGATGCCGGCTGTCTCCAGCGCCGGCACGCGGGCCAACGCCTGGGCCATCAACGGCTCGAAATGATCGGAGTCGGAATCCAGCAGCGCGAAATGGAAGCCCTCGGGAATGCCGTTCTGCGCCCAGGCAATCGGGTTGGGCTCATAACCGCCCATGACCAGCCCTCCGACCTCTTCCTTGAAATAGATCAGGCGGTCGGGATCGCGCAGGGTGGGCAGATTGCGCGGCACGCCGGCGATGGTTTCGGTCACCAGATACTGGTGCTGGACCGATTGCAGCGGCACCGAGACGCCGGCCAATCGGCCGATGTCGCGGGCCCATTGCCCGGCGCAATTGACGACGATGTCGCAGCGGATCGCCCCCTGCGGCGTGGTGACGCCAGCGACGCGGCCGCCGTTGACCTCGATGGCGCTGACCGGACAATCCTCGAAGATCTGCGCCCCGCGGGCCCGCGCGCCTTTGGCCAGCGCCTGCGCGATATCGGCGGGATTGGCCTGGCCGTCCGTCGGCAGGAAGGCAGCGCCCACCACATCGGAAATATCCATGATCGGCCAGAGCGCCAGCGCTTCTTTCGGACTCAAGAGTTCCATCTCGAGACCGAAGCTGTGCGCGGTGGTGGCTTGGCGCTTGATTTCGGTCATGCGTTCGGCATTGCAGGCAAGGCGCAGGCCCCCGTTGCGTTTCCAGCCCGTGGCCTGGCCCGTCTCGGCCTCCAGCCGGTCGTACAGCTCGACACTGTATTTCAGCAGCTGGGTGATGTTGGCGGAGCTGCGCAACTGCCCGACCAGGCCCGCGGCATGCCAGGTGGATCCGCTGGTCAGCTTGTTGCGTTCCAGCAGGACTACGTCCTTCCAGCCCAGGCGGACCAGGTGATAGGCCGTGCTGCAGCCAATGATGCCGCCGCCGATGATGACGATACGGGCTTGCGTCGGGAAGGCCATGATCTCCTCAGATTGTTTTCAAGGCGGCGAAGGCCCGCTCGAAGCGGCCGAGATAGTCGGCCGTATAGGCGGCATAGTCGAAATCGATGGTCGAGTGAACCTCGGAGACCATGCTCCACATGGTTTCACGCAGCAGCGAGGCGCATTTCATGGCGTGATAGCGCCGATTCAGCTCGACGTTCAACGGCCGCTCGAAATAGGTCTCCAACAGCCACTTTTCGTCGGCCGGCGGCACATCGTTGTTGGAACTGAGGTTGCCGAGATCGAAGAGGGGGCTGTTGAAGCCGGCATAGTCCCAATCGATCAGCCAGAGCCGTTTGCCGTCGTCGATGAAATTGCCCGGCAGCAGATCGTTGTGGCCGTAGACCACGTCGATTGGGCCCACCATGGCTTCGAGCTCGGCCGCAGCGGCCAGCAGGCGTGGCAACTCGCCCAGGGAACGGCTCTCGGCGTCGCGCAGCGAGCCGGCATAATCGCGCAGGATATGAAAGACCCAGAAGATCAGGGCGGGGCCGCGCAGATGTTTGGGCAGTTCGACGTGGCAGCGGCGGATGAGCGGCAGGATGCGGGTCAGCATGGCGCGGGGCCGCACGTCGTCGGCGGTCAGGGTCTTGCCCTCGATGAAGCGGAAGACGAGGGCACCCGGCTCATGATGGATGACCGGCGGCGATAGTCCCGCCGCTGCCGCAGCATTGCTCGCCGCCAGCTCATTGAAGCGCATGACTTGATGAACCGGGATATCGTCGCCGATGCGCACGACGAAGCGTTTCCCCCGGTCGCGCACCACGAAATTCTTGTTGGTGATGCCGCCGGTGAGCGGCTCGGGCGATACCCGACCGGACCAACAGGTAAGCCCCGCCGCCCGGGCGATGGGATCCTTTTCGACTTTCATTCCCGTGTTGCGCCCCGCTTGGGTCCGGTTTATGGCGACCGGTTAAATTCGGCGACAGTATCCTATACGAGGGCGGGCAGCACATCACCGAATTGCTGCCGCACCAGAAGGGCGGAACCGGTTCGCGGTGTCTGGACAGCCCCGTGAGGATTCTCTATAAGCGCATGCCCGTTGGGCGCCCAGGTAGCTCAGTTGGTAGAGCACGTGACTGAAAATCACGGTGTCGGTGGTTCAATTCCGCCCCTGGGCACCACTATTTCCGGGCATTTCTCGCAAAATCGCCCAACCGTCAAAAGAACTGTGTCAGCACTGTGTCGGCAAAGGCCTTGTAGCGCTGGCGGCCTGTCCTTGCCTACGGATCTTTAAGAGCGGTCATTGGCAAATTGTCCATCTCGGCGGACAATGGGCGCGCGGCTACCCTCCGGCCCAGCTTTACGCTGCCGGACGAAAAAGCAGCACTTGCAGGGAGATCTCTCATGAAGAAGCTCGTCTGTGTGCTCGCGAGCATCATGACGATCGGCCTTTTCGCTTTCGCTTCGCCGGGGCAGGCGGCGGTCCTCGCGGCATGCCAGGTCGTCGACCCTCCGACGAATTGCGAAGAAATGTGGGCCGTCATTGCCCATGTGAGGCTCCCCAAGCAGCCCATCTTGGCGGTCAGTCCGAATCCCGGCTGCGGATCCAAATTCAAGGATATCGACTGGGGCCGAACCGTCGCCGACGGGTTCCTGGCGGAAGTCGATCGCGACACGCTTGAGAATCTGGCGATGGACGTCAGCGATGCGCTGCAAAAGAAGCTCGTGCCTCAAATCGCCCGGCACATCCGGGGCGACGCCGGAACCTTCATTGCGGACAATTTCTCGAAGCTCGCGCCGAAAGCGTGGTCGCCCTCCGGCTATGATCAGGCTATGTGTGCCCCCGTCATTGCAGCAGTTCCAGCCGATGCGACGGTCAAGGGGTTTCGGCTTCGGGCATGGGATGAAAACCGCGGAGAGATGGATTGCAAGGTGGGCAGCCTAGAGTGCGCCATCGGCTCTAGCAGATTCCTTTGCGCCCGACGTCCGGCGGAAACCTCGATCGACGGCATTACGCTCTACACCATAATTTTCCAGAACTGGTCCACGGACTGGGCGCGCGAAGGTCGCCTGATCATCTTTTTCGAGATGCCCGCCGGACAGGTGCCGGTGTCGCAGATCCAGTAGGGCTCTCGCCCTTCCGCCGTCCATGCTGCAGTTCGTCGATCGCCTCGATGATCCGGCGCCACGCCCCAGCGCCGTCCGCATCGCCCTCATCCGCCAGCTCGTCGGCCCGCTGCGCTGCCATGTTCACATTCTCGTGGCTTCGCCTTGCAGCGGGAAGACGGTCGGCCCAAATCTTCCGCATCGAGGACGTACTCACCACACCGGAAGCTGGACCCTGACCGATGAAAATTTTGACGCTTGGTGCGATCGCACTGATGGGCGCTGCTCTGACCAGTGGTCAAGCGTTCGCTTTCAATTTCGGCTCTGTGACTCTCAAGCCCGGCGAGACACGAACTGTCGATTTCAGCACGAGTGCCCGCAGAATGCGTGTCTGCAACGACTTTTTCAGCTCCGGCGCGGTAGTTGCGACGATTGGTGGCGCCCTCCCCCATCGTCTATCGCCAGGCGTATGCGCGGAGGAATACGGCGACCGGATGACGGTCCAGAGCCTTGCCAGCGGCCTCGCCACAGTCGAATTCCGATCGCTCAGTGATGTACCGCGTAGGACGCTGGGCGACTGAGAATTGATCGTCAGGCTATGACTCGCTAACGGGATAAAACCGCCTAGTTTAGGGCTTCCGGGCGTGCTGTCATAAGTACCCCCGAATTGGTATAACTAGGGCGATCAGATGGCGGAATAGGAGAACCGCTATGAAGGTTGCCGAAATTCTGAAAAGCAAGGGGACCAAGGTCGTCACCATGCGGCCCGGTTCCACCATCGATACGGTGGTCCACCGCATGCGGCTGGAACGCATCGGCGCCGTCATCATCAGCCCCGACGGTAAGTCCATTCTCGGCGTCCTGTCGGAGCGCGACATTCTGCATGCCCTGGCCGAACACGGCGCCGACCTGCTGCGGGTCAAGGCCGAAGACCTGATGACTCGCGAGGTCGTCACATGCAGCCGGGAAGACGCACTCCAAAGCGTCATGGTCAAGATGACCCAACGTCGGATTCGGCATCTACCGGTCGTCGAGCAAGGCCAGCTGGTAGGAATCGTCAGCATCGGTGATGCGGTCAAGAGTCGGCTGGAGGAGGTCGAACTGGAGGCAAGCGTCCTTCGCGACTCCTATCTCGCTACCCACTAAGCCAGATAAGGCCTGATCGAGATCGACGCTATCGCGCTTACGCGAGACTAGGGCTGCACGAATTCACAGGTAGCACCCTCAACCAAGAACGAGGATACGATGCACTTCACACAAGACTCTCTGCTTCCTGAAAATCAGGAACCACAGGTCATGTGGGGTGCTCAGGTCCAAACGGCGGTGGACTGCTATAACGCTGGCGCTACGCTTCTGCACGTCCACGTGATCCAAAGACAGGCCACATCTCGAGTTCAAGGAGTGCGGCGACGTCATTGGGCGCCTGCGGTAAGCCCCAAGCAGCACAATCTGACCGCCCGGCATCGCCTCAGCTGTCCGGGATTGGAGGCGGGTTTGCCGCCGCCGCTGCGGCTGAAGCAGCGCCAGCAGCAATATCCGCTGAAGGGCCGCCGATGGCCTGAACGGCAACCGTGGCGCTTGCGAAGTCTATCCCGGCTTCCTTGAATGCCGCGATGAGCCGCTTGATGGCTTCGCGCTGGATGTAGGACGGCCTGACCGGTCGCACCGTGGTCTTGAAGCGCATGACGGTCGCATTGTCCACGATATCGGCAACCCCCTGCAGCTTGAGCGGCTCCAGAAAATCGTCCTTCATTTCGGGATCCTCGAGCATCGCCAGGCCGACTTTCTTGGTTACCTTTCGCAGCTTTTCGAGATCGGTATCGCGGGTCATGCGGAGGTTGAATTTCAGAGTCGACCAGTCGCGGCTGAAATTCGTGATCTGCCCGAGCTGTCCGAATGGAATCGTGTGAATCTGGCCGTTCTGGTGCCTGAGGCGGATCGAGCGCAGGGTGAAGCCTTCCACGGTGCCCTTCGCCTTGCCGCAGTCGATGTATTCGCCGACACGAAACGCGTCATCGGCCAAATAGAAGAGTCCAGACACGATGTCGCGGACAAGGGTCTGGCTGCCGAACGAGATTGCAAGGCCGAACACCGAGGCGCCGGCGATGAAGGGCGTGATGCTGACGCCAAGGCTCGTCAGTATCATCAAGACAGCCGTCAGGACGATGACGGTGCCGCCCGCGATGCGCAGGATCGGCGCGAGAGTCTCGAGGCGCGTGCCGCTGACGGTCGTCTCACCCGTTTCAGCGTCCTCTCCGGACGGCCCCGGCTTCGGCCGGTCGCCGCGCCGCTCGGTCGCAAAACGGACACCCTCCCAGGCAAAATAGGCCACCAGAGCCGTTAGCACTGTCGTGGTCCAGGCACGGCGGAACTCGCTCCAGGTCTGCTCGTCGAGAAGGCTCAACACATCCACGGCCCAGGTCCGAACCAGCACCGCGGCCGCGCCAACCCAAATCGTGGCGCGAATCGCCCGGACAATGAACGGCAGCAATCTACCGGACTCCGGATGGCCGGAATGGGCGAGGATGGCAGTGCGATAACTCCTGACGATAAAGGACGACAGTGTCTCGGCGAGCAGCAGGCCGACAATAATGTTGAGCGTGAGAATCGCGCCGACGGGAACTTCGAGGCGGTTGGACAGCGCATCATTGGCGCGAGCGAACTCGAGGACGATCAGAATTGGCAGAGCGATCCAGTGCCAGTGCCGGGCGAGCGCCGCCTTGACGCCCTTCTTGCGGGCATCCTCGTCGAGGAGTCCGAGGAACCAGCTGCTGATATCGCGCCGCGTTCGAAGGACGACGAATATCATGACGATGAACACGGCCAGGCTATTGGTAAGGATCGCGACGGAAATAGCGCCTGGCGAGATCAGAATGCCGACCCAGGCCCGCAGGAGAATAAGGACCAGAACGGCAAGCCCGTATAGCCGATAGAGGCGATGGGCGCTCTCGTTGCTGACCGGCGCGATCCGCACAGGGGCCAGTTCGGGCCGCAGATACAATCGGAAGAACAGCAAGAACAATCGCCAGGCCACGAGGCCCCTGAGCACAATCGCCGCGAACTGGGTCTGTGCACCGGCGTTGGCAAATATCGCGTTCAGCGCCAGGTGAGCCACGATCCAAAGCGCGACAAACGCGAGTCCGTCCATGAGCGCGAGTGCCGCCACGCGCCATAGCTTCCCGGTCGCGGCAAACTGTTGGGCAATGACATTCCGCTCATGGAACGTGAGGTGTCGGATACCGAGTTCGGCAAGAAGCGCTGCGGCCGCCGTGATGACGAGCAGGCCGAGATAGGCCCACAGGCCGCGCCCTCCCGCCGGCGTTCCGTCCAAGCGATTTGGCAACTCAGACAGGTCCGTCCAGACTTCGGGGTACCTGCCAAGGACCCTTGGAACCTCGGCCAGGGCTTCGCGGACCCGGTTGGCCACCAACGCTTCTTCATCGACCTCGGCTGGCGTGGCGGCCGAGGGGGGGGCCGCGGGCTTTGCCACCAGTCCCTTCTCGGTAAGGGTCTGGAGAACCGACTCCCCGACCGACTTCACCAACTCGTCATATTGCTGCTGGGTCATTCCAGCCGGTGGCGGCGACTTCGTCTGTGCATTCGCCTGCACAACAACCAGGGAGAGGAGAATGAGAACGACACCTGACAGGCAGGACCGGATATCGCGGCTCACATCCTTATTCCTTCCTCATTCTTTAAAGAAATCCCCCGATTGACGTCCAATATCGGCCGGAATCGTCGCGCGCAGGTGGATGCGGTGGATCAGATAGCTTCGATCCTACGCCAGTATCGACACCGTAACCATCGCCAGGGGATGGGAATTCCATCCATGGCGGCCGGCGCCTGATATGGACCCGCATGAGGGCAGTTTCCCTGCCGAATGGACCGATCATCGAGGTTATCCCGCAGGAGGCCGCAGGTCGAGCCACCACCGCGAACCCAGAAGTCCCGGCGAACACCAGGGCGCGGGAAAGGCCCGAGTTCCGATGGGGGTGATCGAAACGCCAACTGGCGCGTGGCGGCCGCGGTAGGTCGTCAATAAGAACGAAACCGCCAGCAAGAGAGATGCCGGAGAACCTCTGCCTAAGCTTTCGAAGTCTCCCTGCGGCGCTGTCGCTATTTCCCTGGCGTGCAAGCGCCGTAGACGACCATGGCCAAACTGCCCCTGGATCCGGACAGCGTAAGCTTGCCGCTGGCTTTCGAGATCGTTCCGCTCCAGCCCAGGCTCTCCTTGGAGCCCTGCAATACAAGATATGTGTCGCTCTGCGTCACGGACTGGATCGCACTTGTCCTGATCTGGCCGTCGGGATCCCTCTCGCCAACGGTCTTTGCCGCGACATCGACCCAGAAGAACTGGGGAATGTTGAGGCTTTCCACCGTGCCCTGTTTGCACTCGCCGTTGGACTGGCAAGCGATCGCAACCAGCGCCGCGCAAATCATCGGCTTCGATCCGTCGAAGTCGCCGGCGAAGGCGGGCGGCACCGCGATACTGGCTGACAATACCCCGGCAAGCGCGACCGATTTCAAGGCGCCCATTTCCATGCTCCCTCGCGTCCTTTGACTGTATCCGATGTTTCTCATGTATCTGCCTCGACTCTGGCCCCGCGCAGCCAGGCTCTCATTCGTCCGGCGTGTACGGGCTGATCTTGGAACCCTGAATCCCCATACCGGCCATCAGACCCTGCTGATCGAAAATGAATGCGTAGACGTCGTCTCGTAGCGTCGTCGTCGTCATCGACCTCGCCATTCCCTCATCCACGACCACAATGCTGGGGCCGACGCCGAGCTCCCAACCATTGGAGTCGTTGACATATTGCATGGCTTGGTCGGTCATCAAGAACAAGGCGTAGCCAAAGGTCTGAATGCCAGCCTGGAGCCCATAGGACACCGCGGTCGACTGGTAGTAACCCGCGGTGCGCCCCTTCATGAACAGCACGCCCTGCCCATATTGGGCGCCAAACAGGAATCCGCCCTTGACTATGCTGGGAAATACAAGAATGGCCTTTGCCGTCTGAGCCAGGGTAGCGGCTGCTGGGTGCGAGCTATAGAGGTTCGTCAGTGCCGCAGAGGCATCACGGCTGATCTGAGACGCCGAACCCGCAGCAGCCGGTTGCGGAGCGGCAAAAATAGCGATCTGCACGGCAAATATCGAAAGCACGAACCATTTCCAAGATTTGCCCATAGCGTACTTCCCTTTTTTGTTCGCTGCCCCACGGCACGACAGTTGGCTGGTCACACTTTGGTCTCGGCGACAAAACGCTCGCGAGCCGGAGGTTCGCGAACCAATAGTCAGTCAATTCACCCAGCAGAACCTGTACGCGAAAGTCGAGCCGCACAAAAACGACCTCGGTACAAGAAATGCCCGGGGCGCTTTGCAGGTCCACGCCTTAGGTTTCCGCGAGAAATGGTCAAGACAAAATGCCTCCGGGCTCCAGCGCGGCGGATCAACGAACCTTGGCACACTTGCCATGAGACGATATCCGTGGGCGGACCCGTTCACGCATGCGGCTTGATGTTCTTCCCGCCACGCTTGGCGTATTTTCGTCACAAAAAGCGTTCCACATTGACGCAATTCAAGACCGCTACCCTCTGCCATTGTTAAATCACTCCGGTGCCTGGAAGACTAATCGGCTGAGCTGCATGTGGTCTATGGGACCAAAGTCCAATAGCGTTCGGTGTCGCAGAATATCTTGCCAACCGCGCATCATGATTTCCTTCGGACTGACCTATTGTCCGGCAACAAATTCCAGGCCGCCCCGATGCATCCTTTGATTCAGAAATCCCATTTGATGACTCCTCTGTGGTTCAAACGAGACGATTGAATTTTGCTTCCCCGCGATCGACCTGAGCGCAAAGCTCCTCCCCCGATGAGTCGACTGACGCCGGTCATAAAATCGGCTACCATCCGGACAATCGACGAGCATGGCAGAGCGAGGTCGTAGAAGGGCGGAACCCAATGGCAGGTGACCCAAGGCAAACCGGCGAGGGCGATGCTGTCGCCAACAATCGTGCTGGCGGCAACCGCAGCCATAGGCTGAAGGAGAGAGCCATTCATCAGGTTATGCAGTTCCTGATCATGTTTCTCTATCTTTTCGTCTTGCTCGGTGTCTTCGCAATCGACAGATCGATAGTCCTCGAGCAGCACAATCTTAGCTTCACCGCCTATGGCTTCGCTTTGGTGAACGCCTTGGTCCTGGCAAAGGTCATGCTCGTCGCGGAAGATCTGCACCTGGGACGGAGTTTCGAAGACAACCCGCTTATTTATCCAGTTTTGTGCAAATCGCTTTTGTTTGCGCTCGTGCTCATAGGCTTCCACATCGTCGAAAATGTGATTACGGGATGGTGGCATGGAAAAGCGATGCTGGAGAGTATCTCCGGAATTGGCGGCGGAGGGATCAAGGGGATACTTTCTCTTGGGGTCATCATGTTCGTCGCCTTAATCCCGTTTTTTGCCTTCCGGGAGATTAACCGAGTGCTTGGCTCCGCCGCATTGCGAACGCTGCTTTTTGAGCGCGGAGCAAAGGACGTCGTCATCGAACTCAAATTGCGAACGCAAGATCGAAGCTAGGGTGGGCCGTGCTGGAAGGCCTTTGCTTAGCTCTCGTCCGCAAGTCTCGAGTCCCAGGCAAGCCGTAGAGGGTGAACCCGAATAGTGACTGGGTCCTATCGCTGGATGACGCAGGCTCCAAAGGCCGCAACAATCATGCGGTCGCCGACGACCGAATAGCTCAGTTTCCCGTTGCTTTCGACGATGCTGGCAGCCCAACTCTCCACACCATCCGTGCCAGCAAGCATAAGCAGGCCAGACTGATGTTCGACATGGTCGATCTTGCTGGTTCGGCCGGCGCTGCCGTTTCCTCTCTCGCTAACGAGCTTTTTGCTCACGTCGACGACGAAGAACTCTGGGGCATTTACTGTTTGCGCAGACTCCCGCACGCAGTCCTGACCAGGCGCGCATGAAGCCACGTCCATGGTCGCGCAAAGAAATGGCTTTGTGCCGTCAAAATCAGCGGCCGCGCAATCGAGAGCTGGCATCAGCGCGAGGCTTGCAGGAAGCAGGATTGATAGAATTCTCATGGAATCAACCTCTGGGTTGGTAGGCGTAGCCGCTGTCAGTTGACCGTATAGCCGCGCCCGGTCAGGCAGGCGATCGACTAAAGGAATGCAAGCGATCAACCAACCAGGCTGTGAATCTTAACTAATCATTTACCAAAAAGTCTGGAATAGACCACAGACCTGAGTCGTTTTCTTAAGAGAGCGGCAGGCCGCGAAGCTATGGCGAACGCATTCCCGTGGAGCGTTCGTCCTTTGCAACAGCTTCAAACCTCTGTCGTGCCAATCCATGTGAGCCTATGCGATGCCGAATCGCGGCTCACCGACCGGAGGTGGAGGCCAGCGGTGCCACGCTATCAATGCTATTTGCTGACTCCCGACATGCGTGTCGCGCGGGAGAGGAACTTCAAAGCTGTTGACGACGCTGAGGCACTTCAAAAGAGCCGCCTTGTGGTCAATAGACAAGGCCTAGGTCGCGCGTTCGAGCTATGGCATGGGGACCACCGCATCGGTAGCGACTTCGACGAAACAGTGCAGCCTTCTGCACCGCGAAGGCGACACCGCAGGTCGCCATAATCTGGCTCGCAGTGGAACCATCATCCCTTGGCCGCC
>WNFT01001811.1_pt1 | contig 22277 bp, 21 predicted proteins | sample 5400191 | NCBI WGS metagenome assembly WNFT01 (sample SAMN13153359, study PRJNA577476) | soil metagenome | isolation source: 80 cm saprolite under Madrone tree | place: USA:California | collected 2016-06-14 | reverse complement strand
CCTGGAGCGGTCGCTGTCCAAGCGCCGCGGGCGCCTGTACTTCGACTGCATGCAGAACGCGTATGGAAAGACGGTGATCGCGCCCTACTCGCTGCGCGGAGCGGCGGGCGCGCCGGTGGCCACGCCGCTGCGCTGGAGCGAGGTGAAGCCCGGGCTCGATCCACGTCAGCTCAACCTGCGCACCCTGCCGCGGCGGCTCGACGATCTGGGCGATCTCTTCGCGCCTGCGCTGACCCAAGGAGTGCGCCTGCCGCGCTACAAGCGGTGATAGTGTGATTCGGTGAGGCTTCTGCTCGCGACGACGCTCCTGCTGGCCGCGTGCAGCGCGCCGTGCCCGCTCGTTTGCCAGGACGACACGCAATGCCCGGTGGGCTTCTACTGCCTCAACCAAGCTGCCTGCTTGCAGGATTGCTTGCGGTGCAACGGCCAGTGCGTGCAGGCCGTGAACAACTGCGGGGCGTGCGGCCTGGCGTGTACGGCAGGCATGGTGTGCTCGTTCGGCGCCTGCAAGGATTCGTGCGATCCGGGCCTGACGAGCTGCGCCGGATCTTGCTACGACCTCATGGGCGACCGGACCAATTGCGGAGCTTGCGGCAACACCTGCGCGCGGGACGCGACCTGCGTGAAGGGCAAGTGCACCAAAGTCGATGTCTGCCAATGACGTGCTAGTTTCCGAGCTGTGAGCGACGACGTCACCATCCCGGCATTCCGCTCCGTTCCGCGGACCGGCGTCATCTACGTCACCTCGGAGGCGCACAAGCTCGGCTACCGCAGCGCCGATCCCTCCTGGTGCAACCTGGGCCAGGGACAGCCCGAGACGGGCCCGCTGCCGGGAGCGCCCCCGCGGGTCCAGGAAGTCTCCGTCCGCGTCGACGATCAGGAGTACGCCCCCGTCCCCGGCCTCTGGGAGCTGCGGGAAGCGGTGGCTTCGCTCTACAACCGCCTCTACCGCCGGGGGCTGCCTTCCCAGTACACCGCCGAGAACGTCAGCATCAGCGGCGGCGGGCGCGCGGCTCTGACCCGGGCCGCCGCTTCGCTCGGCCACGTCAACCTGGGCCACTTCCTCCCCGACTACACCGCATACGAGGAGCTGCTGGACGTCTTCAAGGCCTTCACCGCCATCCCCATCCTCCTCGAGGGAGATCGCGGATACGCCTTCACGCCGGACGATCTGCGCAAGGAGATCCAGGGGCGCGGCCTCTCCGCGCTGTTGACCTCGAATCCCTGCAATCCGACCGGCAAGCTGGTGCAGGCCGAGGAGCTGTCCCGCTGGGTCGCGATCGCGCGCGAGCTCGACTGCTCGCTGCTCATCGACGAGTTCTATTCGCATTACGTCTGGACGGGACGCCCCGGCCAGCTGCTCGCGCCCGCTGCAGAGGGCGGCCATCCCGCTCCTGGCGGAGGACGTCGTCCAGAAGGAGACGCTCGCCACGCACGCCGTGTTCCGCGACAAGCGCGACCGGATGATCCAGCGGCTGGAGCGCATCGGCATCCGCGTGGATCGGGTCCCGGACGGGGCCGGCTACGTCTGGGGCAACCTGGGGCGCCTGCCGCCGCCCCTCAACGACGGCATGGGGTTCTTCCGCGGGGCCCTGGAGAAGAAGGTGATCACCGTGCCCGGCGAGTTCTTCGACGTGAATCCCGGCAAGCGGCGCAGCCGCAGCGCCTCCCGGTTCAAGAGCTATACGCGGTTCTCTTTTGGCGCTCCGCAGGCCCAGCTGGACGAGGCCTTGACCCGGATCGAGCAGCTGGTCCGGGCGTCGGCTGGCTGACAGCCCGGCTCTAGTTGGCGCCCAAACCCCCGGTGCACACCTTGACGCGGGGAGGCATTCGCATGCGCTTCGTCCGCTGGTTCGCCGACGTTGGGTTGTCCGACGTGGCCCTCGTGGGTGGCAAGGTCGCGTCGTTGGGGGAGATGATCCGGGAGCTCGCGCCGCTCGGCATCCGCGTCCCCGATGGGTTCGCCATCACCGCCGAGGGCTATCAGCACTTCATCGCCGAGGCGGGTCTGGGGGACCGCATTCGCGACCTCTTGTCGGGGATCGGCAAGGGCGATGTCCAGGCGCTGATGGCGCGCAGCGCGGAGATCCGCAAGCTGATCGTCGAGGCGGAGCTTCCAGAGGAGATCGCCGGCGAGGCGGTCGCCGCCTACCAGTCGCTCTCCGAGCGATTCGGGATGCCCGAGACCGACGTCGCCGTGCGCTCGTCGGCGACCGCCGAGGACCTGCCGGGGGCGAGCTTCGCCGGACAGCAGGATACGTACCTGAACGTGCGCGGCGAGCAGGCGCTGCTGGATTCGGTGAAGCGCTGCTTCGCCTCGCTCTTCACCGCCCGGGCCATCAGCTACCGCGCCGACATGGGTTTCGACCATCTTCACGTGTCGCTCAGCGTCGGCGTGCAGAAGATGGTGCGCAGCGACAAGGCGGCGTCCGGCGTCCTGTTCACGCTGGACACCGAGTCCGGACACCGCGGCGTCGTGCTGGTCACCTCCAGCTACGGGCTGGGCGAGGCCATCGTCCAGGGACAGGTGGTCCCGGATCAGTTCTACGTGCACAAGGACACGCTGCGGGAAGGGTACAAGCCGCTGGTCTGGAAGACGATGGGCAGCAAGGAGCAGCGGATGGTCTACGGCGAGCGCGGGACCGTGCTCGAGCCCGTGCCCGAGGACCTGCGGGGCCAGTCCTCCATCAGCGACGCGGAAGTCCTCCAGCTCGCCCACTGGGCGATGCGGATCGAGGACCACTACTCCAGGCTGCGCGGGTCCGATTCCCCCATGGACATCGAATGGGGCAAGGACGGCGAGACCGGCGAGCTGTTCGTCCTCCAGGCCCGGCCGGAGACCGTCCACTCCAATCGCAAGGCCGCCTCGCTGCGCATCTACAAGCTGATCGGCAAAGGCGAGCAGCTCGCCCAGGGGCTGGCGGTGGGCGAGGGCATCGCGGTGGGCACTGCGCGCGTGATCCAGAGCCCCGCGCAATTCGACCAGTTCAGTGCCGGCGAGGTCCTGGTCACCGGGAACACCGACCCCGACTGGGAACCGATCATGAAGATCGCCGCGGGCATCGTCACCGAGCGCGGAGGCCGGACCTCGCACGCGGCCATCGTCGCCCGCGAGCTGGGCATCCCGGCGGTGGTCGGCACCGGCAACGCCACTTCGCGCGTCCCCTCGGGCGCGGAGATCACCCTGAGCTGCGCCGAGGGAGAGCAGGGGAGGATCTACCAGGGCGCGCTGGAGTACGAGGTCGAGGAGCTGGACCGGACGCAGTTCGGGCGCCCGCGCACGCAGATGATGCTGAACGTGGGCAATCCCGAGAACGCCTTCCAGACCGCCATGCTCCCCAACGACGGCGTCGGGCTGGCGCGGATGGAGTTCATCTTCGCAAGCTGGGTGAAGGTGCATCCCCTGGCGCTCGCGCGGTACGGCCAGCTCGACGAGGCCACGCGGGCGCAAGTCGACGCCGTCACCCGCGGCTACCACGACAAGACCGAGTATTTCGTCGACAAGCTGGCGCAGGGCATCGGCACCATCTGCGCCGCGTTCCATCCCAAGCCGGTGATCCTCCGGCTCAGCGACTTCAAGTCGAACGAGTACGCCACGCTCCTGGGCGGCAAGCAGTTCGAGCCGGTGGAAGAGAACCCGATGATCGGCTGGCGCGGCGCCTCGCGCTACTACCACCCGAGCTACAAAGACGGCTTCATGCTGGAAGTGCGCGCGGTCCGGCGCGTGCGCGAGGAGTTCGGGCTCAAGAACCTCAAGCTCATGGTGCCTTTCTGCCGCACGCTGGAGGAGGGCCGGCAGGTGATCCAGGTGCTGCGCGAGGGCGGGCTGGTCCAGGGGAAGGACGGGCTCGAGGTCTACGTGATGGCGGAGCTGCCTTCCAACGTCTTCCTCGCCGATCAGTACGCGGACATCTTCGACGGGTTCTCCATCGGATCGAACGATCTCACCCAGCTGGTGCTGGGCGTCGATCGGGACAGCTCGCTGGTGGCGCCGCTCTTCAACGAGCGCAACCCGGCGGTGCTGCAAGCCTGCGCCCGGATCATCGACGCGGCCCGGCGCAAGGGGCGCAAGGTGGGCATCTGCGGCCAGGCGCCTAGCGACTTCCCCGACTTCGCCGCCTTCCTGGTCGAGCAGGGCATCGACTCCATCTCGCTCATCCCCGACTCGCTCTTGAAGACCAGCGAGCGGGTCCTGCAGGCCGAGCAGAAGCCGCAGGCCTCGCGTCCCTCGCGCCGCTCCGGCGACGTGCAGATCTCGCGATCGCGCGGCGCGCTGAAGGCAGTGGCGGATCCGGCGGCGGCCTGGGTGGATACGGAACCGTACATTCCCGGGAGCGACTGACGTCTTCGCCTCAACAGAAGCGAGAGCGAGGGGGTAGCCGCTTGCACGGCCGCGCCCAACTTGCGCGGGATGAAGTCCGCCACTCCCCCCATGGCGGCCGCGCTGGCGCTCCTGTTGGCGGCCTGCGGCTCGAGCACTGACGTCCGTTCAGATCCGGACTCCGGCACGATCGCCGGCAACGGCGACTCCGGACAGGATCCGCCCAGGGATCCCGGGCTTTCCCTCGACGCCGGGATCGCGCTCGAAGCGACGCTCACGCACACGGAGATCCAGTTCGATCTCCTCGCCGTCGACCCGGCGGGGACCGCTTACGGCCTGAACCTGGCCGGCAGCGACACCGAGCTGTGGGCCACCCAGGATGGCCGCGAATGGGCGCGGCGCGGAAGCACCCAGGGTTCGTCGTTCCGGATCATGACGGCGCTCTCGGACGGCACGCTGCTCGCCGACGTCAGCACGGCGGCGGGTCACGCCATCGCCCGCTCCACCGATCACGGCGCCACCTGGACGACCGTGCTCGGCACCGGCGTGTACCGGACGGTGACGCCGCACAGCCTCGCCGAGATCGACGGGGCGGCCTACTACCTGGAGTACCAGGTCTTCACCAATGCCAGCACGCCGATCAATCTCTGGAGATCGACGGACTCCGGCGCGAGCTGGTCGGTGCGGCACACGTTCGATGGGCATCGGCACGGTCACGGCCTGGCGCCCGACCCCGCGCGGCACGCCCTCTGGGCCTACTTCGGAGACACGACCGCGCAGTCCGGCGCGTACCGCTCCACCGACGGCGGCGCGACCTGGACCGCCGTGCTCACGGGCACCCAGGACGGCGACATCGTCGATGCGGTCGTGCTCGCCGACGGATCGCTGCTGTGCGGGCAGGACATCAGCTTCTTGCCGCCGCAGCCGTCCATCGCGCGGATCAGGATCGACGGCAGCATCACGCGCTACCTCACGCTGCCGTCCGCCAGCTACTCGACGCACGCGGTGCGCTCGGGGGGCTACGTGGTGGGAGCCACCTACGAGCGAGGCGCCGACGTGACTCCGGACGGATGGACGCGGGGGACGCTCTGGGGGAGCGGCGACGGCGAGCACTGGGGGAAATTGCTCGAGGTTCCCCAGCTCGATCCGGCCGACGTCCGCACCGACGTCTACTGGGAGCTGCCCTCGGGCGAGCTGGTGGTGAACGTGCGCAACGCCCTGGGATTCGGTCCCGGAGGAGTCGGATATCTCTTGTTGCGCACGAATCGGCGCTGACCCTCAGCGCGGCCCCAGCTCGTTGACCGCGGTGGTAGGGCGCTCGCCGCGCATCACCCGCTCGATCTGCTCCAGCGCGATCCGCGCCATCCGCTCCCGCGTCTCCTGCGTCGCGCTCCCCAGATGCGGGAGGAGCACCACGTCGTCCCGCCCGATCAAGCCGGGATGCACCGTCGGCTCGTTCTCGAACACGTCCAGCGCCGCGCCTCCCAGGTGGCCCGATTCGAGAGCGGCGGCCAGCGCCGCCTCGTCGACGATGGGACCTCGCGCCGTGTTGATCAGCAGCGCGCCGCGCTTCATCCGCAAGAGCTCGCTGGGGCCGATCAAGTGCCGGGTCTGGGCGTTGAGGGGACAGTGGATGCTGAGCACGTCGGAATGCTCCAGCAGCTCGTCGAACGGCACCCCGCCGCCGCGGGCGGTGAAGAGCACGCGCATGCCGAAGCCTTCCGCGCGCCGCGCGACCGCGCGCCCGATGCGGCCGTACCCGAGGATCCCGAGCGTCCGGTCGCGCAGCTCGCGCCCGAGCAGCATGGTCGGCGCCCACCCGCGAAACTGTCCCGCGCGCAGCATGCGCTCGCCTTCGCGGAGCCTGCGCGCCAAGGCCAGGATCAGCGCCCAGGCCAGGTCCGCCGTGGCGTCGGTCAACACGTCCGGGGTGTTGGTGACCCAGACTCCCCGCGCGGTGCAGGCCGGCACGTCCACGTTGTCGTATCCGACCGCGTGGTTGGCGACGATGCGCAGGCGGGGCGCCGCGTCGAGCAGCTCCTTGTCCACCCGATCGCCCAGGATGGGCAGGAGCGCCGAGGCCTGGTGGACGCGCCGCAGGAGCTCGTCGCGCGGCAGCGCCGATTCCGAGTCGTAGTGATCGATCTCGACGCCCGCGCCCAGGACGCTCGACGGTGCGAGCGCCAGCCTGCGGGTGACGAAGACGCGCGGTTTCTCCACCGCGCCTCTCTATCACGCGCGGGGCTTGACGCGGCCGGGCGCCGGAGCAGATTGCGCGCATGCTGACCATCCGTTCTTCCGCGTTCAAGGAAGGCGGCGAGATCCCGCGCAAGCACACCTGCGAGGGCGACGACGTCTCGCCGCCGCTCGAGTTCCAGGGCGTCCCCCAGGGAGCGAAGAGCCTGGCGCTGGTGGTGCACGACCCCGACGCGCCGGATCCCGCCGCGCCGCGCATGGACTACGTGCACTGGGTGCTCTACGACCTGCCGCCGGACACCAAAGGCCTTCCGGAGCGTGTGACGGAATCATCGCTGCCGAAGGGTACGCTGCCCGGTCTGAACGACTGGAAGAAGCCGACGTATGGCGGCCCCTGCCCGCCGATCGGCCGGCATCGCTACTTCTTCGTGCTCTACGCGCTCGACACGGTGCTGCCCGATCTGGGCAAGCCGACGCGCCAGGCGCTGGAGCGCGCCTTCGCCGGACATCTGCTGGCGAAGGCGGAGACGATGGGCACGTACCAGAAGGGAAAGTCGAGCGCCTAGCTCTTCGAGCGCAGCTCCTGAAGGCGCGCCGCCGCGTCGTTCGCGGACCGGCGGGCATCCTCGGCCTTCGTCTTGGCCCTCTCGGCGGCGGTCTTCGCCTCGCGGGCTTGCTTGTCGAGCTGATCCGCCCGCCGGGCGAGTTGGTGCGAGGTGCTCTGTGCCCGCTTCACGTCGCGGATCCGGACGGCGCGCTCGCGTTTCTCTTCCTGCTGGCGCCTCCGCTCCTCGGCGCGCGTGAGCGCCTCGCTCTTCGACGCCCTGGGCGCCGGCACGGGGCCGTGACCGCCGGAGAGGAGCGCGTCGAATCCCGACGCGGACAGCTCACTGTCCAACGCTCCTGCCCGGAGCTGGTCCGGCTCGGTCGCGGCCGCGGTCTGGAGCGTGTCCTGGATGCGGCGCTCTTGCTCCGGCGAGAGCGTGACCCCGATCTCGCCCGCCGCCTCCCGCGCGGCGCCGAGCAGCTTCTGCATCGCCTCGCGCTGCGCGTGCATCGTCTCCCGGAGCTCGTCGCCTCCGCCTCCCTGCATCTGCGCCTTGCGCGCCCGCCGGGTGGCGTCCACGAGCTGGTCGACGGCGGGCGCGGCGCGGCGGCCGAGCTGGTTGACCACCCAGAGGGATGCGGTGGGCTTGCGCAGGGCGGCGACGCGGCGCGCTTCCTCGGCGTCTCCCTTTTCCCGCAGCTGGCGGACCAGGGCGTCGCGCGCCTGGACGAACTCTTCCGGCGGCACCTGGGAGAGGGGATTCTGGGTCGCCATTCGCCGCAATCTACCGGAAGGCGCGGCTCATTGGAGCGTCCGCTCCCGACGGCTACTCGAACCGGAGGGCTTCGATGGGATCCAACCGCGAGGCGCGCAAAGCGGGATAGAAGCCCGCGATGACGCCCGACAGGCCGGCCGCCAGCATGGTGCCGAGCATCACCGCTGGAGAGAGGAGCGTGGGCCAGTCGCCCTTGGCGGCCATCCACTTGGAGACGCCGATCCCCAGGCTGAGGCCGATCACGCCGCCCCCGGTGGCGAGCAGCACCGCCTCGGTGAGGAACTGGAAGAGGATGTCCCGGCTGCGGCCGCCCACCGCCATGCGGATGCCGATCTCGCGCGTGCGTTCGGTGACCGACACCAGCATCACGTTGGCGATGCCGATACCGCCGACGATCAGCGAGATCGCCGCCACTGCCTCGAGCAGCGTGGCCAGCGTCTCGGTGCTCTGCTTCGCCGCGTCCTGCATCTCGGCGAGGTTGCGGATCTGGAAGTCGGGCTCCGCCTGATCGGACTGGCGGTGGCGTTGCCGCAGCAGCGCGGTGATCTCGCGTTCGGCGTCGGTCACTTGCTGCGACGAGCGCGCCGAGATCATCATCTGCCCGACCGAGTCGGCCTGCGATCCGATCAGGCGGCGCACCACCGTGGACCAGGGCATGACGATGACGTCGTCCTGGTCCTGGCCGCCGAAGCTCTGCCCTTTGACGGCGAGGATGCCCACCACCTTGCAGGGGACGTGCTTGACCCGGATCTGCTCGCCCAGGACCGGCGTGCCGGGCACGAACAGCTTGTTGACCACCGTCTGCCCGAGGATGCAGACCTTCGCGGCGGAGACGTCCTCCTCGCGTCCGAACACCTCGCCCTCGGCCAGGGGCCACGCGCGCACGGTCAGGTAGGCGGCGGTAGTTCCCTGGATCTGCGTGAACCAGTTCTGGTCGCCGTACACGATCTGCGCGCTGGTGCGGTTGATCGGGGCGACCGCCGCCACCGAGGCCCCGAGCTCGCGTTCGATGGCCGTGGCGTCGTCGCGGGTGAGGTTCTGGGTGGCGCCGGTTCCCGTCGCGACGCCGTGGAGGCCGATGGAGCCGGGGAGCACCATCAAGAGGTTCGCGCCCAGGCTCTCCATCTGCGCGGCCACCTTGGCCTGCGCGCCCTGGCCGATGGAGACGGTGGCCATGACGGCGGCGACCGCGATGACGATGCCCAGCATGGCGAGCAGCGAGCGGAGCTTGTTCTTCCGCAGCGCGCGCAGCGCGGTCCGGGTGGAGGCGACGGCGTTCATGCCCGCGGCTCCCGCAGCTCGTCGCGGGCGAGCTTGCGCGTGGCGAGGGCGACGTCGCTCAGCAGCAGCCCGTCCTTGAAGGTCACCACCCGGCGGGCGTGCTCCGCGATGTCGGGCTCGTGCGTCACCAGCAGCACGGTCAGCCCCTGCTCGTTCAGGTCCTGGAAGATCCCCATCACCTCCACGCTGGTGCGCGAGTCGAGGTTGCCGGTGGGCTCGTCCGCGAGCAGCAGGGCGGGGCGGTTCACCAGCGCGCGGGCGATGGCCACGCGCTGCTGCTGGCCCCCCGAGAGCTGCGCGGGGGAGTGGTCGAGCCGGTCGCCGAGGCCCACCCGCTCCAGCGCCTCCGAGGCGCGTCGGTGCCGCTCGCGCGACGCGATGCCCTGGTAGAGCAGGGGCAGCTCGACGTTCTCCAGCGCGCTGGTGCGGGGGAGGAGGTTGAATCCCTGGAAGACGAATCCGATCTGCTGGCCGCGGACGCGCGCGAGCTGGTCGCGCGAGAGCTTGCCCACGTCGCGGCCGCCGAGCAGGTAGGCCCCGCGCGTCGGCCGATCGAGGCAGCCGATCAGGTTCATGAACGTGCTCTTTCCGGAGCCGGAGGCGCCCATGACGGCGAGGAACTCTCCGGGGCCGATGGAGAGCGAGATGCCGCGCAGGGCGGGCACCTCCACGTCCCCCATCCGGTAGGTCTTGACCAGCTCTCGCGTCTCGACGACCGCGACGTCAGAAGGGGCCACGGCGCCTTTGCTGTTGGGCCCCGGAGGCCGCGTCGCCTCCGCCGACGATCACCTTGTCCCCTTCGGCGAGCCCGTCGAGGACCTCGCTGCGCTGCCCGTCCGACAGACCGACGCGGACCAGCACCGGCACCGGCTTGCCGTCCTCCAGCTTGTACACGCGCCCGGGCCGGCCGGGGACCGGCTGCGCCGGGACCTCCCGCATCCCGCGCGCCGCCGCCGAAGCGGTGCGCGCTTGCGGCGGCGTGGCCGGGCGTTGCGAGTCCGGGGCGTCGTCGGTCTTCCAGCGCAGGGCCGCGTTGGAGACGCGCAGGGCATCCTCCTTTCGCGCCGCCGTGATGGTGACGGACGCGGTCATGCCCTGGCGCAGCTTGCGATCGGGATTGGGCGCGTCGATCACCGCCGGATACGTGACCACGTTCTGGATGGTGGTGGGCGCCTGGCGGACGTCGCTGATCTTCCCGCTGAAGGTCTCGCCGGGAAACGCGTCGACGGTGAACTTCGCCTCCAGGCCCTCGCGCACCTTGCCCACGTCGGCCTCGTCGATGTTGGCGAGGATCTGCATCTTGGTCAGGTCGTTGGCGATCAGGAACAGCGTCGGCGCCTGGAAGGCGGCCGCGACCGTCTGCCCCACGTCGACGGCGCGGGAGACGACGATGCCGTCGATCGGGCTGGTGATCTTGGTGAAGGCCAGGTTGGCGGCGGCCATGTCCCGGTCCGCCTTGGCCTGCAGCACCGCGGCTTTCGCGGCCGAGACCGCCGCCCGGTTCTGATCGCGGGTGGCGAGCGCGGTGTCCAGGTCCGCCTGGGCGATCAGTCCCTGCTTCCGCAGTTGCTCTTGCCGGACCGCGATGCGATCCGAGTCGGCCGCCGCCGCCTGCGCCTTCTCCACGTTCGCCTTGGCCGACTCCAGCGACGCTTCCGCCTTCTCCAGCTGCGCCTGGAACAGGCGCGGGTCGAGAGTGGCGAGGACCTGGTCCTTCTTCACCAGGCTGTTGAAGTCGACGAACAGCTTGTCGATGATCCCCGAGACCTGGGAGCCGACGTTCACCGTCACGATGGCGGACACGTCGCCCGTGGCGTTGACGATCTCGCTCACCGGTCCGCGGCTCACGGGTTCGGTGCGGTACGAGACCGCTTGCTTGCGGCCGCAGGCCACCGCCAGGGCGATGGTCATGAGGGTCGATGTACGCAGGGGATTCCTCCGGGGTACCAAAACCGTAACGGCGCGGCGTCCGCGGCGTCAACGCGTCACGGCCAGCAGAAACAAGCTCGCAACATGCGCGAAGCAACCTGCCGCTGCCCGGTGCTAGCGCTCGAGCATCCGCCAGAGCAGGTCGCGCAGCATCCGCCGCTCCGCGCGGGCCAGCGGCGCCAGGACTTCCTCCACGGCGGCGTCCACCAGGGGCCGCCGCTGCTCGAGGAAGTTGCGCCCGCGCGCGGTCGGGACCACCAGGACCTTGCGCCGGTCGGAGCGATCGCGCGAGCGCCGCACCAGCCGCGCCTGCTCCAGCTCCTCGAGCAGGCGGGAGATGCCGGTGGGGTGCTGCCCGATGTGCTGGGCCAGCTCGTTCTGCGCCGAGGGCCCGCAGCGCTGCAGCGCGCTCAGCACCTGCCAGGCGACCACCGTCTCCCCGCGCTGGCCCAGCCGGCGGTCCGCCTCGGCGATCATCCGCCGGCGCACGCGCGCGATGCCACTGGCGATTTCCTGGGAGAGCGAGGATGCGGGGTGGACGGCCATCGGCGCCCGGTCTACGACGAATTGATTGCGGCCGCAACGGTTGCGTTTGCAAGCGCGGTCGGGATAGAAACGCGCGCCGTGCGCACCCTGTTCCTGGTTCCGGCTCTCTATTCGATGGCGGATCGGTGGCGGCGGCCGCAGCCGAAAGACGAGGCAGAGGTCGCTCATGTTCCTGCTTAGTGTCGTGGCCGTCGTGCTCGCTGCCGCTCCCGCGCCGGCGCCTGCTCCGGTTCCCGAGCGGTTGCCGCTGGAAGAGGCGGTGCGGCGCGCCATTGCCCGCAACCCCACCGCGCTGATCGCGGAGCAGGAGATCCGCCGCGCGGAAGGCATCTTGAAGGAGGCCGCCGCGCCGTCATTGCCGATCCTGACCGGGAACGGCACGGCCACCCGGCTGGACTCCAGCCGCCGGCTTTCGGGAAACTCGCTGATCACGCCCATCAACTCGCGCAACGCGAACGTGACCCTCAGCGTTCCTCTCTTCGCGCCTCAGCGCTGGCTGCAATGGGCGCGCGCCGGCGAGCAGGTCGACATCGCGCGCCTCTCGGCCGACGACGCGCGCCGGTTCGTGGGCGTGGCGACGGCGCGCGCGTACATCTCGGTGATGACGCAGCACCGGCTGGTGCAGGTCAGCGTCCAGGCTCGCGACAACGCCCGCGCGCACTTCGACGACGCGCACGCCCGCTTGGAGGTGGGCAGCGGCAACCGGCTGGACGAGGTCCGCGCGGCGCAGGAAGTGTCGACCGACGAATCGCAGCTCGCGCAGGCGCAGGCGAACCTCACCCGTGCACGGGAGGCGCTCGGGGTGCTGGTCGGCGCCGATGGGCCCATCGAAGCGGAGGAGCAGCTCGTGCTCCCGGCGCCTCCGGGGCCCGAGGAAGCGCTGCGCGATGTCGAGGACGTCCGCCCGGACGTGGCCGCGAGCAGGCAGCGCGCGGAGTCGGATCGGCGGACCTTGCGCGATTCCTGGTCCGACTACATGCCGTTGCTCAGCGCGGTGGTGCAGCCCTTCTACAATGCGCCCGCGACTTCCACCTTGCCGGAGACCGGCTGGCAGGCGCAGCTGGTGCTGACCATTCCGCTCTTCGACGGCGGCTTCCGCTACGGCGCGCGGCGGCTGCGCAGCGCGCAATACGAAGAGTCGAAGGCGCAGCTCGACGGGCTCCTCCGGCAGGCGCGCTCCGACGTGCGCGCGGCATTCGAGGCGGTCCAGAAGGCCGACGAGAGCTTCCGCGCGGCGCGCCAGGCGGCGAAGCTGGCCCGCGAGGCGATGGACATGACCATGCTCGCCTATCGCGAGGGAGCGACCAACGATCTGGAAGTGGTGGACGCCGAACGCCGCTCGCGCGACGCCGACGTGGCCGCGCTCCAGGCTGAAGACACGGCCCGCCAGGCCCGCATCGATCTCCTCGCCGCCAGCGGCCGCTTCCCCTGACTTCCGTCGGAGATTTGGGGACACAATACGGATCTACCCACTGGGCGAATTGCGTATTGTGTCCCCAGATCTCCGACTAGAGTCCGGGCAGCTAGGGGGCGAGGTCGCGGACCCAGACCACGAAGGCGGTTTGCTCTCCTGCGTTTCCGACGGGCTTGCCGCAGGCCAGGGATTCGCCGTCGGTGGTTGCGGCGACGGCGAAGCCGCCAGGGAGAGGCGCCATCGCGGCCCCGCGCACCGAGGACCGCTCGCCGCCCCAGGTGCGCGAGCCGAGCGGCTCGCCGTCGCGCGGCGAAAAGGCGAGCGCGCGCAGAGAGCGGCCGACGTTCTCCAACGCCCAGAGTCGGCCGGGGCCGTCGAAGGCCGCCGCCCGGGCGCTCGCGCAAGGGTCTTCGAGGACCCGGACCCATTCGCCCTTGCGCAGGATCAAGACGTGTCCTCCGCACTGCGCGCCCTGGCGCTCGCGGAGGACGTTCGCGGCGGCGTAGACCGAGGCGCCTCGGGCGGCCACCGCCACCACTTCGTCTTCGCCGTGTTCGCCGACCACGGACGCGGAGCGGGTCCCGCCTTCCGCCGAGAGCACGACGACGTAGCCGTCCGCCCCGCCCGCGCCGCGCACCGGGCCGCGCCCGAAGTCGATCGTGGCGACCGAGGCGTCGACATCCGCGCCGAAGGAGCCGCCGACGATCGCGTCTCCGGACGGCGTTACGACGACCGAAGTGGCCGAATCCGTCCCCCGGCTCCCGAAGGTGCGCATCAGCCGCATCTCTCCGGTCGCGCCGGCGATCTTGAGGACCATGGCGTCCGTCAGACCCTGCGAGCGCACGGGGCCCATCGAGCCGGAGAACTCGCCCACCGCCCAGAGATCGCCGGACCTCGGGTCCAACGCGACGGCCCTGCAGCTGGACTCGCCGTCGCCGGTCAGCCGCGAGCTCCACGCGCTCCGGCCGTCGGCTGCGAGGCGGATCGCGAAACATTGCCGCTGGGCCTGGCCGACCACGACCACGCCGCCATCGGCGGCGATCGCCGCGGCCAGCGGCCGCACCGCGCCGATGTTCCGGATCCAGCCGACCTCTCCGTCCGCGCCGGCGCGCAGGACGAATCCGCCCTGGCCCTCCATCACCGCGAGACCGGAGCGCAGCTGTGTTCCCGTAGAATTGCCGGCGAGCGCAATCCCGCCGGATCCGTCCGACGCAAGCGCCGTCGGGACCGCTTTGCCGAGCAGCGGCAGGACGTCGCACGACGCAATCGTGCCGCCGGACGGCGAGGGCGGCGCGGACGAGCAGGCGCACAGCGCCGCGAAGAGCAGGCCGGAGCGGACGTGCATTCCCGTAGTCTGCCGGAGCACAGGCTCCCCTCCACTTTTCTGAGGGTCAAGGCACTACTTTCTCGACGAGTGCCGAGATCGCGACCACGGAGGGCAAGTTGAGCGCCGGCGGATTCCGCAGCAGGCCCGGCCCTCCGGAGCCGATTTGCCGGAGCGAGGCGAGAACCGCTGCGGCATCGATGGGGCGCTGCGAGAAGAGGCAGTAGAGGCGCTCGGGTCCGGGAGTGGCATCGAGCCGGACGCTGCCCGGCAGCTCGGCGCGGTCCGTGCTCGAGGAGAGCCTCAAGCTCCTCATCTCACCGTAGGGAGCATACACGCTGGTCACGGCGGCCGAGTCCACCGAGGCGACGAGCACGTGCTGGTACCCGGCCGGGCGGACCACGAATCGAATCTCGTCGCCCGGCGTGAGCGCCGATCCGTCCTGGACCAGGAAGACCCGCCCGGAGCGGCGCGCGAACACTTCGCAGGAGGGCCTCCCGCCCTTGGCGGTCACGTCCGAGGACGGCTGCGCCACGACGACGACAGCGAACGCAGCAACCGCGAGCGCGGGGGCGGCGAGCCAGTACCACCATCGCCATGCGCGACGCCGCCGTTCCAGCGCCGGCAGCGTGCGGGCGAAGACCTCCGCATCGAATCGCGCGCGCGAGTCCCGCAGGACGGACAGGTCGCTCGTGCAACGTGCACAGCTGCCCAGGTGCTCCCGCGCGCTCTGCACGGCTGCCAGGTCCAGGCATCCCAGCTCCAGCGCATCCAGTGTCAACGAGGAGAGATGATCCATGCCTATCCCCTGGCCGCGAACCGGCGCATCCTGCGCGCGAAGTCGGCGAGCCGGTTGACCACGGTCCGGCGGGAGATCCCCAGCACCGTCGCCACTTCTCCTTGTGGCAATCCGTCCACGTGATGGAGCCAGGCCACGGTGGCGAGCTTGTGGGGCGCGCGCCGCAGCGCTCTCGCCACGAAGTCCCGGTCGGCGAGGGCGGCCTCGGGATTGCCCGCCGGCAGATGCTCCTCCGCCGCCTGCGGACGCTTCCGCGCGTAGCGGAGCAGGTTGAGGCAGTGGTTCGTGGCGATCCGGTAGATCCAGTTCAGCGCCTCCCGGTCGTCGGGCGTCTTCTCGATGTGGCGCATGACGCGCAGGAACGTCTCCTGGGTCGCGTCTTCGGCGGCGGCATCGTCCCGCAGCATCCGCCGGCAACGCGCGTAGATGGTTGGCCCGTAGCGGCGATAGAGCTGCGCAAGTAGGTCGTCGCGTCCGGGCATTCGCGGCTCTCAGCAGCAACACCCCAGCCGACGAGGTTGCGCAAGAAAAGCCCCGGCTGCTTGACCGGCGGTGCCCGGGCGGCCTACTATGCTCACCATGAGCATACTCGATCCGAGCACACCGCCGCTGAAGCCCGCCGAGCTGTTCGTCCTCGCCGCGCTGCACGCGGCGCCCCTGCACGGATACGGCCTGACGCAGGAAGTGGCCTCCCGCTCGCAGGGGAGGATCCAGATCCGCCCGGGCAACTTGTACCGGGTGCTGGATCGCCTGCTGGCACGAGGGCTCATCGAAGTGCACGAGCGCGCCTCGGCCGGCGACGAGCGGCGGACCTATTACCGCATCACTTCGCTGGGGCGTCGCGTCGCCCAGGCGGAGGCGAAGCTGCTCGCCGGCGTCATCGGGGAGTTGCTCACCACCTGAACGGGGGCGTCATGCTGCGACTGCTGTTGCGCGCGTATCCGAAGAGCTTCCGCGAGCGCCACGGGGACGATCTGCTGCGCCTCTGTCGCGACGTGTACGGCGACGGCTTCTCCCTGCGCGCCGCCGCCGACCTGCTCTGGAACGGGCTGCGGGAGCGCGCCGGCGCCGCGCCGCGGGACTTCGGCGAATGGCTGGAGCGACCCGCCCGCGAGGGGCGCGGCGAACGGTTCCTCGCAACGCTCCTGCACGACGCGCGCTACGGCGTCCGCGCGCTCCTCGGCAGCCGGGGCTTCACCGCCGCCATCCTGGTGACGCTGGCCCTGGGAATCGGCGCGAACACGGCCATCTTCAGCGTCATCGACGCCGTCCTGCTGCGCCCGCTGCCGTACGCGCACGGCGAGCGGCTCGTCCACTTGCTGCAGCCGGTGCAAGCGGGCGCCCTGCCGAACACCGGGTTCTCTCCCCTGGAAGTGAAGGACTACCGCGAGCAGTCGCGGGCGCTCGACGCGGTGGTCGAATACCACCAGATGCAGTTCACCCTGCTGGGCGGCGCCGAGGCGCAGCGCGTCTCCACCGCGGTGGTGTCGGCGAACTTCTTCGACGCCTTCGGCGTGCGCCCGCTGTTGGGCCGCACCTTCCTCCCCCAGGACGACGTGCAGGGCGCCGCGCCCGTGCTGATCCTCAGCTACGAATACTGGCAACGGGCGTACCGGGCCGATCCGGGCATCGTCGGCAAGACCTTCACCATGAACGACCGGGCGCACGAGGTCGTCGGAGTGCTCGCGCCCATGCCCCAGTACCCCGGCGTCAACGACGTCTTCATGCCCAGCGTCGCCTGTCCCTTCCGCAACGGACCGCGCTGGTCGCAGACGCGCACCGCGCGGGGGCTGACGGTCTTCGGCCGCCTCCGTCCCGGATTCGGCCTCGCCGCGGCCCAGAAGGACCTGGCGCAGATCGCCGAGCGGCTCCACTCCGCGTATCCCGACGCCTATCCGAAGCCCGACGGCTACAGCACCACCGCCGCCTCGCTGCGCAGCGAGCTGACCAACGCCGCGCGCCCGACGCTGATCGTCCTGCTCGCCACCACGCTCTTCCTGCTCATCATCGTCTGCGCCAACGTGGCGAACCTCACCATGGCCAGGCTGGTCCGCCGCGAGCGGGAGATGGCGGTGCGCACCGCGCTCGGCGCCACCCGGGTGAGGCTGCTGCGGCTGCTCCTCACCGAGAACCTGATCCTCGCGCTGGCGGGAGGGGTCCTCGGCGTCCTGGTCGCCGCCTGGGGCCTCGACGCTCTCGCAACCTTCGCCGCCCGCTTCACCACGCGGGCCTCCGAGATCCGGCTGGACACCCGGGTCCTGCTCTTCGCCTGCGGTCTTTCTCTCTTCACCGGCGTGCTGCTCGGCTGCCTTCCGGCGCTGCCTTCGCGGGCGAACCTGGCCGCGGATCTCAAGGAAGGAGCCGGCGCGACGGCGCATCGCGGCCGCCTGAGGGCCCGGAGCGCGCTCATCGTCTCCCAGGTGGCGGTCTCCTTCGCCCTCCTGATCGGCGCGGGCCTGATGCTCCGCAGCCTCCTCAACCTCCAGTCGGTCCACGCGGGGTTCGACATCGAGAACGTGCTCACCGCGCGCGTCGATCTGAACTGGACGCGATACCGCGATCCAGAACAGATCCGGCCCTTCGGCGAACGGCTCCTCGATCGCCTGCGCGTCGAACCGGGCATGATCTCGGCGGCGCTCACCGGCTCGGTGCCGCTCAACGACACCAGCCCGAACGGGGTCGAGTTCCAGATCGAAGGAGTGCCGCCGACCGACGGACCGCGTCCGCGCGCCAATCTGGAGACGGCAAGCACAGAATACTTCCAGACCATGGGGATCCCGCTGCTCGGTGGACGGATGTTCACCGCCATGGATCGCGCGCCCGCGCCGGCGCCCGTGATCGTCAACCAGTCGTTCGCGCGACATTTCTTCGCTGGCGCGGACGCCATCGGCAGGCGCGTCAAGCTCGACGGGGCGGACCAGTGGGGCACCATCGTCGGCATCGTGGCCGACGTGAAGCAGCACGGCCTGGAGCGGGAGCCGGGTGACGAGCTGTACGCGCCGTTCGCGTTCGTGCCCTTCCGGGATCTGCGCTTGATCGTGCGCAGCCGCGCGCCGCCCGCGGATGTGGAGAGGACCGTCCGCTCCCTGATCAAGGAGCTCGACCCGCAGCAGCCCGTCACTGAGGTGAAGACCCTGGCGCAGGTGCGCGCCGACAATCTCGCCTCGCCCCGCCTCACCGCCCTCCTGCTGGGCGCGTTCGCGCTGCTCGCCATCTTCATCACCGCCGCCGGGATCGCGGGCGTGATCGCCTATTCCGTCAGCCAACGCACGCAGGAGATCGGCATCCGGCTGGCGCTCGGCGCCGAGCCGTCCTCGGTGCTGGCCATGGTGCTGCGCCAGGGGATGGCCCTCGTTGGTCTCGGGCTCGCCCTGGGCGTCCTGGGAGGGGTGGCGATCTCCCGGATCATGTCCGGCCTGGTGTTCGGCATCGCCGCTCACGACCCGGTGACCTTCGTGCTGGGAGCGGCCCTGCTCGCGGCGGTCGGGGCGCTGGCTTGCCTGGTGCCGGCGCGGCGGGCCGCTGGAGTGGACCCCATGATCGCGCTGCGGAGCGCGTGAGGAGGCATCGATGATGGCCGCATTGGTTTTCGCCGCCGCGCTGCTGGCGCCGCCCCAGGGATCGATCAACGTCGCCTTCGTGCTCACGGAAGGGGCGACGATGATCGACTTCGCCGGGCCCTGGGAGGTCTTCCAGGACGTGCACGTGGAGGGCCGCGGGGCCTCGATGGACGAGAAGATGCCCTTCCGGCTCTACACGGTCTCGGACTCGCGCGCTCCGCTCCGCATCAGCGGCGGAATGCAGGTCACGCCCGACTACACCTTCGCGGACGCGCCCGAGCCCAGCATCGTGGTGGTGGGGGCGCAGAGGGGCAAGTCGAAGGAGATGATGGATTGGCTGCGGCGCGCATCCACCCGCAGCAGGGTGGTGATGTCGGTCTGCACCGGCGCCTACAAGCTGGCGATGGCGGGACTGCTCGACGGGAAGAAGGCAGCGACCCACCACGACTTCTGGGACGACTTCCAGGGCCGCTTCCCCAAGGTGAAGCTGGAGCGGGGCGTTCGATACGTCCGCAGCGACCCCGTGATCTTCACCGCGGGAGGCCTGACCTCCGGGATCGATCTCGCCCTGCACGTGGTCGAGCTGTACTTCGGCCACGACGTCGCCGTCTCGACGGCGGCGATGATGGAGTACGAAGGAAAGGGTGACGGCGGCGATGATGGAGTACGAAGGAAAGGGTTGGCTGCGGCCCGAGGGCTAGAACGAGAGTAGCCGGAGCACCGCCTCGCGCCGGGGCAGCGAGGCTTGCGCCCCCAGTACGGCGGTGGCCAGGGCTGCCGCGGCGCTGGCGAAGCGTCCGGCCTCCTCCGGCGGCTTTCCCTCGGCGAGGCAGACCGCGAACGCGCTCGAGAAGGCGTCGCCGGCTCCGCGTCGCGGACGCAGGCGGCGCTGAGCCGGGCGTTCGCTCCCACCGCGGCTGTACGCCGCTACAGCGCCGGCGGGTCTCGAGCCCGCCCCGCCGCCTGCCGTCAGAGCAGCGCGAGCACGTCGGCGGCGAACGACGCGGTGTTCGCCTTGGCGAAGACGTTGCGGATCCGCCCATCGGGTCCGATGACGTACGCCACCCGCCTGGCGTTCTTGGTCTCGCCCGGATCCGCCGCGCCGTACTGCACGCCCATCGCGCGCGTCGGGTCGGAGAGGAGCGGATAGGGGAACTTGAACTTCTCGGCGAAATGCTTGTTCTCGGCCACCGTGTCGAAGCTCACGCCCAGGATGGCGGCGTTCTTCGCGGTCAAGTCACGGGCTCTGTCCCGGAGCCCGCATCCCTGCAGGGTTCAACCAGGGGTGTCTGCCTTGGGATAGAACCAAAGGATGACGTTGCGCCCGCGCAGTTCGCTCAGCTTGACCGTCTTGCCCTCGTGCGAAGTGAGGGTGAACTCGGGCGCCATGTCGCCGACGTTGAGCATGGGCATGGCCTTCCGCGTACCAGATGGAGCCGGAGTTGGCCAGACATGATCGTCCTCGACGGCGCCACCGGGACGGAGCTGGGCCGGCGCGGCGTGGACACGCGGGCGAGGCTGTTCTCCGCGGAAGCGTTGCTCAGCCCGGGCGGGATCGCGCTCTTGCGCGACGTGCAGGCCGAATACGCGAGAGCGGGCGCGCAGGTGATCACCGCCAACACGTTCCGCACCAACCCGCGCAAGGCGGGAGAGCGCTGGCGCGAGTTGACGGCCCTCGCCGTCCGGTTGGCGCGGGAGACAGGGAAGCTGGTGGCGGGCTCGATGGCGCCGGTCGAGGATTGCTACCGCCCGGACTTGCGGCCGCCGCCGCAGGTCGCGCTGCGCGAGCACCGCGAGCTGGCGAAAGCGTTGGCCGAGGCCGGGTGCGATCTGCTGCTGGTGGAGACGGTGGCCGCCGCCGACGAAGGGGTGGCGGCGGTCCAGGCGGCGGTCGAGACCGGGCTCCCGGTCTGGGTGGCGGCGATGGTCATGCCGGACGGACGGATGCGTGCCGGGGACGATCCCGGCGCGTTCTTCCTCGAGGCGCGAGCGCTGGGTGCGCGCGCCGCGCTGATCAACTGCGTGCCTCGTGCCGGCGTGGACGTCGGCCTCGATGCGGCGGCGCAGTCCGGGCTGCCGTTCGGCGCGTACGCGCACATGGGAGAAGTCGACCCGGAGGCGGGATGGCCGGCGACGCCGGTGCTTTCTCCCGCCGACTACGCTTCGCGCGTCTCGGCCTGGGTGGAGCGGGGCGCATCCATCGCGGGCGGCTGCTGCGGGACGACGCCCGATCACATCGCGGCGATCGCCCGCTCGTCCCCGATCCGGCACGACCCGCTGCAACCCGATCGGAGGATCGCCCCATGACGGCGTTGGTCATCGCTACGGCGCGGGATGCGCCGCTGTCGGCAGGGGACATGCTCAAGGCAGGCGACACGGTGGAGACGCGAGAAGGTGGCCGCGTCGAGATCACCGTTCCCGGCGGCACCGTGATCCGGATGGGCGAGAGCTCGCGGCTGACGCTCCTGGCGGCGACGCCCCACAAGACGTTCAGCGCCCGCCTGGTGCTTGGGAACCTGTGGCTGCGGGTCCACAAGCTGCTCGCGTCGGAGAAGTTCGAGGTGGAGACGGAGAACGCCGTCGCGGGTGTGCGCGGCACCGAGTTTCGCATCGAAGTCGCCCAGGATCAGCCCGACCTCTTGCGCGTCTACGAAGGAGCTGTGGCAGTCGAAGGCCGCCAGAGCCGCTGGTCGCACGAGATCGAGGCGGGGAACGAGCTCCGGTTCCGCCGCGAAGCGGACCCGCCGCGTGCCTTTCAAACCGAGACCGAGAAAGGAAACCGCTTCATGGACTGGGTCCGCTCCCGTCCGACGAAGGACGGCGGCGAGCCGGGCCACATCCACCGCTTCGATTCCCGCAACCCGGAGCGCGAGCACCGGATCCCCGAGCGCCGGAAGAAATAGATTCGGGGACACCTACGCAATTCCGACGAAAGTTCCGTATGGTGTCCCGGAATTCCGACTGAAGTCGGATAGTGGTGGAGAGGTATGGTGGGCTGGAAGCTGTTAGTGGCGGTGGTGGTGGCTGCGGGAGGTCCGGGAGCGGTGAACCTGGATGCGCTGATGAAGGAGCGGGAGCGCACCCTGGCCGTGTTTCGCGATCCGCGCGCGAGCCCGCTCGCGGCGGTGGCGCGGCACGATTTCGCCGGAGATCGGCCGATGACGTTCGGCAGCTCTCCCGATTCCGACGTCCAGCTCGAGGGAGTGCCCGCGCAGGCCGCCGAGGTGAGGGCGCTGGCGGACGGATTCGAGCTGCGGCGGGAAGGGAAGAGCGAGAAGCTCGGGCCGGGAGCGAAAGTGCCGCTTGGCCGGTACACGTTGCGCTTCTCGCACCAGAATTTCCCCGGCGTGGTGGTGCTCGACCCGGAGAGCCCGCGTCTGCGGTCCGGGCCCTTTCCCGTCTGGTTCGATCCGGACCCGGCCGCCCGGGTGGAGGCGCGGCTGGTGCGCGACGCGGCTCCGCGGGAGGAGATCGTGCTCTCCACCCGCGGCAACAAGCGGCGCGCGTTGCGCCTCGGCAAGCTCGAGTTCGTCCTGGGCGGCAAGCCGCAGCAGCTCACCGCGATGCGGCTGCTGGAGCCCGGCG
>WNFT01002864.1_pt1 | contig 22280 bp, 15 predicted proteins | sample 5400191 | NCBI WGS metagenome assembly WNFT01 (sample SAMN13153359, study PRJNA577476) | soil metagenome | isolation source: 80 cm saprolite under Madrone tree | place: USA:California | collected 2016-06-14 | reverse complement strand
ATTGAGCCCGCCACGGTGAAGCGGCTCTCGCAAATAGAAAATATCGTTGGCATTAAGGAAGCTTCGGGCAACGTCTCGCAAATGGCCGCGATCCTGAACGCCGTGCCGGACGACTTCATTGTACTTTCCGGGGACGATGCGATTACGCTCCCAGTGATTTCACTCGGCGGGAGCGGCGTTATTTCCGTCGTTTCGAATGAAATTCCCGCGGAAATGACGCGGCTGACACGGCTCGCTCTCGTGTGGCGGTTGCCACTCGTGGCGCCGAAAGCGGAGAATCAGGCGCGCATTCGAGCAGTGCTCGAAGCGCTCGGATTAGCGGGCCGCTCTGCGGCTGCGCCTTCCGCCGAGAGGATGCATGCTGCCATCGCAAGTTGAGCGGCTGTTTGACGAAGCTCCGGCCCATTACGAAGAAGAACATCTATGGCTCTTCCGCGATTTCAAGGCCGCGCTGAATCGCGGTGAGATTCGAGCTGCCGAACCAGACGCGACCGCGAAATCCGGCTGGCGCGCTAACGCCTGGGTGAAAAAGGGAATTCTCCTGGGGTTTCGCATGGGCGCCATCGCCGACATGTCGATCGACGCAGCGAAGCAGCCTTTCTTCGACAAGTCCACTTACCCGGTGCGTGCATTCGCGGCCTCTGACGGTGTGCGCATCGTTCCCGGCGGCTCCAGCATTCGCGACGGCAGTTACATTGGCCGCGGCGTGATCTGCATGCCGCCGATGTTCGTGAATGTCGGCGCTTACGTTGGTGAAGGCACGATGATTGATTCGCACGCTCTCGTCGGGAGTTGCGCACAGGTTGGCAGCAACTGCCACATTTCCGCGGGAGCGCAAATCGGAGGCGTCCTCGAACCTGTCGGTGCGCTGCCGGTGATCATCGAAGACGAAGTCTTGGTTGGGGGAAATTCCGGCGTCTATGAAGGAACCGTCGTGAAGCGCCGCGCGGTTCTTGGGACCGGCACGATACTCAACCGATCCATTCCGGTTTACGACCTGGTCCGCGACAAAATTTACACCGCGACCGAGACCGAGCCGCTGGTCATTCCCGAAGAAGCCATCGTGGTGCCCGGCTCGCGAGCCGTAGCGCATCCCTCCGGCGCAAAATGGGGGCTTTCGATGCAAGCGGCCGTCATCGTCAAGTATCGCGATTCAAAAACGGATGCGCGCGTGCAGCTCGAAGATCTCCTGCGCTAGCCGCTATTGCGTCAGCACTTTTTCAAAAAACTGCAGCGCCCGCGGATCATTCGATTGCCCAAGCCAGAACATGGCCTGCTTGCGCACTTCCCGATTGTGATTCGTCTGCGCCACCTCGATTAGCTTCGGCACGCCTTCGTCCTTCGGGAGTTGACTCAGCGCAAACACTGCTTTTTTCTTCACTTCCGTGTCGGGATCGTTGTCGATCGCTCCCGCGATCGTGCCCACGGCTTTCTTTCCCGCTTTTTGCGCGAGCCAGAAGAGCGCTTGCCCCCGCACGTGCGAGCTCGTGTCGTCGTGCGCCATGCGAATCATCTCCTCGAGCGCAGCAGGTTCATGGCTAACGGAAAGCGCAAAGGCTACATGAGCACGCACGTCCGAACTGGGGTCTGTTTTCGCCATGTGCTGCAAGGCGGTCAGCCCAGCCTTGCCTCGTGCTGCTCCCATCCAAAACGCCGCCTGCCTCCGCAATTCTTCGCGCTGCTCCGGCGTCACGAAGGATTCGAGCGCGCGGTCCGCCGACGCATCCGCGTGCAGCGCGATCGCGGTCAACGCTCCGTTGCCGATCTTGTGCTCTCCATGCCCTTCGAAATCCGCGCCGCGCACGTAGGTTACGAGGAGCGCCACGCTCTCCGGCGCTTTGACTCCCGTCAACCAGATGAACGGCAGGCCTCCCGCATCCAGAGTGCAATCATCTGAGGCGACGCGAATTTTTACGACCTGCTTCGCTTCCAGGCGGTACAGCACGATGAGTTTCCGGGCCCCTTCGAGTTTGACGCTGCCGTCCGTGTGTGTTGTGCCGCTTGTTCGGCTGTTTTCCTTTTCCAACCTGCAGGTTCCGCAATTTCCGTCATTCCAATTGTTGTCGCAGCAGACCCCGCGGTTGCCAGCGACCTCTTCGACGTGGTAGCCAACCCACTCCGCTTTTTCCGCCGATCCTGTGATCTCGCGCATAGTCGGTTCGAGACTTGCACCGGCTGCCCGGGTCTCCAGCTTCGCATTTTCAATGCGCGGCGAATCCGCCCCCTGCGCTATGGCCGCGCTTGCCTGCTCCGATCGGTCTGGGGCGCCGCCCTTCGCAAGTTGCACGACAATGCCGCCAATCCCAGTCAAGATCATCGCGAGCCCGAATGCTTTTCGCAGTGCTGAAACAATCCGTTCTTCCCGCATCGTTCCCCCCTACTTTTGCAGAAGCTCCATCAGGTAATCGGTGCCTTCTTTGGAATTCATCAGCGACAATTTGGACACTGCTGTCTTCTTGAGTTCAGGGTCCTTCTCGGCTCGCGCGATGGCCACCAGCGCTTTGGCGTTCCCTTGCAGGAAATAAGCGTTCAATACTTCTGCTTTGACGGAGTGGTCCGTTTCTTTGCTGTAGATTTCTTGCAGCGCCTTCCCGGAATCGCTCGAATTGATCAGCCCGAGGTTTCGAATCGCTGCCCGCCGCAATTCCGCATCTTTTTCTCCCTGCGCCGCCTTTACGAGTCGTCCCGAATCGCCCGCAAGAAAGAAAGCTTGCAGAATTTCGCGGCGAAGGTCCGTCGAATTCTCCGCTTGATACAGTTGCTCGAGCTCGCTCGTGCCGTGAACCAGACCGAGCTGCCGGATCGCTTCGCGACGGAGCGAATCGTCCTTCTCGCTCTTCGCCGCAGCGAACAGGCGCTCATGATCGCCGCCAATCATGTAGCTGCGAAGAATGGCGTGCTTCACCGCGGCGTCGCCGCTCGAGGCGTAAACCTCGGCCAGCGTCTTTCGCGCTTCCGCACCGCCGAAGAGCCCCAGGTATTCGACCGCCTTGCGCTGCAGGTCCGGGTTGGTCTGCCCTCGCGCAATTCTGCCCAGAATCTCGCGTGCTTGCGGCGACCCGCTCTGCGCCAACACGAAAAGGGCCTTTGATTTTTCTTTCGGAGAAGCCGACCCGTTAATCACTTTCTCGAGCAGGGGCAGCGCGCGTTCGGAGTCGCTGTTCATCAGCCCCTGAATCGCAAGCATTTTCAATTCTTCGTCACTCTGGTCCGCCGGCTTTACGGGTTGGCCGGTCGATTGCTTCACTTCGATCTCCAGCGCGCTAGCATCCTTTTGCCACCGGCTCTGCGGGAATCGCCGCTTCAAGTCCGCGATCGCTGCAAGTGCTATGTCCCGCTTGCCTGATCGATTCTCTGCGTAGGCAATCCAGTAGAGCGCTGCGTCCGTTTGCGGGCCGTTCTGGTCCGCCAGTTGCTTGAACCTCGCCGCCGCCTGGTCGTAGCGGTCCTCATCGAGCGCTTCGCGGCCTTCGTCGTACAATTCTTGCAGCCGTTCGATTTTTTCCTGAGCGCGATCGCGGGCTTCCTGCTCACGATCGCGTTTCTCCTGCTCCCGGTCGCGCGCCTCCTGCTCGCGGTCTCGCTTTTCCTGCTCTTTGTCCTGGACGTCCTGCGGGTCCTGCACAGAATCCGCTGACTGAGCGGGAATTGCCCTGACCTCATGTGCGCGCGAAGCTGCGGGCGCCAGCAGCAGCGCGGCGATTGCGATCCAAGCCGCGCTTGTCTTTCCAACTGAATTGCCGATGGTCATGCTTTGTTCCTCTCTCTTTTCGCAGATTCGTTCTGCGCCGGCGCTGGCTTAGCAGCCTCCTGCCGCTGTTGCAGTTCCTTGTTGACCACGCGAACTTTGAACAAGATTCCCCGTGCCTCGATCTTTTTCTGGATCGCTTCGAGCTGCGCCGGCGTGACTTCTTCCGGGCTGTGGGTCACGTCCAGAAGCACGCGCTCCAATTCGTCCAGCACGCTGGCGAGCCCGGCATCGCCTTCTTGCAGCGCCGTCTGCCGGTACAAGCGGTTTTCTTGCAGCAGATCTTCCGCGCGGCGTTGTTCCGCCGATATATTCACTTCTTTCTGCTTTGGATCGTTCGGCGCCGCGTTCGAAAGCTCGACGAGCATGGTCTCGGAGTGGCCCAGGTGTTCACCAACGGCAACCACGAGCACGCGTTCGCGAACCTGTTGCTTGTTCGTGATGTTGTCACGCAACTTGTCCTTTGTTGAAATCCGACCCGCGACAAACGCCGCGATAATCAACGCCATAACTGCGCCCGCCGCCGCGAGACGCCGTGGCTGGAACCACACCTGCCACCATCGTCCCGGTTTCTCCGCCAGCCGCGGTGCAATCTCTCTCCACACTCGCCGTCCGTAATCCTCTCCCGGCTCTGGCACGGGCAGAGCATCCAGTGCAGTAAGCACCGCTTCGATTCGTTCTAACTCCCCGCGGCACTCTTCACACGCCGCTAGGTGCTCCGAAATCACCGCGCGCTGCTCGATGATTCCTTCCCGGTACCCTATCAACTCTTCTTCGCTCACGTGCTTCATGATTCCGTTCCTATCGCTCTTGCCTGCGAACCTTTTCCGACAAACGGTTGCAATGCCTGCCGCAGCTTTTGCACCGCACGAAAAACCGTGTTCTTTGCCGCGTTCGAACTCAATTTCAAGACCGCTGCAATCTCTTCGATCCCGCAGCCTTCCCAGTGCCGCATCACGAAAGCGGTTCTCTCCGCATGCGAAAGGGCGGCAAGCGCCTGTTCCATCTGCTTTCGCAGCTCGATGCTCTGCGTCAACCGCTCCGGAGTTGGCGCTTCATCCCTAACGCGATTGAGTGGATCGTTCTCCATCCCGTCTGCGTCTTCCCCTCGCGGCGTTTCCCTCCGCGATTCTTCCTTCTGCCGCTGTCGCATGCGGTCAATCGCGTAGTTCGCGGCGATGCGATACACCCACGTCCCGAAATTCGATCGCGCCGCAAACTGCCCTAGCTTTTGATACCCGCGCAAAAATGCCTCCTGGACCACCTCTTCGGCATCGTGCCGGTTCCCGGTCATGCGGTAGGCCAACCGGAAAACGTTGTGGCTGTGCCGCTCAACAAGGACACGATAGGCATCGCGGTCGCCCGCGAGCGTACGCTGCACGGCGACGGCGTCGCTCTCGGCGATGGCCTGGGTGCTCTCGACGCTCGGCTGCATCCGATTCATTAGACAGGATTCGAGGCTTGCGGTTAGGTCGGGCCTAGAGTCTTTTTCATCAACAACATAGCGCTTTTTGGGGTCGCTCAAAGGAGTCTACTGGAGGGAGGCTTGATCCCGTTCGGTCGGGGAGCTCTTCTGTTAGCGTTGGTCGCTGACCACCATGTTTTTCACTCGTAGCGCAACGCTACTATCGGATCCACCTTCATCGCTCGCCGTGCCGGCACATAACATGCCGCCAATGCCACGATGGCCAGAATCGTGCCAACTCCCAGAAACGTCAGCGGATCCCTCGCGCTTACGCCAAAGAGCAGATTGGCCATCAGGCGCGTGAGCCCCAGTGCAGCCAACAGCCCAATGAAAATTCCAATCACCGTCATCTTCATGCTTTGGCCCAAAATTTGCCGCAACACGTCCGTCTGTTTTGCGCCGAGCGCCATGCGAATACCAATTTCGTGTGTTCGCTGGCCGACCAGGTAGGAAATCACGCCATAGATGCCCATGCTGGCAAGTCCCAACGCCAGGCCTGCAAAGACGCACAGCACGATCATCGAGACCCTGCGCGCTGCCAGCGAATCGGCAATAATCTCTTCCATTGTTTGCACGCTGACCATAAGGTGCTCGCTGCTGATTTCTTTCAACGCCTTTCGGATAGTTCCGGCCGTGGCTTCTGTATTTCCGTCGATGCGTACGAGTACTCCGGTTCCACCGGATGACAGACGCATGATCTCGTCGGGGCCTTGCATGTAAGAGGAATAAAGCTGCGCGCGTAGGGATTGCTTGTCGTCCGAATCGAGACCCCACTGTTTTACGTGGCCGACGACTCCAACAATTTCCGCAGCCCCTCCCAGGGAAGTCAGAACCACGCGCTTCCCGATAGGATCCTGATCGCCAAAGAACTTTCGTGCGAAAACATCATCAACGACGATCACATGCTGAGAGCGCTCACGATCTTGCGCCGTGAAAAACCGTCCACGCTCCAGCGGAATTCCCATTACTTTCAAATAGTCTTCTTGAACTACGTAGCTGATTACCCAGCTCATGTCATTCTCGGTGGCGGGTTTTGGCTGGCCCTCGAGCCAGAAAAGCTCCTCGTCGTCGCCCGCCAGCGGCACGGCGGCCCAAGAAAGAGACGCGGCCTGCACACCGGGAGTCGAGCTCACCTTGCCCTGGATTTCACGCAGAGCCGCGCGAATCGCGTCGGGACTTGCATCTCTCATCGACGGCGGGAGGGAAGCTCCAAACGCAAGCACGTTACGGGAATCGAAGCCGGGGTTCACGCTCCAGAGCGCGTTCAGGCTGCGGATCATCAGTCCGGCGGCGATCAACAACACCAGCGCCATGGCCATTTCCGCGACGACGAAAACACCCTGCGCTCGCTGTTTTCCGCCGCCGGCTCCGCGGCCACCCTCTTTCAATGTATCTTGTAAATTCGGCTTGGAAATCCGCAACGCCGGTGCCAGACCAAACAGAATTCCGCAGAGCATCGCTATGCCCGCCGTGAACAACAAGACCTTCCAATCCATTCCGACTTCACTCGCTCGCGGCAGTCCGGAGGGTAAGTGCTGTAGCGCCACTTTCGTTCCCCATGCTGCCAGCAACAATCCGAGCCCGCCTCCCGCCAACGCGAGCAGAGTACTCTCTGTCAGGAGTTGGCGAACGATTCGCCCTCTTCCGGCGCCCAGTGCGGCGCGAACGGCGAACTCGCGATTGCGTCCCATCGAGCGCGCCATCAGCAGGTTGGCTACGTTCACGGAGGCGATCAAGAGCACGAACCCGACGGCGGCGAGCAAAACCAGTAACAGCCGCCGCACGTCGCCAACCATCTGTTCTTTAAGTGGAAAGAGCGTTGCGCCAATCCCTTTGTCAGCGTCCGGATAGGCCTCCGCCAGGTGTGCCGTTACTCGCGCCATGTCCGATCGCGCCTGTTGAATCGTTACGCTCGATTTCAGGCGGCCAATTCCGTGAATCCCCAAGCCCGCAGCGCGGACGTGTAGTGCCGGATTCGACCACTGGCCGATGGGCACGTACAGCTCGCTAGCGCGAAAGTCTCCGACCTGCAAATTGAAATTTGCTGGCACCACCCCCACGATCGAGTAGCTTCGCCCATCCAGCGTGAGTCCTTTTTCCAGTACATCTTTTGCGGACGCAAACTTCCGGTTCCAGAATCCTTCGCTGATGATCACAATGGGGCTCACGCCAAATTCGTCTTCGCCTTCCTTGAACAACCGTCCAATCACCGGTTTCACTCCCAGCATAGGAAGAAAATCGGTTGAAACGGTAAGACTGAAGGAGTATCCTCGCGAGATGCCCATCATGGAAAACGTTGTGTTTTCCTTCCGCCAGTCCCGAAAGTTCAGGAACGAAATGGAGCCCGCCTCAAAATTCGGCTTGCTTTCGTGCAGCGTCACAAGCTGTTCCGGCGTGGGGTAAGGCAGCGGATTCAGCAGTACTCCATTCACCACCGAAAACAGGGCGGTGTTCGAGCCAATCCCCAACGCCAGCGTTAGGATTGCGACTGCCGCAAATCCCGGCGACTTCGACATCATGCGCATCCCAAACTGCAAATCCTGCATGAGCCGGTCGAGGAAACCCCAGCCCCACGCATCGCGTGTTGTTTCTTTTACCAGTTCCATATTCCCAAATTCTCGCCGCGCCGCGTGCCGCGCTTCCGTTGTGTCGCTGCCCCGTTCCACGCGTTCCCGCGCCGCCATCTCCAGATGGCTCCGCACTTCCTCGTCGAGTTCTTTCTCCCGCTTCCTTCTGCCAAAGAGTGCGCTCAACCAGCTCATCGGGGCCTCTCTTCTTGCAATTCCAACTTGCAATTTCTGTTTTCCATTTTCTAAATTTCTATTCGTACCTCAACGCCACCATCGGATCCACTTTTGTTGCCCTCCTCACAGGAATAAAGGCAGCGGTCACAGAAATTGCGGCTAACGCCAGGATGGCGGAGGCAATCGAAAGCGGGTCGGTTTTGTCAACACCGAATAACATCGCTTCGAACAAGCGAGAAGCGGCGATTCCGGCGGGCACTCCAACCACGATACCCACGGCGAGCACGATCCAGGCATCGCACGTGACCATCCAGACGACGTTGTGGCGCGGCGCGCCCAGCGCCATGCGAATACCGATTTCCCTGGTGCGGGCCGAAACGTTGTAAGCCATGCTGCCGTATAGCCCAACGCAGACTAGGCTAAGCACCAGCGCGCCGAAAAAAGCCGAGAGCTTTGCAACTAGCGCCTGTGAAGTCAGCGTATCGTTGACGAGTTCGCCGGCGGTCTCCATATTATCGACGATCAAATCTGGATTCATTTCGCGAATTGCGTTCCGGACTGAATTGAGCAGCGCCTGTGGATCGCCAATGGCACGGAGTTCAAAATTGTAAGCCCCGATTTCGTCAAAGGTAGCGCTCGTCAGCGGCGCGTACATGCGGCGCCGAACGGCGTCCCGCACGTTGTGATCGTGCACATCACGCGCGACACCGATGATCTCGTAAGGGGGCTGATCGGGGTGCTCCGAATCCTGGAGATAGATCTTGTGCCCGATGGGGCTTCGTCCGCCAAAGTAAGACTTCGCGAAGGTTTCATTGACGACGGCAACGTGGGCCGCCGAAGAAAAATCCCGTTGAGTAATCTCGCGCCCCAAAACAATCGGCACGCCAATGGTGCTGAAATAGTCGGGCCCAACTTCATCATCGGCGGTCACATTGTCTTGCTGATTGGTGGGGACGACGCCGTCGATGCGAATAGCGTCGGAAGATTCATCGCCACTGAACAGTCCATTGCTCGAAGCGGTGACACCGCGGACACCGGGTAAGGTTGAAAGCCGGTCCAATAGCTCTCGTGTGACGTTTTGGATGGCCCCGCCCTTATAACCGCTTTGGAGGAAGTCAACCCGAGTTAGCAAGAGCTGGTCGCGGCTATAGCCGAGGTCGGCTTCCTGCAGACTGCGCAGACTGCGGACCAGCATACTAGCAGTCATGAGTACCAGCACGCCCAGCGCGATTTGCGAGCTTACCAGGACGAACCCTAAGCTGCTTTTCGGACTTGCCTCAGGACCACCGGCGCCTTCCTTAAGAGCCAAGCTCGGTTTCACGCGCAGAAATCGCCGCGCAGGAGCGAGCCCGAACACTACCGCAGCCGTCAAACAGATCCCTCCGGTGAACCCGAGTACGCGCCAGTCAAGGCCGAGCGATAGCGGGCTGCCAGTGCTTCGGCTAGCGTTCGCCAGGCTCACGAGTACGGCTGAACCCCAATTGGCCAGCAGCAAGCCAAGTGCGCCGCCAAACAACGCTATCAACACGGATTCGGTCCACAATTGCCGAACAATGCGCCCCCGGCCCGCGCCCATGGCAAAGCGAACGGCGATCTCCCGCTTGCGCGCTTCAGAACGGGCCAGCATCAGGTTGGCCACGTTGACGCATGCGACCAGCAGCAGCAGCACAACCATCGCCATCAATAGGAGAAGGGGGGTTGAGAATTCGCGCCGCAGCCTCGAAAGGCCGCGGCTCCCAGGCGATACCTCGACGGCAATTCGCATTCTCCGGATTGCCTCGCGATCATCGGAGGAAACCATGGCATTAAGCGTAACCGTGAGCGCCTGCTTCACCACCGTATTCACATTCGTTCGTGCCTGCTCAATGGTTACGCTGGGTTTCAGGCGCCCCATCAGAAGCAGAGACGCGTCGTTCACACTCGCAAGGAAGTTGCGGCCGGGCATGAGCTGCGGCTGCATCATCATGGGTGCCCATAGATCGGGGCGGTCACCCACTACTTCGCCGAAAAATCCCGGTGGAGCGATTCCGATTATGGTGAACGGATGATTGTTCAACCGTACCTTGCGGCCGATGATGGCAGGGTTGCTGGAGAATCGCCGCTGCCAATACCCATAACTAATGACCAAGACTGGATCCCCTCCGGGAATTCGGTCTTCATCCGCCATAAGAGTGCGTCCCAGCAACGCTTCGACACCAAGCGTCTGGAAATAATTCCCCGTTACGAGCCTGCCGCTGACCTTTTCCGGGCCCCCTTCCATTACCATCTGCAGATTGCCGAGGTTTGAACTCGCGAGCAGGGACGAGAATACGTCGTTGTGATCACGCACCTCGCGATAGAGCGGATAGGAAAATACATCTGTGCGTGGCGTCCCGGTTCCCCACGAATAAACCCTCGCGGGGTCGCCCACCGCGACAAGCTGTTCAGGGTGCTGCACGGGAAGCGCACGCAGCATGACGGCGTTAATTACAGTGAAGATCGCTGTGTTGGCACCGATTCCCAGCGCCAGCGTCAGCACTGCCACGGCCGTGAACCCCGGATTCTTCCGCAACATCCTCAATCCGTATCGCGCATCATCGGCAAAGTCTCTCAGCCATCTCCAACCCCACACGTTTCTTGTCACTTCCCTCACTAAGCCCACGTTCCCGAATTCGCGCCGCGCCGCGTGCCGCGCTTCCGTTGTGTCGCTGCCCCGTTCCACGCGTTCCTTTACCGCCATCTCCAGATGGCTTCGCAATTCCTCGTCAAGTTCCGCTTCTCGCTTTTTACGCCGCCAGAGACTCACCGGCCACCTCCGCCGCTTCCTAGCATCTGTGTTTCGTTACGTCGTTACCTCATTGCTCTGTTGCGTCGTCACTTTTCCCCGGGCTGCAGCACCCCCGCTATCGCGTCCGTAAGCTGGGACCACTTGGAGCGCTCTCTTGTGAGTTGCTTCTTGCCGGTGGCCGTCAGCCGGTAATACTTTGCCCGCTGTTTGTTCTCGGAGACTTTCCACTCCGCCGCAATCCACTTCTGCTTTTCCAAACGGTGCAGCGCTGGATAGAGCGAACCGGTATCTACCTGCAAAATCTCTCCGGAACGATTGCGGATCGCCACGCTGATGCCATAACCATGTTGCGGCCCCCACTGCAGTGTCTGCAGAATCAGCAGGTCCAGCGTGCCTTGCAAAAGCTCGATCCGGTTCTGGTACCGCACTCTTTTCTCCGCCATCGTCTTCTCCCTCTGGCCATCGCCTCCGGGCCCGCTCCCTTACACCAGCCGCGTGCTGACACACAGGCTCTTCTTCATTCTCTTGTAATGACGTCGCGAGCCCGCCGTTTGTTCCATCCCAGGCTGTCGACATCCTACCCCTTAGCATGTAGACGCTCTACACCCTTGCCTCGTGCAACTTCCTTGCCGCCTCATTGGCGGCCTCAACTCCTTTCTCCTCAGTGCCTTATCCGCCTTGTTGTTTCGTTTTGTCGACGCCGTAAGCGCGTTTTCGCAAATCGCCCATCCCAATTTCGGACACCATGTTGAGAGGTCAGTACGTCTCGCGCACTCCTCCATCTGCGGTATCATGGAAGGAGGAAACGCCGGGAACTGCGAGCGCAATCTTCTTTTGAGTTTTAGGAGAGGGAATTGATTCCACGCTACACGCGCCAGGAGATGGGCCACGTTTGGAGCGACGGCAATAAGCTTGCCAAGTGGCTGGAAGTCGAGCTCGCCGCGACCGAGACGCTTGCTGAAGCTGGCCAAGTCCCCAAAGATGCCGCCGCTACAATTCGCGCTCGTGCCAAAGTCGATGTGGCGCGTATCCACGAACTCGAAGCTCGCGTGAAACACGACGTCATCGCTTTCACCATGATCGTTGGCGAATCCATCGCCGATCCTGCCGCCGCGCGATGGCTGCACTACGGCATGACTTCGAACGACGTCGTCGATACCGCGCAGGCTCTGCAGGTTCGCGATGCTTCAAAGCTAATCGAGCGCGCCCTGGTGATGTTCGGAGAAATCCTTGATGTTCGCGCGCACGAATTCCGCCACACCCCGCAAATCGGCCGAACGCACGGCATTCACGCCGAGCCCATCACGTTTGGCTTGAAAATCGCCAATTGGTTCTCGGAAAATCAGCGCAACATCGCGCGCTTCCGCGACGCCGCGGCACAAATGGCCGTCGGAAAGATATCCGGCGCTGTCGGCAATGCCTCGCATCTTGGCCCGGAGATGGAAGAGCGCATCTGCAAGCGCCTTGGGCTCAGCGTTGCGCCCGTCGCTTCACAAGTGATTCAGCGCGACCGCCACGCGCAGTATCTCAGTTCACTTGCCCTCATCGCGGCCACACTCGAAAAAATCGCGCTAGAAATTCGCCACCTCCAGCGCACCGAAGTTCGCGAAGCCGAAGAACCATTCAGCGGCGAGCAGCGCGGAAGTTCCGCGATGCCCCACAAGCGGAATCCCGTGACTTGCGAACAAATATGCGGTCTCGCGCGACTCGTCCGTTCGAACATGCTCGCCGCGTTCGAAAACGTCGGCTTGTGGCACGAGCGCGACATCTCGCACAGCTCCGTGGAACGCGTCATCCTTCCCGATTCCACGATTCTTGTGGACTACATGCTAGCGAAAATGAGCGGCGTCATCGGCCAGATGCGCGTATTTCCCGAGCGCATGATGCGAAACCTGGAATCCACGCACGGCCTCGTTTACTCCGGGCAATTGCTGCAAGACCTGGTGGAAAAGGGCATGCCACGGGATGATGCCTACAAAGCGGTGCAAGAGAACGCCATGGCCGCCTGGGAATCCGACACCAGCTTCCAGGATCGCGTTTCGCGTGATCAGCGCATTACGAAGCACCTGGACGCGAAAGCCCTGGTGCACACTTTTGATCTGCAACGCCAGCTTCGCTACGTGGATGCTATCTTCGACCGCGTATTTGGCGCGCACCCTGCGGGCGAGAAATCCGCCGCGGGCTCGGCAGGAAAACAGTAATAGAAATCAGAAAGTAGAAATACGCAACAAAAGACTACGCTCAAAGTTCAGCAACGACACTTCAAACTTAAGAATCAAAACTGAATTTATTCGACGCGCTGAACATAGCGCGCTTCCGAGGTGTCCACTTTGATCTTGTCGCCTTCATTCACGAAGGGCGGCACCTGCACGATCAGTCCGGTTTCCAGCGTGGCCGGCTTCATCACCGCGCTGGCGGTGGCTTTTTGCAAAGTAGGTTCCGTCTGGATCACTTTCAGATCCATGGTGTCCGGCAAGTCGACGCCGATCGGTTTCTCCTCGAAAAATTCTACATTCACGACCGTGTTGGGAATCAGGTAGTAAACGGTTTCGCCGAGTTGTTCGCGCGTGAGGTGCATCTGCTCGTAAGATTCCGTGTTCATGAAATGAAAATCGTCGCCCTCGTGGTAGAGATATTCATACTCGATTTCGTCCAGAATCGCGCGATCGACAAATTCCTCGGCACGAAACCGATAATCAATAATTGCGCCGGTCCTTAAATTTTTCATGCGCGTTTGCATCGAGCCGCGTTTGTTTCCGGGCGTACGGTGATCGACGCTGAAGATGGTGAATAGCTGGCCCTGGTGCTGGATAACCATGCCGGGACGAAGTTGTGTTGCTTTGACGCTGCTCATGTTTTTTGCGGCCCCGACCGGGTCGGGGCCGCCTGCTCCCTAGAACGATTGCGAATTTCGGAAATTCAGGCGGGCCAGGAACGCAGCCGCATCCGGAATGACTCGAGGCACGCTGAAACGAAATGCGTCTCCAGCGCGAATCTACAGTATAACGGTCCTCATTCGAGCCGGTCAATCATCGACTTTCCCGAAGAAATCTTCTAGGGAAGGAAGCCCAGATTGGTCGTCGGAAAATTCTGAAGGTTCGGGAAAATCCCGGCGATATCGGTGCTACTGAGCCCGAACCAGTTTGCCAGCGTTGCGCCATATTGGTCGACCGCCGTGGACGGAATCCACCGGCCGTTGGTGGTTGCATCGTCTGGCCCGTTCAGGGTGAGATCGGGGAACGTGCCGTACAGTCCCGCCCCCGCGTTACCAGCCGCGCCGCCTTTCACGGCGCCCCCCATAATCATCTGGTGACTGCCCCAGGCATGATCGCTTCCGGCGTTCGAGGCCGGCTGAAGCGTGCGGCCGAAATCCGAGAGCGTAAACGTGGTCACGTTGTTCGCCACTAGTAATTCATTTGTGGCATCAAAGAACGCCTTCATCGCGGGGCTCACTTGGCTCAGAAGGTTCTGCTGAATTTTGATCTGATCGCTGTGCGTATCGAAGCCGCCCAACGAACAGAAGAAAACCTGCCGGTTCACGCCCAAATTATTTCTTACTTTGATGATTTGGGCGACTTGCTTGAGCTGATTCCCCAGAGAAGTATTCGGAAACGATGTCTGTAGCGCGGTAACGCCATTTAGCGCACCAGCTAAATACTTGCTCTGCGCGATGGTATTTTGGGTGACGTTGCTCGCAGGCTGGACGAGCGAGATGCCTGAGTCCAGCGTCAAGATATTCTGGAGGGCCAGGAGGCGCGCCTTGCCCGCGGTGGAGGTGTCTCCGAAATCGTTGAGCCCCGGAGGGGCACCAGGGATCATGGCGAAGGGCTGCGTCTGGTTGCCGGTGCAGAAGATCGTTTGGCCGGCTACCGAGAGGATGGGCGGAAACGATGAGTTGTAGCAGCCGCTAGCGCTCCCGGCAGCCTTAATAACGTCGGCCATGCGGCCGGCCCAGCCGGTGGAGGGAACGCCGCTCAGCTGCACGGTCTGCCACTGATCCTGCTGGTCGGAATGCGAGAAGAGATTGTCGGGTACCCCAGTCCTTTGCTGATAGGCCGTCTTACTAAGAGGCTTGATCAAAGTGCCGACGTTAGTTAGAAGTGCGAGGTTGTTGGAATTGTAAAGAGTTTGGAGCTCCGGTGCGGCGGGGTGCATGCCATACGTCGGGCCAGTCGGGGAAGCGGAATTCAGCGGAAGAAGCGAATTTTGCGCGAGAGCTAGCCCACCCATCGACGGGTTTCCTCGTGCCGTGTTATATAGAGAAAAGCGGCTGTCGGTAGGCACGATCAGGTTGTTCGAGTCATTTCCGCCAAAAAGAAATATGCAAACGAGCGCCTTGTAATCGGTGCACGTTGGTGCCGCCAGGGCGGACATCATGCCGAAGCGGCCGAGGCCAGCGAGCGTGCTCAACGTCGCCGCTGAGCAACAGCTCAAACGGATGAAATCGCGTCTTGTGTGTGGCATGGCTCAGTCTCCTTCGCGGGCGCGGACTCTTCCTTACCTCTGAATCTGGTACTGCGATGATGAAACGATTAAGTAGGCAGCCGTCCGCGCCCGGCCCACCGGGTCGCCGCTGGGCACGGCGCCCACTGCGGTGAGGATTGCTGCCCTCATTGGTCCGATCATGGTGCCGTGCAAGAGCTGCAGATTCATGGCGTCCACCATGGTTCCCAAATCATTGTCGTTGCCGGCGATGGCGGCGTACGTACTGAGATTGATTTGCGTGCTGTTAGAGAAAACCGGGGAAAACATCACGTTTTCAATATCATTTACGCGTGCGAGACTGCTCGCGGAAGTGAAGATCTGGAACTCCGGTCCCGAGAGCGGTGACGCCGGGGGAGTAGTAAAGTCCGCCGCGGGAATATTGTAGAGCGGCGAGAAGAAGTTGAAGACGCTTCCCGAGTTAAACAGGAATTCGCCCCCCATATCCAAACCGAAATAGACGATGGTGTTGGTGGCGTCCGTAGTGCCATGAAAGGCGCGGATGACGTTGGTCAGGAAAAGCACGGGCTCGCGCAAGTGGCCGTCCACCGGATTTTCTGTGGCCAGAAGGTCTCCCCGTCGCGCTTCCGGATCGAGCAGCACGGCGGCAAGCAGCGCCTGCATGTTGCCGCGATCGCCGGCCATGCCAAAGGTCACGCCGTTGGATGGAGGTGTAAACGTTCCATTCTTGAATGCGTTGGCTACGTTAGTTACGTACAACGGGCTCGGATTGCTAGTGACGAGGTGCTGGATCATTCGCCGCGCGACGAAGGGGGGCAGATTCGGATGCATGAAGATGGTATCCAGCGCACCCTTCAGGTCCTGCTGTGCAGTCTGGTTTTGCGGAAGCACGACTTGGAACGGTGTGTTGGCAAACAGCGTTTTCGGAGCGGTGTCGTGATAGACGTCGCAAGGCACCATGGGGCTGCCGCCGTTGCGACTATAGTTAGGGTACTGAGCACAGCTTGTCGCAGGGGCAACCGGGGCATACGTCCAGCCCGTAAACGCGCGCGCCAATGCTTGAATGTCAGCCTGCGCATACGTAGGAACGAAAGCTCCGTTCACGATCTGGGGCGTGCCATCGGCATTCAGCAGGTTGGGACCGATGGTGAAAAGCTGCATGAACTCGCGGGCATAGTTCTCGTTGGCGTGAATGCCATTGGCGAGATCCGGCTTGGCATTATTCACCATGTCCAAATAAATGCCCATGGCCGGATTGAGCGTAACGTCTTCCATCAGATTGCGGTAGCTGGCGAACGCATCGCCGGTAAGCACGCGGAGATAGGGCACATAAAATTCCGGCTGCCCGACTTTATTGTTGGAAACGACCCAAATTTGGTTCAGGGCAAACATTACGCGCTGACGCAACTGGTCGGAGCCGGCCTGAGCGTTCAAAGCGTTTTGGAAAAATACCGGGTACAGTGGATCCAGAGTGTTCATTCCCGGCGGAGGGATCGTGTAATTCACATCCGACGTGGGTGCCTGGAACTGCGCTGTCAGGAAACTCTCCATTCCACCCGTTTCCACGGCGGCAAGCTGGGCATCGTTGGGACCAAAAGTGCTCTGTTCCAGGAAGCGCACAGCAGCTCGTTCGTTCACAATTGCGACGGGCACCGCCAAGGCGGCAGATGGCGTGCCGTCCGGCATCGGATTGACGACTGTCAGATTGAGCACGCCGGCTGCTGGCGCGGTCCCCGTTGCCGTCAAGTGAGAAGAATCCACGAAAGTGGGCGTCAGCGCCGTTGTGCCGAGGAGAATTTGGGCGCCACTAACGAATTTGCTGCCAATCACGCTGATGCTGAACGGCGCATTGGAAACCAGCGCGGGCGGATAGACAAAACTTACAATGGCAATCGGATTCGCCAGCGTTACCTGAGCAGAGGAAGTCGCACTTGCGTTCGCGGCGCTCGTCGCCGTAACCTGGACTTGATTGGGATTCGGCGGCTGAGCCGGAGGCGTATAGAGTCCAGCGGCCGAGATTGTTCCCCTCGTCGCGTCGCCCCCAGCGACTCCGTTTACACTCCAAGTCACAGTCTGGTTCGTTGTTCCAGCCACAGTGGCAAAGAACTGCTGTGTGTCGCCGGTGCGTACGGTGATCGTAGCGGGCGTTACGTTGACGGTGATTTGTTGTGGCGGCGGCCCCGCGCTGCCGCATCCGCAAACAAACCACACCACAAAAGCGGCAGGAAACGACAACCAGCGACTCGACATGAGTCACCCCTTCTTTGCTGCATCCATGGACCTAATGGGGAATCACACCCCTTCAGGCGATGCCCTTCGAGGGAGGCAATACCGCCGTATGATACAACCCGTGGCGTCAAATTAGTTGCGTTAATTGCCTGCCTCTCTGGCAGCCCTCGTGGCAATGTCTACTTGCACCTGATGGGCGAATTTGAGCTTCCCCTGTCCGTGCTCTTCTCTTGCCTGGGCCGTTCTTTTGCCGCGGCGGCCATGATTTTTTCGATTTCATCCGGGTCGCGGGGAAGGCGTTCGCTCAACAGTGTGTAGCCGGATTCCGTGATGAGGACGTCGTCTTCGATGCGTACGCCAAGCTGTTCCTCGGGAATGTAAATACCCGGCTCGATGGTGACGACCATTCCCGGTCGCAGCGGGCCGCAATACTCGCCGGGGTCGTGGACGTTGAGGCCGATGTCATGGCCGAGCCCATGAATGAAATACTGGCCCAGTGGCTTACCGTCGCGATCTTTCCCGTGAGAATTGATGAAGTCATAGGCGATGTTCATTAGTCCGTCCTTCTTGCCTTTGCAGAAGAAATGGGCGCCAGGCTTGATGGCGGCGAGGGCGGCGTTTTGCGCGCCGAGGACGATGTCGTAGATTTCGCGTTGGCGTTTAGTGAATTTGCCGTTGGCGGGCAGCGTGCGCGTGATGTCCGCGGAATATCCCGAATATTGCGCGGCGACATCGAGAACAACGATGTCGCCATCTTCGATTTTGCGCGAGAGCCTATCGTAGTGCAGCGCGGTGGAGTTCGGGCCGGCGCCAACGATCGGAGCGTAGCCCTCGGCTTCCGAGCCGCCCATGGCATGGACCTCCACCATCTTTGCGGCCACCTGATATTCGTAGAGTCCGGGGCGCATCATTTTCATCGCTTCGAGATGGGCATCGAGGGACAAATCAACCGCTTGTTTCAAGAAGGCGATTTCGCCGGGCGACTTGATCTGGCGCAGGGCGCCAATCTGCGCGCGAATGTCTTTCAGCTTGGCTTGCGGCGCAGCAAGCTGCAGCCAATCAACAACGGACTTTTCGTGCGGGTAACCGCCGAGTTCTTTTTCGTAGGGAAGAATGGTGTATAAGTTCGGGAAAGTTTTCGCAAGACTCTCGACAAGGGAGCGCAAACCGCTCTCGAAGGGCTTTACGGCGACAAATCCGGTGCGCGCTTCGATGCCGGGATCCGCCGGAGACATTCGGACGCCGTTCCATTTTTCTTTTTGCGGATTTCTTGCAGGAAGAAAGAGTATTTCGCGCTCAATATTGACGGCATCGCCCCGCGGGGCGGCGGGAAGAAGAATCAGCCCCGCGCCTTCTTCATTGTGGCCGGTGAGGTAATAAAAGTTCTCTTCCTGCTCAAAAATGTAGGTCTGCGAACCCTCTTCCCGGCCGGTGAAACCCCAGAGAATGATGGGCCCATCGACCTGTGCCGCCAGCTTGGCGCGGCGTTCCGCGTAGACACTATTGGGCTCGCGCTCGCGGCGTTCCTGGGCTGTGGTGCTGCTTGCAAGGCAAGCCAACAAGAACAATCCCAGGAGCCCGCGTGTTGCTGGCTTCGCCAGACAACCCGACCGCACCGACCATGCGCGACCACTCATTCGCTCACCTCGAAGCCACCATCTCGTAGTTGATCCCACAGAGCGTATGGGTTGCCGCATGCGCTCGCGGCCCGGCGATTGTAACTGAAAGAGGGGAGTTGCCGAAACGTCGAGTCAAACAATACCCTTCCGGCGAGTCGGAAGGGAACACGGCGATTTTAGAGAAGAAAACACCAAGTGGGGAGCAACTAGTTTTGAGGTCTCGGCATCCATCGGGGAAGAATAACGTCCGCCCTCACGCCCTAATTTGAGTTTTTCCCAAATCGGCACTTTGCTGGAGGATTCTCCATGAGACGAACCATTCCTTTCGCATTGGCTCTCCTAAGCAGCAACATTTTGGCCTCCTGCGGCGGTTCAATGAACTCTATGAACCCAAGCGGCGGTGTTCCTATGAGTCTGACAATTGGTGACACACCGCCGAGTGGGGTAGCGGTTCTCTTTTTTGAGGCTTCCATAACGGGGGCCAGCCTGCAGCCCTCGGATTCGAGCAAGCCCGCGGTTCCGGTACTTTCGGTACCTGTTGAAGTCGAGTTCGGACATTTGCAAACCGACACCGCATTTCTGAGCCTGGCAAACGTCGCACCCGACACTTATGCCAGCATTAATCTGACCTTTGGGAACGCACAGCTTACGATCGTTAACCATTCGGGAGCGGCCCTCGGTTCGTGCGCCAACAACACGGTCTGCCAGCTGATGCCGAACTTTAATCCATCTTCGGCAACGGTATCGGGGACACCCTTCCCGATCACCGTGGACATGAATTCGGTATTCGGGATCAAGCTGGATTTCGACCTGAAGGCCTCCATACAGAATGACCTTTCCATCAATCCGACAGTTACCATTGCCCACCTGACCCAGAGACACGATTCGGACGAAGGGGAGGAGATGGAGCGGCTGGATGAGGTGGACGGCCAGGTGACAGCGGTCGGTGCCAACCAGTTCACATTGATGAACCGGAGAAGCGGCCAGTCCTTCACCATCAATGTGGACAGCAACACGGTTTTCGAGGATTTTGGACGCGCGGGATGCACAGCCAATCCGCAGGACTTCAGCTGCGTGAAGATGGACCAGATACTGGAGGTCAATCTAAGCGAAAACGGCGCCGGCACTATGCTGGCCAAACGCGTGGAGTTTGAGGAAGACGCCAGTAAGCAAGCCATCAAGGGAACAATCACCAGCGTGGACAGCAGCACGCAGTTCCACATGGTGGTCTTCAGAGAGGAGCCGTCTGTGAATGGGATTTCCGAAGGGGCTCCCGTGGTCGTAACGATCAATCCGACTGCCGCATTCCAGGTGGGCATGGCAGAGATGGGCGAGGACGGCGGGTTCAGCTTCTTGAATTTCAGCTTCGCCAGCTCTGCCGATTTAATGGTGGGACAAGACGTACAAATCCGGCCAGGCACGGTGATGTCCGCGGGCAGCGTGATCACCGTAACGACGGATCTGGTACGTTTGTGGCCGTCGCAGATTACCGGCCAAGTCGGGAGCATAGACTCCTCGAATGGCACGTTTACGCTGACGAATCTCTCGCCCTTATTCACCGGGGCAGCGACACCGGTCACCACGATTACAGTCCAAATGCTTTCGGGAATGGACTTCGAGGACTTTCCGAACCAGACGTCGCTGGCTGTGGGCAACACCGTATCGGTGAAGGGGCTCCTGTTCAACACTCCGGGAACACCGACGCTGGTGACCAGGACGATCAGCGATCATCACGACGATTGAGCAGCACAGCCGCTTCGTATTTTCGGCAGGGGAACAACCCTCCCCGCAATCGTAGGAGGCTTGCTGCACCTGCGTTGTGCCCGCGGCGAAGACCCAAATGCGGGGAACAACAAACTCCGAAGGTGCTGCGCGGGATTGTGGCGATCGCTGTCCGCCAGGGGCAGCGACACCGGGGCATGAACGGCGCAACCCGGAAGCAACACATACCATTTCCACGGCTCGGCGAATCTAATTGTACATGCGAATACGAGCTGGATTCATTGCAATTATCACCGTCATTCAGTCCATTCTGTTTTTGACGCACTTCTTCATTTACGAGACGTGGATGTTTGCGCTGGCACGGAGTGGGACGTCCTCCGCCTCCTGGCTCAAGGTGATGGTGGCCGCGTTGTCGGTCAGCTTTTTGGCGGCAACGCTGCTCGCGTTTCGCTACTCTAATCCGGCGGTGCGGACACTCTATCGCATTGCCGCGGTGTGGCTGGGAATTGTCAGCTTCCTGTTTCTTGCGGCATGCGGGTCGTGGCTGGTTTTTGGCTTGGCGCGGATTGCCGGCGTGAACTTGAATTTCCACTTGATCGTGGAAGTGGTTTACGCGGGGGCGGTATTGAGTGGACTTACCGGAGTGCTGAACGCCGGATGGACGAGAATCCGGCGGATCACGGTGCGGCTTGAGAATTTGCCAGAAGCGTGGCGCGGACGAAAAGCGGCGCTGATCAGCGACCTGCATCTGGGGCATGTCCGCAACGGCGGTTTTCTGCGGCGGATCGTAGCGAGTGTAATGCGAGAAAATCCCGATACAGTTTTCCTGGCCGGCGATTTGTACGACGGGACCGCGATTGATGCGGCAAAGGCCGCGGAGCCTTTGCGCGCTCTGCGGGCGCCGCAGGGAACGTATTTTGTTGCAGGCAACCACGAACAGTTCGGCGACGATTCCCGATATTTGCAAGCCGTCAGCAACGCGGGAGTGCGCGTGCTGCACAACGAGAAAGTGGAAGCGGATCAGCTGCAGATCGTGGGCGTGCCTTACAATCACGCCACGCAAGACGAACACTTGCGCTCCGTGCTGCGAAAGATCGGCGTGGACCGGAATCGGGCCAGCATTCTATTGACGCACGCGCCGGACCGGCCACACATTGCGGAGCGCGAAGGAATCTCGTTGCAGGTTTCTGGGCACACGCACGTAGGGCAGTTTTTTCCGTGGACGTGGATGGCGAAGAGGATTTACCGCCAATTCGTCTACGGGCTCAGCCGGATTGGAAAGATGTTGATTTACACCAGCAGTGGCGCGGGAACGTGGGGACCGCCGGTGCGGCTGGGGTCCAGTCCTGAGATCGTGCTCTTCCAGTTTGAGTGAGAGCTGCGAGATTCATTTGGCGGATGACTGAGCCGCCGATCAGCCACGGAAAAAATCAATTAATAATTCAGAGACGCGGGCGGGCTCTTCATGCTGGAGCCAGTGAGTGGCGTCGGCGAAGGTGAAGAGCTCGGCGCTCGTGCAATAGCGCAGACTCTCGTGGGCCAT
>WNFT01001177.1_pt1 | contig 22294 bp, 16 predicted proteins | sample 5400191 | NCBI WGS metagenome assembly WNFT01 (sample SAMN13153359, study PRJNA577476) | soil metagenome | isolation source: 80 cm saprolite under Madrone tree | place: USA:California | collected 2016-06-14 | reverse complement strand
CGCGCCCGCTTCCCTGACTACGCCGCCTCGTCGAAATCCGAGAGGTAGCGGCTGAGGAAGTTGCGCGTGCTCTTCTCCACCTGCCGGACGCGCTCGCGGGAAAGACCCCACTGCTTGCCGAGGTCCTCCAGCGTGCGCGGATCGTCCTGCGTCAGGCGGTCACTGAGAATGTCCCAGGCCAGCTCGCCCATGCGCTTGCGGACGCGCCCGAGCGCATTGCGCACGTCTTCGTTCTGCTCCGCGCGCAGGAGCTGCGCATCCGGGCCTGGTCCCTCGTCGGCGAGACGGTCGAGGTGCGTCGCATCGCTATCGCCGTCGGTGCCCAGCGTCTCCTCCAGCGAGATGTCGCGCGGAGGCAGGCCGCCGTTCGGCATCGTCCGGCGCACGGCGGAAGGTCCGTCCTTCAGACAGCGGGTGATGTACGCACGGATCCACCACACCGCGTAGGTCGAGAACCGGTTTCCCTTCTCCGGGTCGAAGTGCTCGATGGCCTTGAGCAGGCCGTAGTTGCCTTCCTGGACCAGGTCCTCGAGGCGGACGCCGCGCCCCATGAACTTGCGGGCGACCGAGATGACGAGGCTCAGGTTGTGCACCACGAGCTTTTCCTGGGCACGCCGATCACCCTTCCGCGCCTTCCGCGTCACCACGAGCTCCGTCTCGCGGTCGAACGGCGGATGCGCGCGGATCAGCTTGATCAGCGGCGCCAGATCGTCGAATTCACTGCGGTCGCGCGGCATCTTTCCTTCCTCTCATCCCCTTCGAAACGCTCGAAATCACCTGTCGATCTGACTGCCCAACGGTCCAGCTGTTCACGTCTACCTTTGATGCACAACGCACGCCGGTGTTGCGCATTCCATTTCGCGTCGTTATGACGCAGGGTCCATCTCTCGGGTCGTTGGATGCCCGAGGAGCGGATTCGTTGCCAAGATCAGCTGCCTTCAACGACCCCGTCCAGCGGTGGTTCGAGGCGTCGTTTCCAGCCCCTACACGCGCGCAAGCCCTCGGCTGGCCCCCGATTATCGCAGGGGAATCTACCCTTTTGCTCGCTCCCACCGGTTCTGGCAAGACCCTCGCTGCCTTTCTGACGGCGATCGACCGCCTGATGTTCACGCCTGTTCCAGCAAAAAAAGAGCGGTGTCGGGTGGTTTACGTTTCGCCGCTCAAGGCCCTGGCGGTGGACGTGGAGCGCAACCTGCGTGCACCCCTCGCCGGGATCGCGGCGCGGGGCGGGGCCCTGCACTTACCCCAGGTTGGCATCCGGACGGGCGACACCCCGGCGGGCGAGCGGGCGCAGATGGCGCGCACACCGCCGGACATCCTCATCACCACGCCCGAATCGCTCTACCTGCTCCTCACCTCGCAGGCGCGCGAGATCCTCCGCTCCGTCGAGACCGTGATCGTCGACGAGATCCACTCGCTCGTCGCAACCAAGCGCGGCGCGCATCTCTTCCTCTCGCTGGAGCGGCTGCAGCAGCAAGCAGGACGCGAGCTCCAGCGGATCGGGCTCTCGGCGACCCAGCGTCCCCTCGAGGAGGTGGCGCGCCTGCTCGGAGGAGGGGAGCCCAGCGGCAAGAAGTGGCGGGCGCGGCCGGTCACCATCGTGGATGCCGGATCGAAGAAGCAACTCGAGGTCCGCGTCGAGGTGCCGGTCGACGATCTCTCCAGGCTGGGGGAGCTCGAGGAGCTTCCCTCCGGACCGGCTTCGGCCGGACCCCGGCGCCGAAGCATCTGGCCGTCGATCCATCCCCGGCTACTCGAGCTCATCCGGGCACATCGCTCGACGATGATCTTCGTCAACTCGCGCCGGCTGGCCGAGCGGCTCGCGGGAGCGCTCAACGACCTGGCCGGCAGCGAGGTGGCGCTCGCGCACCATGGATCGGTCGCGCGCGACAAGCGCCAGGAGATGGAGGATCGGCTCAAGCGCGGCGCGCTCCCCGCCATCGTCGCCACTTCCTCGCTCGAGCTCGGGATCGACATGGGCTCGGTAGACCTCGTGGTTCAGATCGAGGCTCCTCCTTCCATTGCCTCCGGCCTGCAGCGGATCGGCCGCGCGGCACACCAGGTGGGCGGCGTCCCCAAAGGCGTCGTCTTCCCCAAGCACCGCGGTGACCTGCTCTGCACCGCGGCGGCCGCTTGGGGAATGGCCGCGGGTCAGGTGGAGGAGACGTTCTATCCCCGCAACCCTCTCGACGTGCTCGCCCAGCAGATCGTCGCGCACACGGCGGACGGCGTGCACAAGGCCGACGAGGTGTACGAGCTGGTGCGGCGCGCGGCGCCCTTCGCGGATCTCCCTCGCAACTCGTTCGAGGGGGTGCTGGACATGCTCTCGGGCCGGTATCCATCGGACGAATTCGCCGAGCTGCGTCCGCGCCTCACCTGGGACCGGGTGGAGGGCACGCTGCGGGCGCGCGAGGGGGCGGCGCGGGTGGCGGTCGCGAACGCCGGAACCATTCCCGACCGCGGACTCTATGGAGTGTTCCTCGAGACCGGGGAGGCCGGGGGCGGAAAGCAACGGCGCGTAGGGGAGCTGGACGAAGAGATGGTCTTCGAGTCGCGCGAGGGCGACGTCTTCGTCCTCGGCGCTTCCAGCTGGCGGATCGAGGAGATCACCGAGGACAAGGTGATCGTCACTCCCGCGCCCGGCGAGCCGGGGAAGATGCCCTTCTGGCACGGTGACCGGCCCGGCCGCCCCTTGGAGTTCGGGATGCACGTCGGGCGCCTCTCCCGCGAGCTGGCCCGGGCCCCGAAAGCGAAGGCGCTGGCACGGCTGCAAGCGGACGGGCTCGATGAGCGCGCCGCCACCAACCTCGTCCAGTACCTGCACGACCAGGCCGATGCCACCGGGGAAGTTCCCAGCGACGAGACGGTCATCGTCGAGCGCTACCTGGACGAGGTCGGGGACTGGCGCGTCTGCGTGCTCACTCCCTTCGGCGCTCGCGTCCATGCCCCCTGGACCACGGCGGTGGTGCGCCGTCTCGAGCAGGATCGCGGGCTCGAGGTGGAGACGATGTGGACCGACGACGGCATGGTGTTCCGAGTGCCGGAATCGGACGCGCCTCCGGAGGTCGACCTCTTCTTTCCCCGCGCGGACGAGGTCGAGGATCTGGTGGTCGAGGCCCTCGGCACCACCTCCTTGTTCGCCGCGCGCTTCCGCGAGAACGCGGCTCGCGCGCTGCTGCTTCCGCGCCGCCACCCCGGCCGGCGAAGCCCGCTCTGGGCACAGCGAAAGCGAGCGCGAGATCTCCTGCAAGTCGCCTCCCGCTACGGAAGCTTTCCCTTGCTCCTCGAGACGTACCGCGAGTGCCTGCGCGACGTCTTCGATCTGCCCGGGCTTCAGGAGACGCTGCGGCGGGTGCAGGACCGGCGGCTGCGCGTGGTCTCCGTCGATTCGCGCACCCCCTCGCCCTTCGCCGCCTCCCTGCTCTTCAGCTACGTCGCGAACTTCATCTACGACGGCGATACGCCGCTCGCCGAGCGCCGCGCGCAGGCGCTCTCGGTCGACCAGGCGCAGCTGCGCGAGCTGCTCGGCGAGGCCGAGATGCGCGAGTTGCTCGACGCGCGATCGATCGCGGAGCACGAGCACGCCGCCCAGAGACTCGGCCGCCCCGCCCACGGCTTGGACGGGTTGCATGACCTGTTGCTTGCCCTGGGCGATCTGTCGGAAGCGGAGATCCGCCAGCGATTCGAGGGCGAGCCGCCGCTCCAGCAACTCTTGGAGGAGCGGCGTGTGTTTCCGCTCAACCTTGCCGGCGAGAAACGCTGGGTTGCAGCCGAGGACGCGGCGCGGGTGCGCGACGCTCTGGGCGTGCCGCCCCCGCCGGGGCTGCCGCGGGAGCTGCTCGAGCCTGTGAAGGATCCGCTCGGGGACCTGGTCTCGCGCTGGGCGCGCACGCACGGGCCGTTCCACGCCGAGGAGCTGGCGGCGCGGTGGGGCGTGGGAACCGCGGTGGTGCGGAGCGCCCTGGAGCGGCTCGCCGGGCAGGAGCGCGTGCTGGAGGGAGAGTTCCTTCCCGGCGGGCGCGGCCGCGAGTGGGTCGACGCCGAGGTGCTCAAGGCGCTCAAGCGGCGCTCGCTGGCGAAACTGCGCAAGCAGGTCGAGCCCGTCGATCCCGCCGCGCTGGCACGCTTCGTCGCGGACTGGCAAGGCCTCGCGCGCCCAAGGCGCGGGCTCGATGCGCTCCTCGGCGCCGTCGAGCAGCTGCAGGGCGCGCCGCTGGTCGCGAGCGCGCTGGAGCGCGAGGTGCTCTCCGCGCGCATCCAGCCCCTGCGCCCGGGCGATCTGGACATCCTGTTCTCGGCCGGGGAGCTGATCTGGCGGGGCGTCGAGCCGGTCGGCGGCCGCGACGGCCGCATCGCCCTGTACCTGACGGACCATTACCGCCTGCTCGCGCCGCAGCCGAAGAAGGCGGAGGGCGAGCTGTGCGAGAAGCTGCGCCAGGAGCTTCGCAAACGAGGCGCTTCGTTCTTCGCCGACTTGCAGACGGCGACCGGCGCATTCCCCGCTGACCTCCTCAAGGCGCTCTGGGACCTGGTGTGGGCGGGCGAGGTCACCAACGACACCCTGGCGCCGCTTCGCTCGTACCTGCGCGGCGCGCCGAAGGACGACCGCCGCATCCCGCACCTGGGGCGCCCGTTCCGCTCCCGCCGCATCGGTCCGCCGGGCAGCGAGGGGCGATGGTCGCTGCTTCCCGCGGCCTCGGGAACGCCGACCGAGCGCGCCGCAGCCCTCGCGCAGACGCTGCTCGCGCGGCACGGCGTAGTCACGCGGGAGGCGGTGCATGCGGAGGATATCGCCGGCGGATTCGCGGCCGTGTACCCGGTGCTCAAAGCGATGGAAGACGCCGGCCGGGCGCGCCGCGGGTACTTCGTCGCGGGGCTCGGCGGCGCGCAGTTCGCCGTTCCCGGCGCCGAAGAGCGCCTGCGCACCTTCCGCGAACCCGCGCCCGAGCCGCTCACGCTGCTGCTCGCGGCAACGGATCCCGCGAACCCGTACGGGGCCACCCTCCCCTGGCCGCGCACCAACGGCGAAGCGCGTGCCCAACGCGCGGGCGGCGCGCAGGTGGTGCTGCACGACGGCGCGCTCGTGGGCTGGCTCGGCCGCGGCGAGCAGAATCTGCAGACGTTCCTGCCCGGTGAAGAGCCGGAGAGGTCGCAGAGTGCGCGGGCACTCGCCCGTGCGCTGGCAGCCCTCGTGGACGAGGGGCGGCGCAAGGCCCTGCTGATCGCCCGCGTGGACGGCGAGGACGTCGACGGCTCGTCGCTCGCGCCGGCGCTGAAGGAAGCGGGATTCACCCCCGGGATCAAGGGCTATCTGAAGCGGGCGCCGCTCCTGCGCGAAACGATCGCGCCGGAGCCGCTGGAAGCGCTGGAAGAGGAAGATGCCGGAGGGTGACACCATCTTTCGCGCCGCGACGGCCCTGCGCAAGGCGCTTCAAGGTGCGCGTGTCACGCAGTTCCGCAGCGTGAAGCTCGGGCGCGGGCCGCTCGGCGAGCGCATCGAGGAGGTCACGGCCCACGGCAAGAATCTGCTGCTGCGCTTCGAGAAGGGCCGCACCCTGCGCACGCATATGATGATGCACGGGTCCTGGCACATCTACCGCGAGGGCGAGCGGTGGCGCCGCCCCGGGTTCCAGGCGCGGGTCGAGTTGCACGCCGACAACGGGCTCGTGGCGGTCTGCTTCGCCGCTCCGGTCGTCGAATGGCTGATGCCGAGGCGCTCTTCCTTGAGCGGCGCGATCCCTTCCGGCCCGCCGCCGCGCTCGACGACCGGGCACTCGCCACGCTGGTCGACCGCTCGCACCGGCTGCTGGTCCGCAACCGGACCGCCGGTCCGCGCAGCACCCGCAACACGTTCGGCGCTGTCCGGTTCTGGGTCTACGGCCGCGCCGGCAAGCCCTGCTTCGTCTGCGGCGAGCCTGTCCGCGTCGAGAAGCCGCAGCGGATCACGTATTACTGCCCGCGGTGCCAGAAGTGATCGAAAACCATTGAGCCTGCACCGAGGGGAAGGATGACCGCGTCGGTGGGAAGGGTTCTCGTCGCCATCGGCCTCGCCATCGCGCTGGTCGGCGCGCTGGCCTGGCTCGCGCCGGGTTCGCTGCGGTGGATGGGGCGCCTGCCCGGGGACATCCGCGGCGAGCACTTCTCTTTCCCGATCGTCACCTGTCTGGTGATCTCGGTGTTGCTGACGATCGTGGTGAACGTGCTGGCGAGACTGCTCCGCTAGAGATCTCGCTTCAGCTCCGCTTCAGCGAACTGCAGGCGATCGTTTCCCCAGAAGCTGCGGTCTCCGACGAAAAGCGTCGGCACACCGAAAACCCCGCGCGCCAGAGCGATGTCGGTGTTCTCGCGCAGGGAGTCCTTGATCTGCTGATCCTGCGTCGCAGCGACCAGCGCCTTGCCGTCGAGCCCTGCCCCGGTCAGAGCGCGCTCGATCACGGACGCGTCCGAGATGTCCTCTCCCTCCGCCCAGTAGGCAGCGAAGAGCGCGTGCATCGCCTCGGCGCCGCGATCCCGGCGATCGGCCGCGACGCAGGCGCGCAGCGCCTGGATGGCGCCGATGGGGAACGCCTTCGGGATCTGCATCCTCACGCCGTAATGGTGCGCCCAGCGCGCCGTATCCTCGCTCATGTACTTGAGCTGCTGCGGTGGAGGAATCTGGCGGCCGGTCGCCTTGCGCAGGCCCCCGAGCGTGATGGGCAACAGCCGCGCTTTCGCGCCGGTCCGATGCTCGATGCCGGCGAGCTGCGTCGAGGCGAGGTAGCTGTAGGGCGACCCCAGGTCGTAGAAGAAATCGAAGATCTGCGGCATGCGGGCGATCTAGCATAAGGAAAGCGATGCTGAAGATCTGCCCCATCTGCCGCAGGACCTGGTCGGGCGGACGCGACTGCCCGCACTGTGGCGAGGGGCATCCCTTGATCGACGTCGCCGAGCCACAGGGGCGCAAGACGTTCTTGCGCGATCGCGAGCTTGCATCCGCGATCCGCGGCTACTACGGCGCGCGCACCGGGATGGTGATCGCGTTCGGCGGGATTCTTCTCGGCCTGGTGGCGGCGCTCTTCCTCTGGCGAAAAGCGATGCTCACACCGGGCGCGCCTCGAGTCGTGCTCCTCGCGGCGGCGATCGTCTGCACCGTGGCGCCGTTCCTGGTCGCGGTCGCGCTCGCCGACCGCGTGGTACGGCGGTTCAGCCGCGGCTGCATCGGGCGCGCACCCGGGCCTTCGGACATTCGCGTAGCGCGGACGGACGGCTCGCGCAACGAGTTGCTCGGCTTCGGCCAGCGAGGGTAGCCGCGCCGCCCGCTATCGGAGCCCCGCGTCAAGCTCCTCGGAGAGCGCGAGGAGGACTTCCTGCGCAGCCGCGACCTTGTCGGGATCCGTCGCCAGCGCCCGCCGCACCGCCTGCTCCACGATGCCGGTCCGGACCGTGTCCAGCTTCCGTCCCTTCGGCGTGAGCATGAAGAGCGCGCGCCGCGCGTCGCGCGGGTCGGTCCTGCGTTGCAAGAGGCCACGCGACTCGAGCCGTTTGAGGATTCCCGTGAGCGTCGAGGGATGCACGTGCAGGATCTCCGCCACGCGACCCGCTGCGATCCCGGGAAAGCGTCCGACGATCCGCATCACCAGGCGCTGCGGACCGGTCATTCCGAAGTTCGACTCCATCCGCTTCGACGCCGATTGCAGCGCGTGGTCCACTGCCCAGAGCAGGCGCAGGAAATCGAGCACCGCGCCCAGCGGCGGGTCCTTGCCGTCGTGCCTCTCCGGCGTTTCCGTGGTGTCGCGCATCGTTGGAGCCCCAACGATTCGCACGGTCCCGCCCGCGGCGCAACGTCACTTGATCAGCGCGGTCAGTTCCTTGAACTCCGGCGTGCCCGCGACGCCGAGGAGATCGAAGAGCACCGTCTCGGTGCTGGTGAGCGTCGCGCCGGCCTTCTCGCAGAGGCGGAGGCCGACGTTGCGGTTGTCCTCCGTCCGAGAGATCACCGCGTCTTGCGCGACGAACACCGAGAACCCGCCGCGCAGCAGGTCCCGCACGGTCTGGAAGACGCAGACGTGCGCCTCCATTCCCACCACGATCGCCTGCTTGCGGCCCGTGCGCAGGATCTCGCGCGCGATGGGCTTCGAAGCCCCGCAGGAGAACTCCATCTTGGTCATCGGCTCCGCCGGGAGCAGATCGCGCAGGGGGGCTACGGTGGGTCCCAGACCCTTGGGATACTGCTCGGTCGCCACGACCGGGATCTCCATCCGCCTGGCCGCGCGGATCAGCACCGCAGCGTTCTTCTCCAGGGCGGCGAGCGCGCCGGAAGGCATCGCAGTGGCGAGCCGCTCCTGCACGTCGATCACCAGCAGCAGGGCCTCCGCGCGATTGAGCGCGAGCGCGCCGGCAGCATTCTCAGATGGCATAGCCTTGTGCTCCACTCGCCGCCGGCGCATCCGGATCGAGGACCACGTTGACGCAGGCGACGGTTCCGGACGCGACCGCGCGCTCCAGGGCCGGGCGGATCCGGCTGGGCTCGGTGACGTGCTCGCCATGACCACCGAGCGCCTCCACCACTTTGTCGTACCGGGTGGGGGCGAGCTGGGTGGCCGGGCTCTTCTCCGGCCCGAAGAGCTGGACCTGGGGGAGCCGGATCTGTCCCCAGGCCGCGTCGTTTCCGACCACCACCACCATGGGCAGCCGGAAGCGCAGGGCGGTCTCGAAGTCCATCCCGTTGAACCCGAACGAGCCGTCGCCCTGGATTACGAAGACCGGCCGGTCGGGATACAGAAGCTTCGAGGCGATGGCGAACGGCGCTCCCACCCCGAGACACCCGAGCGGACCGGGATCGAGCCAGCGTCCGGGCTTGCGCAGCGCGATCACCTTGGCGGCGATGGCCACCCAGTTGCCGCCGTCAGCCACGAACATGCTGTCGCCGGCGGACCGGGCCACCGCGTCCAGCTCCTTGGCCAGTCGGAAATGGTGGATCGGCACCTGATCGGAGCGCTCGAAGGCTGCCTGGCGCGCCGCCTTGTCCGCCTCGCGCTCGCGAAGCCCTCGCAGCCAGGCGTCGGCTCGCCCAGGCCTGGAGATGGCCGCGGTGAGCTGCTCGAGAACGCTGCGGGAATCGCCGACGATGCCGATGTCGACAGCCCGGTTGCGGCCGATCTCCGAAGCATCGCTGTCGATCTGGACGAGCTTCGCCGTCTCCGCGATCCCGGCCCCGTATCCGAGACGGAAATCGAGCGCAGTGCCGGCGATCACCACCACGTCCGCTTCCGCGAGCGCGTCCTTGCGCGTGTGCGAGACGAAATGCGGATGATCGGCCGGCAGGCAGCCGCGGCCGGCGCCGTTCAAGTACACCGGCGCCCCGAGCCGCTCGGCAAACGCAGCCAGCTGCATCGCCGCGTCGTCCCAGTGGATCGAGCTGCCGGCGATCACCACCGGCCTGGAGGCAGAACCGAGCAATTGCGCGGCGCGCTCCACGTACGCCGGGTCCCCGGGCTGGCGCGCGCGCGTGCGATACGAGACCGGAAGGGGACATTCGCTCTCCTCCACGCCGTTGGAGAGCACGTCCCAGGGGACCTCCAGGAACACCGGGCCCGGCCTGCCGGTGAGCATCGTGCGGAACGCCTTCGCCAGATAGGTCGGTACCCGGTCGGGCGCAGGGATGCGATCGGACCACTTGGTGATTCGCGTGAAGAGGTCGACCTGCTCCATCTCCTGCAGCGAACCCTTGCCCGCGTTGAAGCTCGGAGCGGCGCCACCGAGCAAGAGCACCGGGCTGTTCGCGGCGTAAGCGTTCGCGATTCCTGTCAGCGCGTCAGTGACGCCCGGGCCCGCAGTCACAGCGCAGACGCCGATCCCGCGGGTCAGCCGGGCGGTCGCGTCCGCCGCGTGCGCAGCGGCCTGCTCGTGGCGGGTGTCGACGATCCCGACGCCTTCCTCGACGCAGGCGGCGTAGATCGGGGCGATGTGCAGGCCGGAGAGGGTGAATAGATGGCGCACGCCCTCGGCCTTGAGCATGCGGACGAGGAGCTGCGCGCCGGTAGCGGTTCCCATGCAGACCTCGTCAATTGGCGTCAAGCTTGCTAACGGCAATCGCGTTGTAGGTGCGCCCGGCGGCGTTCTGGATGACTGCTTTATATCCCACGCCCGGGGCGGTGCCATCGAATACGGTTCCCTTGCCGCCCGCGGAAAGCAGCGTGAGCGTGAAGTGGGCTGCCTCGTCGGCGGCGGGGTTTGATGCGTCCAAGGTCACGTCTTGGGCAACGGCTGCACCGGTCCCGGTAAACGCGATTCCGATCACCAGGACGTCCTGCAACAGACCGCTTCCCATCGTCGCCTTCTTGGCGGCCGCATTGGCCAGCGCCGGCCCCACATCGAACCCACCGAAGCTCACCTTCGTCGTGTCGAGCGGCAGATTGAAAGCAAGGCCGCGCAGCTGCACGGTCGCGGTGGGCTTGATGCGCAAGGTCACCGTCGTGCAAGGAGGATTCGTGCACGGATCGGCGACGAGCTGCAGCGGGGCGGCGGCAGGCGTGCCGTACGTCAGCGAGGTGGCGGGGTGAGCCTGGACGGTGACCGTCACCGGACCAGCCGTCGAAGTGCCGCCCGGACCGACGGCTTGCAGCGTATAGGCGACGTTGGTGGCTGGCCGGACAACCAGCGAGCGGCGTGGCCCCACGCTGAAGGTGCTCGTCCCGTCGCTCACGGAGTAATTGACGGCGTTTCCCTGCCAGCTCAGCGTCGCCGGATCGCCCTGCACGATCGACGGCTTGTCTACGGCAAAGTTGCTGACCGAAGGCCGGATGCCGACCCGGGCGACCATCTTCGCGGTCACGGACGCGGGCTGGTGCCCGTCCTTGTTGTATGCGGTGAGCGTATAAATGGTGGTCGCCGCGGGATGCACGATGCTGGACCCGGACACTGCGACGTCCGACACCTGCCCTGTCGCCCCGTCCGTAAGCGTCGCGCGTTCGGCGCTCGTCGTCCTCCAGGTCAGGTTGACGTCGGCCCCAGGCTGTACCTGACCGGGGATGGCATCGGCGGCGTTGATCGAGAGCGACGGGCGCAGCGTGATCGCGATGCCGCTCGTCGCTTCCACGCCGTCCTCGTTGGCTGCGCGGAGCGTGAAAGTGCCCGCCGCGGGCGGAACCACGATCACGGGGCTCGCGTGCACTACGCCGGGAGCGGGTTCGATGCTCACGGTGCTCGCCCCCCGGACCGCATATGAGAACGTCACCGCGGCGCCGACGTCCGGGTTCGGCTGGTCGACCGTGAAGCTGTCGATCACCGGCGGAGGAGCACGGGAGCACGCCGCCATGGCCAGGGCGAGGAGCAGCACCCTTTTCACGGCCGCCCTCCGAACTTCGCCAGCAGCGCGGCCAGATCGTCGTCTTTGATCTCATTGGTCGTGCCGACGAGGTCCGCTTGCCAGCGATACACCGGGCTCGACTGGTTCGAGTTGAAGCCATCGGCGAGATCGATCAGGTCTTCGCCGTCGATGCGGCTGTCGAAGTTGGTGTCGCCCAACCCGCGAACGCCAGCAACTGACGCAGCAGCCGTGTCGATCTGCCAGAAGCCGCGCCCGTACGTGGCGATGGTGACTCGTTCGCTGCCGCCCGGCGCCGCCGGCGGAGCGAAACAGATGTCGCGCACTTCGACCATGGGCAACATCCCCCCTCCGAAGCGGGTCCAGGTAGCGCCGGAGTCCGTGGAGCGGTAGAGGCCGATCACCGTCCCTACGTAAAGGATGGCGGGATGGTCAGGATCCACTTTGATCACGTCCGCGCCCACGTTCGGCAGGCCGCCGTTCGCGACCGGCTGTCTGCCGATCGATGTCCAGGTCGCGCCGCCATCATCGGTCCGGAATACGTGACCGAAGTCCGGCGGGTAATCGGAGAAGTTGTTCTGCGCGTCGATCAATTCCGTGGCGAGCGTCGTGACGTAATACGTCCGCCCCGTCGCAACGGTCGGATCGAATTCGAGGCTGGACAGCAGATATGCGCCGCCTGCCGACTGCGGCGGCCTCGGTTGCACGCCGACGAGCCAGTGCGCGCCGCCATCCGCAGTCACGTACGCGTAGCGGTTCGAGACTGCGCCCCAGATCTGGGCGCTGCGAGGATGAACTGCGAGATTGCGCAAACCGATCGGCGAACCATCGACGGTCGTGAACCCGGTCGTATCCCGGTTGGAATCCTGCCAATGGAGCACGCCGGAGACGTTGGTCCACGCCTGCGTGCCACCCGGCCAGCTGTAGACGCCGGCCGGCGTGCCGCTGAACGTCAGGTATTTGTCCTGAGCTCCCATCACGCGGACGATGCGGACGAAGAAGGGCAGCGGCGCGAGGCCAGAGGTGAAAGGCGCAAAAACCTGGCCACCGTCCGTGCTCCTGTACAGGCCGCCCGCGACCGAGGCGAAAAAGATATCCGGCACATCTGCGTTGTTCAGCGCCGGCTCCGGGTGCGTCGTGGCGCTCACCGCGAGGCCGATGCCGTCTCCTCCCAGCAGTTGATTGAACGTGGTCGGTGGTCTGGCCGGGTCGGTGGACCGCACGCGGGTGCCGTTGTCCTGCATTCCTCCGGCGACAAACCCTTGAGCGCTCGCGGGCCAGGACTGCGGCGCACACACAACGGTGTATGCCAGGTGCGTGACCAACCCTTCGTTGCTCGTGCTGGCGAAGATCACGTCCTTCGCTGCCACTGGAGGCTGAGAAATTGCATTGGACGACACCGCGATCCCGCCGTCCGACCCCGCGTAGAAGAGGCCGTTCGCTCCGACCGCGAACGCGTGCAGGTCGGCGTGGACGTAGGGCCGATCGATCTTGGCGTTCTGCGAGTTGTTCGGCAGCCAGTCGGACAGCACCGACCAGGTGCGGCCGGCATCGAGCGAGCGGATCATGGCGAGCTGGCCACCGATGAACACGGTATCCAGGTTCGCCGGATCCACCAGGAGCGCCTGGTTGTACCAGGCCTGCACGCCGAGGACGTCGAGAGAGGACAGATCCGGATTCGGATTGTCCGGCCGGCGGGACGCATTGACCTGCAGCGATTGGAAACTGAGCCCGGCGTCGTCGCTACGAAACAGATCGAGCTGCGCGTGACCGTCGGCCTCCGCGGCGAGCAGGTAGACCCGCGCGCTGGCGGGATCGCCGAGCGTGCTCTGCGCCGTCGCCAGCGTGGCGCGCCCCGCGAGCTGGGCGGTGGCGTCGCCGCCAGGCAGCGTGGCGTTGGCGAGCTGCCAGCTCGTTCCGTCGTCCGTCGATCGGAAGAGCGAGAGGGTCCCGTTGCCCGCCGGAGTAGGCGGGGCGTTGATGTCCGCGACCGTCTGTCCGGCAGCGAGCCAGGTGTCGTTGCCGACCCAGGCGAGGCTCCACATGTAGTAGTAGCGGGACGCTCCCGAAACGACGAGCGGCACGTGCGCCCATCCGGCGCCCCCGTTCGTGCTGCGGAACAAGCCGGCGTCGGTCGTCGCCAGGACGATCGCGCTGTTTCGCGGATCCACCTTGAGGTCGGTCACGGTGCCGGCGATCAGGTTCCGGTTGGTGCTCCCGACCGGGTACGTCGCCGTCAGGATGGCGGGCGCCGACCAGGTGCCACCCCCGTCGGTGCTGCGCGTGATGCCGGGTTGCTGCACGTCGAAGGGGTCGCCGAATCCAAGGAAGAGGATGTCCGGGTTCGAAGGATCCATCGCCAGCGTGCCCACGGCTGTGCTGCCGAGAGCATCGGTGAGAGGTTCCCAGAGGACCGTCGGCGCCGTCGCCGTGTACGTCTTCCATACGCCGCCGCCCGCGGTCGCGATGAAGAGTACGTCGGGATCCATCGGGTGCGCGAGGATCTGGCGGACGCGGCCCGAGTCGATCTCGGCATAAGTGTCGCCGTTCACCGCGAAGTCGGCCCGCGTGGGCCCCAGGTTCACGAACGCGCTGGTGGAGGTTGCCGAGAGCGCATTGGCGCGCGAACCGCCGCCGCTTTGACCGATGGCGTATCGGTCGCGCTCCTTCCCTGCCGCGTCCAGGATGCGCGCGCGGCCGGCAACATCCTCGCCGTACCATGCGCGCGTCGCCCGCAGGCGCGCACCCGGGTCGTCGAGCTCGACCTCGGCGGCTGATGCCGCGGCGCCGCCGAGCAGCACCGCGGCGAGCAACACGGATGGGCGGACCTGCACGCGTTCCTCCGAGGATCGGGAACGCTAACACCGTGCTCCCCGGCCCCCCAAGCCATTCCGGGGGCCAGCGTCTAGAGCGCATCTCATGATCGGTACAGTCTAAAAGCAATAGTCGCTAAGCGACTAGCCGCGGTCAGGCGGTGGGACGCCGGAACCGCGACAGGTGCGCAGGGAGTGAGGCGACGGGTGGAAATTCCTTCCGGGGGTGCAGCTTCTGCGCGCGGGCCAGCAGGACCGCCTCGGACTCCACGTTGTTCGCGTCCGGGATGCAGCAATCCACCGGGCACACCGCGGCGCAGGCCTCCTCGTCATGGAACCCCACGCATTCCGTGCAGAGAGCGGGGTCGATCACGTAGATGTCCTCGCCCTGCTTGATGGCCTCGTTCGGGCACTCGGGCTCGCAGGCTCCGCAATTGATGCATTCCTCGGTGATGATGGTTGCCACCCGGTCTCCGTGTGACTGTATAGCCTAAAAGGCAATCGTCGCTAAGGCGCCTTCGGGCGGCCGCGACTATCCGACCCACACCGTCTTGGTGTTGGTGAACTCGCGGATGCCCTCTCTCGACAGCTCGCGGCCGTATCCGGACGCCTTGATGCCGCCGAAGGGCAGCCGCGGATCGCTCTTCACCATGCCATTGATGAAGACCTGGCCCGCCTCCAGCTCCTCGACGAGACGGTCGATCTCCTTCGGCTCCTGCGTGAACGCAGCGGAGCCGAGGCCGAACTGCGTATCGTTCGCCAAGGCGATCGCCTCGTCGAGATCGCGCGCGCGCGCAACCGCCGCGACAGGCCCGAACACCTCTTCGGCCCACACCTTCGTGCCCTTGGACTCGAGCACCACGGTGGGCTCGAAGAAGAAACCGGGACGGTCGACGCGCCGCCCTCCGCAGGCGAGACTCGCTCCTTGCTCGCGGGCGCCGCGCACCTGCTTCTCGACGTCGTCGAGGACCTGTTTCGAGGCGAGCGGGCCGATCTCCGTCGCGTCGTCCTGCGGGTCGCCGATCTTGAGAGCGCGCATGGCCTGGACGAACCGCTTCTCGAACTCGGGCGCGATCTTCTCGTGGACGATGAACCGCTTGGCCGCGATGCAGCTCTGACCGGCGTTCTGCACGCGCGCCGTCACGGCGACCTGCACTGCCTTGTCCAGATCCGCACTGGGCAGAATGACGAATGGATCGCTGCCGCCCAGCTCGAGGACCGTCTTCTTCAGTTGCGCGCCCGCAGCCGTCGCGATGCTGCGGCCCGCTCCGTCGCTGCCGGTCAGCGTGGCCGCGGTGACGCGGGGATCCTCGACGATCTTTTTCACTTTCTCGCTCCCGACCAGCAGCGTCTGGAAGCAGCCTTCCGGGAAGCCGGCCTCGCGGAAGATCTCCTCGATCGCCAGGGCGCACTGGGGGACGTTGCTCGCGTGCTTCAGCAGACCGACGTTGCCCGCCATCAGCGCGGGTGCGGCGAATCGGAAGACTTGCCAGAACGGGAAGTTCCAAGGCATCACCGCCAGCACCGGACCGAGGGGCTGGAAGCGCTTCTCGGAGCGGCGCGCGTCGGTCTGGACGGGTTCCGGAGCAAGGTGGCGCTCGGCGTTCTCCGCGTAGTAGCGGCAGCCGCTCGCGCATTTCTCGATCTCGGCGAGCGCTGCCTTGCGCAGCTTGCCCATCTCCAGGGTCATCAGGCGCCCGAGAGCATCCTTGCGCTGTTCGAGGAGAGCTGCCGCCCGCGACATGCGCTGGGCACGGTCGGCGAAGCTCGTGCGCCGCCACTGCTTCGCCGCGGCCGCTGCCTTTCGCAGCTTTTCCTCGAGCGCGGCGTCGGAATCGGGCGGGAACGTCTTGAGGGTCTCTCCGGTGGCGGGATTGGTGCTGGCGATGGTCATGGCGATCCGAGAGTAGCGAGCCGGAGGGCGATGTGCACCACCTCCGGAAAGGAGCGTGCAACCCAGGTCGGCGCCGCGGACCGCAGCAAGGTCTCCGGCTGGGCGCCGTAGGTGACGGCGATCGAGCGGATGCCCGCCCTCTGCGCCATCTCCAGATCGTGAATGGAGTCTCCGACGATGACGGCGTCCGCCGCCCCGACGCCGAGTCTGTCCAGCGCCAGCAGGGCGATATCCGGCGCCGGCTTCGGATTCGGCACGCTGGTGTACCCGAGGACGACATCGAGCACCTCTCGCAGCCCCGCCGCGGTGACCGTGGAGTCGGCGCCGTCCTGCGCCTTGCCGGTGACGACCGCCAGACGTATGTCCGCCCTTTTCAATTCCTCGAGCCCTTCGCGCACGCCGGGATAGAGCAGCTGCGGAATCCGGGGAGTGACGTGCGTGCGCCAGAGCACCCGGTAGATCTCGACCGCGTCGGCCGCGCCGACGGGCCCGGTGCCGATCAGCTGCGCCAACGCGACAGGGAGCGGCAGTCCGATGGTGTCCTTCACCGCCCGGGGGTCCGCCGCCGGCAACCCGAGCGCCGCGAGCGTGCTCTGCGCGACCTCGACGATGGCTTGCGGTGTGTCGACCAGGGTGCCGTCGAGATCGAGGAGGAGGGCGCGCAGCACCGGCGCGCTCTCGCACGCCGGCCGGCAGGTGGTCAACGAAAACCAGGCGCTGACGCGTGACGCTCCCGGAGCGATCAGTGAAAATCGTGGGAGCGGATGCCGTACTCGATGGCTTCGTGCAAGCCCCAGAAGCGGTCACCCTTCACGCTGGTCACGCCGTCGTACTTCTCCAGGCGCCCCTCGACGACGAGCAGCGAGCTGGCGAGGATGGGGCGGCGATTCTTCTCGAACGTCGGGGGATCGACGACGATGTTGGAGATGCCGGTCTCGTCCTCGAGGGAGAGGAAGACGAAGCCCTTGGCGGTGCCGGGACGCTGGCGGACGATGCAGAGGCCGGCCGCGCGCACGCGGCGGCTGCGGCGGAGGGTGGAAAGCTCTGCGGCGGAATGCACGCCCATGGCGCGCAGGCGCTCGCGCTCCAGCGCCACCGGATGTGGCCCGACCGTCATCCCTGTGCCGCGCAGATCTGCCGCGATGCGGTCGCGAAGATCCATCTCGGGCAGCGGGCTGCGGGTCCGGCCGGCCGGCGGTTGAAATCGTGCCGGATCGGGTTTTTGTGTCGAGCACTCAACTTGTCCCGGGACAAGTTGGACGGACCGAGCTTGCTCGCCGAACGTCTGCAATGCCTTGATCGCATGTTGCCGCGGATGCGCATTCACATGCACCAGCGGACGGGAATCGGGTGGTGTCGCCACCTTGACTGTGGCCATCGGTGGTGAAGGCGTAGCGCCACCCGAAACATCGTCCGCCGGTGCTGCGTCCTCCCGTGGTTCAACCCGCGCGAACAGCCCCTGTCCCCGCCGCGAGGCGGCCTCCGCTTGCCAGAGTGCGGCCCGGCGGGTGGGCAGCGGGCTGTCGAGACGCGTGGGTACGGATGCGAGCGCGCCGATCTCCGCGAGCGCGGTCAGCTCGTCGCGGCGCAGGCCCGTCCGCGCCGCCAGATCGGCGATGCTCGCGAACGGCGCGCGTCCCCGCTCCTCGACGATCCTCTTTCCCACCGCCTCCCGCAGTCCGCGCACGTACCGCAGCCCGAGCCGCACGCGCAGCTCTTCCTCCGGCCCGGTCCGCTCCAGGGTGCACAGCCAATCGCTGCGTTTGACGTCGATGGCCTTCACCCGCACCCCCCGCCGCTGCGCGTCCTTCACCAGCGTGGCCGGGCTGTAGAAGCCCATCGGCCAGCAATTGAGCATCGCCGCGTAGAACGCCTGCGGATGGTGCACCTTGAGGTATGCGCTGGCGTAGACGATGAGCGCGAACGACGCCGCGTGGCTCTCGGGAAAACCGTACAGCGCGAACGAAGTGATGCTCTGGACGATCTCGTCCTGCGCCTTGGGCGAGATGCCGTTCGCCGTCATCCCCGCGCGCAGCCGCTCCTCGATGTGCTTCATCCGCTCGACGCTGCGCTTGCTGCCCATGGCCCGGCGCAGCTCGTCCGCCTCGCCGCCGGTGAAGCTCGCCGCCGTCATGGCGATGCGCATGAGCTGTTCCTGGAAGAGCGGCACCCCGAGGGTGCGTTGCAGCACCGGCCAGAGCGAGGGATGGGGGACCGAGGGCTCCTGGCGGCCCGCGCGCCGTTCCAGGTATGGATTCACCATCTGTCCGACGATGGGGCCGGGGCGGATGATCGCGACCTCCACCACGATGTCGTAGAAGTGGTCCGGACGCATGCGCGGTAGCGTGGCCATCTGCGCGCGCGACTCGACCTGGAAGACCCCGATGGTGTCCGCGGCCTTCAACAATCGGTAGACGCCGGGATCGTCGGGAGGGAGCTGCGCCAGATCGAGCTGCACCCCTTCGTGCGCGCGCACCAGCGGAATCGCCTGCTCGAGCACCGCCATCATCCCCAGGCCGAGCAGATCGATCTTGATGATCCCCAGGTCCGCGCAGTCGTCCTTGTCCCACTGCACCACCACCCGGCCCGGCATCGAGGCGGGCTCGAGCGGGACGATCTCGTCGAGGCGGCCGCGGGCGATGACCATTCCCCCTGAATGCTGCCCGAGGTGGCGCGGCAGACCGGCGATCTGCTGGCAGAGCTGCAGATAGAGGCCGACGCGGCGGTCGCCGACGGCGAGCCCCGCCTCGCGCGCGCGATGCTGCAGGGAATCGTAGTCGGTGGTGAACTCGAACTGCGGGAGCAACTTCGAGAGGCGGTCCAGCTCCTCCTGCGGCAGCCCGAGGACCTTGCCGATCTCGCGCGAGGCGGAGCGAGCCCGGTACGTGATCACGTTGGCGGTCATCGCCGCACCCGCCGCGCCGTAGCGCTGGTAGACGTGCTGGATCACCTTCTCGCGCTGGTCGCCGCTCGGGAGATCGAGATCGATGTCCGGCCACGCCTTGTGCCCGGTCGAGTCGGTGCGCTCTTCGGAGAGGAAGCGCTCGAAGAGCAGGTTCATCTTCACCGGATCGACGGCGGTGATCCCGAGCGCGTAGCAGACCGCGCTGTTGGCCGCCGAGCCGCGCCCCTGCACGAGCACGTTCTCGCGCCCGCAGAACAGGACGATGTCGTGGACGATGAGGAAGTACCCGGCGAGACCGAGCCTGGCGATGAGCGCCAGCTCCCTCTCGAGCTGCGCGCTCGCCCTGGACCAGCGCGGGCTGCCCGGGCCGCCGTAGCGCCGGCGGGCGCCGTCCATGGTCCGATGCCACAGCTCGCCGTCCAGCGACTCCGCGTGCAGGAACTGCGGCTCGGGGAGCTCGTAGCCGAGATCGTCGAGCGTGTAGGCGCAGCGCTCGGCGATCTCGCGCGTCAGCCGCACCGCTTCCGGCAGATCGCGGAATTGCGCGGCGATCTCGCGCGGGGGGCGTACGTGCCGCTCGGCATTGCGCGAGAGGCGCCTGCCCGCTTCATCCAGCGTGGTCTTCAGGCGGATGCAAGTGAGCGCGTCGAACAGCGGCTTCCCGCCTGGCGCGGCATGGCGGACGCCCGAGCCGGCGACGACGCGCACGCCGCGCGCTCGCGCCGCGTCGATCCGGCGGCGGTTCTCGCGCTCCTGCCTCGGGTCGAGGTGCCGGCGCACTTCCGCGAACAACCGCTCGGTCCCGAGGTGCGCGGCGAGGACCACCAGCTGCTGCGGCGTGCCCGCGCTCAGCGCGACCAGGCCTTGGCGGAAGTCGGCGAGCTGCGCGGGCGTGACGCTGCACGCTTCCTTGCCTCCTTTCGCGTGCCCGAGCGTCAGCAGGCGGCAGAGGTTCTTGTATCCGCCACGGTTTTCGCAGAGCAACGCGACCCGGCCGCCGCCCTCTACGTCGATCTCGGCGCCGACCAGCGGGCGCACTCCCTGGCGGCGAGCGATGGCGTGGAAGCGCGGGATGCCGTAGAGACCGCCGACGTCCGCCAGCCCGAAGACGCCGTGTCCCGTGGCTGCGGCGGCATGGGCCAGGTCTTCCGGCAGCGAGGAGCCGCGCAGGAACGAGAAGGCGCTGCGAGCGTGCAGTTCGACATACTCCGTGTCGGCGGAGCCGGCACGGGGGGAGGCGCGGTGAATCCGGTGTGCCTCATTGCCTCGGCGCGTTTGCTCGTCGCCGGTGAGCACGCCGAATGGCGCGAGCGAGGGCCGAGGAGCGGGTGTCTCCACCAGGTCGTCCTGCGGAAACGGCGAGAGTTGCGCCTCCGGCGGCCGGCGGGCGTCGATGGCGAGCTGGATGGGGCAGTCTCTTTCAGTCATAGACCGCCTCGATCCGCCAGGTTCCGGTGGTCAGCTCGCGGGCCGCGCGGACCAAAAGTCCTCCTGACAGCTCCAGGTCGTATGCGTCGAGCGCGATCGGCGCGTCCGTCCACCACTCCGCGACCGTGCGCCATGGTCCGGCGCTCGCCACTACCCGCCCGCCCAGAGCACCCTCGCCGATCACCAGCAGCGGGACGCCAGAATCGTCGCACCGCACCTCCGCAGTCCGCGGCGGCCGGAGCGCGCGCGCCGCCAGCGAGATCTCGAGAGGGGCAAGCACTGGAATCCGGGGCGGCGGAGGTGGCGCGAACTTGCCGCATCCGGCGGCGAACGGCATCCAGCGGTCCGGCGCTTGCGGCCGGCCGACGCGTTCGGGGCCGACCAGCGCCGACAGCCGCGCCACCGCCGTGGCGAGCTGGGTAGGGCTGGCCCCGCGCGGTCCGAAGAGCGGCATCTGCTCGAGCACCTCGCGCGTGACGACCGCCGAGAGCCGCACGGCGCGCACGCCTGCGGGCGGCGGGCGCCCTTCCACTGAAAGGCGAAGGAGCTGCAGCAGCGCGGCGACTTCGCGCGTGGGCGCGGCGAGATCGAGCGAGCGCTCGTCCCACGATCCGTCCGCGAGTCGAAGCTGCAGATACAATTCGCGCGCCATCAGCCCGCGCGCGCAGAGGCGCTGGGCGAGTCGATCGAGGAGCGCTTTCCAGACGAACAGCAGGGGCTCGACGGAGGAGGCATCCCACTCCAGCTCTTCGCCTTCCTCGAATCGCTCCAGCTCTGCGCGGGGGGCGAGCGCCGTCGTGTCCTCCCCGCGCGCCAGCCGCGAGAGCAGCGCAGCCTCCGGCCCGAGCCTCGCCGCCAACGGCCCCGGCGGAAGCGACGCCACCTCGCCGAGCGTCCGCAGCCCGAACCGGCGCAGCGACTCCCGGAGCTCATCGGGCAGCTCCAGCGCATCCAGGGGCAGCCCGGCGAGGAACTCGCGCTGCTCTTCGGGCAAGACCACGCGGAATGCTCCGCCCCCGACCCCCCACCGCGTCGCCTCCAGCGTCAGGTCGGCCGACGCGGCCCGGGCGGCGAGCCGCGCCACCGATTTGCTCGCGGCAACGCCGACCGCTCCGCGCACGCCGACGCGCTCCGCAGCCGCCACCAGCTCGCGCGCCACCGCGCGGTCGTCTCCGATCAACGACTCCAATCCCGAGACGTCGAGGTAGACGAGACCAGGCGCCGACTCCTCGGCGCGCGGGGACATGGCGGCGGCCCCCTCGCGCGCCGCCTGCGCCGTGGCCCGCTCACGCTCCGGCGACGCCTCGCGCGTCAGCAGACGCGGACAGATCGCGCGCGCCTCGGCGAGCGTCTGCCCCGCAGCGACACCCTGGGCCGCGCCCGTCGCGCCGAGCACGTGCGCGCGCCCGCCCAGGTCGCGACCGGCCTGCACCACTGCCAGCGGCTCGGTACAGAGCTGCGGCTCCGCGCGCAGCGCGGCGACGAGGGAAGGCTCGGGGACCCAGAGGCAGGCGATCTTCATGGAGCACCGTCACGTCGGCTCGAGCTTCAGATGGAACGGCAGCGGCGGCGAAGGCGGCATCCGCTTGTGCCGCGCCACTGCGCCGACCGCGTTGGTGCCGCGCAAGAACCGCCCGGGCGCTCCTTGACGGCCCTCCCATTGCGCGCGCCCGCGCTCGAGCTCGATGGTCGCCGCCGCGAATGTCCCCGCCTGCGCTGCCCGCGCCAGCACCAGGAGCGCCCCGCCGTGCTTCTCCGCCCGACGCGCCAGCCGCGCCCACGGCGACGCGCCCGGCGAAGGAGGCTTCTTCTCGAACCGGACCACCTGGATGACCCCGCGCGGCTGCCTGGGCGGCGGAAGGACGCTGACGTCGCCGAGGTCGAGCGCCACCAGCGCGAATCGCGCCTCCAGCGCCACCTCGGCGGTGCGAAGCGCCTGCACCGGATCG